>Ga0180433_10006705_pt1 | contig 14983 bp, 11 predicted proteins | sample SS_ome_8_FD_132980 | JGI IMG/M metagenome (GOLD analysis project Ga0180433, IMG submission 132980) | Hypersaline lake sediment archaeal communities from the Salton Sea, California, USA - SS_1_D_1 metaG | ecosystem: Environmental > Aquatic > Non-marine Saline and Alkaline > Hypersaline >... | reverse complement strand
GGAATTGGCTTATACAAAACTATAATCAGTAAGACTACCGATGAAAAGCCCGTTATGATCCTGGCGCACGTATTATACAAACTTAAAAATAGAATTAGAAATCGAGACAATGCTTTCTTCAAAAGTGAAGACTTTCGATCGAGAATATGCTACATTGTTGGAGAATCCGGACTTGTGAACGGAAATGATATAGAAAAAGTTCGGTCTGGTCTAGGAGGAATGTGTGATTTCTCGAATTTGAATCAATTATCTAAAAAGAAGCAACTAGATTTTAAAGCGTTCATTGACAACGTAATTGAAAACTATGTTCCATGTATCGATGAATATGTGAAATGTGAAATGGATATACCAATACCTTATACTATCTTGAGCACCTAATTTGTTTGTTTTATTGCTTTTCTTCTTTTTTCGGAATAAATGTATAAGCAAGCTTATGTTAAGAAAGATGATAACCGAATGATCGCTTCGATCGGAAACAAGTCGACAGATCAACTTGAACGATTCTTCGGTGATCTTACATATGTCGACCCGACGATTTACTCGAAGAAAATCAAAATGTTGAAGACTTACTTAGACGGATTGAACAAAGACATCGATGAAATAATTGTGATGGCGAAGAAAAGCGTCATCGAAAAATATGGTTCGCATAGAGGGAGTATGCTGGATAAAACAAAGCAATGGGCGAAGCAGATGAAACAAACGGACAAATTCCTAACTGGAAAGCCTAAAGAATGGATTATGGTTGATCCATTTATATTCGATTCTGTGTATCAAATCAAAAACGCACTCATTAGAATCGATGATATCACAGGTTCTGCAATCAAGTTACGAGATGTTGAACGGTTTAAAGAGAAATGGACAACCGCTACAGACATTCTATTGCCTGGTTTCGATTTCGCACTAACTAAAGATATTTTCGATGCATTATATAAACATATCCTTCGGATGGTCATTTCGACCGATGGAATCTTACAAATCATTATCGCTCCAATGTGTGATTGGGAAGAACGTTTTAATAAAAGATATACGTCATTAATGACACGCGCTTCCGGCCTTAAGAAAACAACGAAAGAGATTATGATGGAAAGTTCTGACAGTATCAAGGGTCAAGTGAATAGTGTTTATCTAAATCAATTAGGTTTATCAAAATCGCGTTTCGAGGTGGCCGATTTGTTAAATTCGATCCAAAGCAGTGCAATGAAGAAAGATCAAACGGAGGTTGTAAATGATTCGATTCAAACATTGGCCGCTTCAAATGATATTAGAGAAGCTGCATCAAGAGTTTATGGAGGTAAATTAATAAATCAACTATTGGATAGTGCTAAAGACGCTCAACAAATTTCATAAATCGTCAACTTTCTTTTTAATCAAATGAGCTTCATGGATAGTGTAGATTTTGATCCAGTCGTCAACTATGTTGATCCTAGATGGTCGACTGGACCACCTCCAGAGGAATATGAAGATGGCTTCCTGATTCGACAGGCTGGAATACACACGTCTGTAGTAACGAAAGAAAATCCATTTAGAACATGTCCCAACGGAATAAATGAGGCGTATATGAACGATGGATATAAGGTAAGTGGACATCCATTGCGTAAATGGGCCATGCCCTATCCGAAAAATATGAACGTCTTGTCGTATCGAGACAGTACCGATTTAAATGCTAAAGCAGTCGATGATCAACAATATATCAAACAAACTAGTGGCCGCTTATATGGTGCCCGCAGAGATGACTTACATTTATATAGGGAGATGCCAATAATGCAAGAGGAAAATGCCCAACGGGAACACACCGAGGATATGAACATGTTAACCGATCAATGGAATCATGCATATAATATGAACCGTCTTCGAAGAGAGCATTTGCGAAAGAATGCCGGCAAGATCGCAAAGTTCAATAAGAAGAACAACATGGTTCCGGAAGCATATATTGCAAATGGCCAAAAGGCGAGAGTGTTATATGACAAACCGTATATACGATACATTGATTCTAGATATGTGCAGTATGGCTGGGACTTCCTCGAAAACCCGGTTATCGCCAGACAGCTCCAAAAGAAAACAGGTCTTTCTTATAACGCAATGAAGCAAACTTTAGAGAAAGCCTCTCAAGTTCCATCCGATTATCTAAGCGTCGAACAGAAAAGTTTCATTATCGCCATAACGAAATACAAACAGCAGTTAGATCGAGAAATTGGACGGACGCCATATGTGCATACCGAAAATTACACTGGGACACAGATATTTTGGGAAAAATATCGAAATGCCATTAAAACGATGGACGACAGATTAAGCGGTATTAATCCGAGACAAATTCCATTGAAGAACATTGTCATCTTTGAGCTCGTGCGAAAACAACAACCTCTTTCGAAGGATAAGTTCAAAGCGGAGTATACCAATGTGGCAAACGTGGTAAATAAGATGCGGAACATGAAGAAATTCGATCCAAAGGCATTCGGTAATAAGGCAGAGTTGGCGCGTCAGTTCAATATAACAGAACAAGTTGTTGAATCGATGCAGTTATTTATTAAAAATGACCGAAACGTAGCAGAGAATTTAACACCATTAACAATGCCAATGGGTAATTCTAATGAATCGGTCAGAAATGGCGTTCATATAAATAATGCCACGATTAAACATCAGGATCGTCAAGTTGGAACCGGTAGTGAAGTATCTGCCAAACGGGTTGAAAAGATGGCACCAATTCATCTCGAAAAAATACCCACTGTTAAAACTGACGGATGTGTTGATTCGAATATGGAATTTGGAACGGGAACACAGTTACATTCATTCGGTATGACGGCTAAAAGCAATATCTGATTTCGCGATTAGCGGCACCATTTTTTTACGTGAAAAGACATAATGAACTTTTTCAAAGAACATTCATTACCTGAGTTGGGGAAAAGGTGGACCGCGTTTAAACATCCAGATGCAACAAGACCTCCTACTGCTAGGGCCATTTTCCTTGATTCAACCATCGAGCAAATGCCAAAATTATTCGGGGCAGTTGCTGTCGATCGAAAATTGAATGGAGAATATGGGCCTAGTTTAGTAGTTGGCAACGACGGTGGCGCCCCATCAGCCGTTCAACTTGCCTTGAAAATGGGAGGTGAGGAATCTCTCGAAAAATGGGAAAATGGCGAGTATGCTCCAACCAAACTGATCTTCGGAAGAAGCAAGGCCAAGAAAGCAGCCAAAAAGATGAACCCATTGAAAGATTCAGAAGCCCATAAGGGAAGTAGATTGATGAAGGCAACAGATGCTCTTATCAACGAAAAACTTGGACGAAAAAGTGAATCACCAATAACAATGGAAGAATTTGCCGCCAGACCAAACACTGTGAAGTTGGCTTTCAATGTTTTCAATCTCACGAAGAATGAACTTATGTTGATCACTTCTGATAATTACCCCGCTATGCCAGTATCACTTGCAATGCTCGCATCTATGGCAGGTGCACCAACCTTTGTCGATGTTGAATTCGGCGAGGAGAAGTTCTGTTCTGGTAGTAAGATTAATCCTTATCCATTGGACGCCGTGTTCAAACTGTATAAAGCCGTAAACGAAAAAGGAACCGAAGCAGACTTCAGATTCTTCCTAGGCGAACCAGCTAAAACTGAGCCAGTTGAATCATCGAAAGATTTAGTCTTCGATAGACCGGCTTTTCCAAAGAGTTCAGTAATTCCGTGGTTAAGTGGAAAAATTGTAAGAGTCTAGAGACCCATGTGAGCGATATATCGATCGACCACAAGCATTAACATTTTTGTCATTTTTCCGGTCGATTCGGTATTGATGATGTGTAGGCATCCAGTTAAAAGCTCATTTGCTTCGGCGGTGCCAAGCAATACGAATTGCGATATGAATTTTCGGGAAACCAGATCGAATAGATTCTTATCGGACATAGATAAGTTAAGATAAAACATAAGATGCATCATCCCATTCCTCGCTGAGTCCAACACATTTTTCACATTCGAATAATTAGCATTTATGACCTCAGTTGCTCTAACCTGCCATAAGTTAATGCTTTCATTAATACTTTCGATAATCATGCTTTTGATATTGTATCTCGAAAATGCCTCGGCGTAATAATCTGCAAGTGATGCTTTAAAAGCCACAACTTCGGAATGTATTTGATTAATCAGCTCGGCATCTTTAATTGATGGGTCGAGAGAACCAATTTTCTCCATCAATGGCGCCTCATCGGGTGGGGTGGGAAGTGGCTCAGATGGAGCATATTGTTCATTCGATGCATATGGATATACTTCTTCGATGGTAGCAGCTAAATTGAAATCAGTGGCTTGCATTATTTCAACTGGTCCATCCGGAAAGTTTAATTGTTTGTCACTAAGCGTAGTGATACGTCCTCTATCGACATCGGATAATTCACAAATTGATCGCAATGCGTCTCGCCACTTCTGCACCAGTTCGGACAAATCCGGCAACTGTGGTTCATCTAACGTAGTGTTAACATATTCGATGAATTTGATCTTATCATCGAAGCCGAACGATTTGATTACTGTATCGATCAAGTTGATGGAACTAACTGGATCCACCTCAGGATTTCTTACCTGTTCAATGATATCTTCGATTTTCTGCATTGACATAAGCTTTTCTTCTAGGTTATAATTTCTTGCCGGAGAAACTTTTACATATGATAATTTGTCCATTTTCTTACCTATTGATAATCGTCGCATATAGTTGGCCGAGTGTATTTCGGAGTAACCTTTTCGAATAAGATGAAGTATTTGATCATTCCATTTGTTTGACAGTGTACATAATCGATTGATCATTTTAATCGTCATTGCGCCATCAAGTTGCTTTTTGGCCGAATTGGAGAGCAACTTTGCCATGGCAGAGTGTAGTTCCTCTTCGACACGTATAAGCGATTCATCATTAAGCGGAAAGTATTTTTTAAGTATGTTTACCGCTGTCATTTGATGAAAAATAAGATTTGTTGCCAGCATCTAATAATCATCGCCATAGGCTTCTTCAACATTTTCTTCCTTAACCGATGATTTGACTTCACCGGGTTGGATTTCGATGTAGGTTTCAATCTTGGATAATTTGCCCAATGTCACCGATATTTGCATCCAGTTAAGATCACCGAACTTAAGTCTGGTTGCATTTTTGCTAATAACCAAATTCTTGAACATTGTGATGGAATCCTTTCCGACGGCATATGCGCAAGGTTCTTTGATGTTTAACAGCTCAAGTTTATCGGTTCCAGTTTTATATTTGTGATATGTCGATAGACCATTAGACTCTGTTTTAATTGTTGCCTCATTATAATCGATCTGAACGATTGATTTTGCCTTTACTTTTCGATCGGCTGCTTTCTTCGAATTGTTCGGTCCGAGATCTAAAATTCTGATTATCTCCTCTTTCGTCGGAAGTAAAACGGTGTGCCAAATATCCGAACCGGCTAACTTTTCATGTAACTCCATCGGCAAAACATCAGTCTTTACTGCAACCTCAGAGACGGCTTGATTGCTCGAAATTTGTATTTTCTCCGGCTCGGTGAGGTTATACTTCAACAAGGTTTTCCTATTTGGATACTCTTTTATTATCGCAAGCATGCTTTTCATATCAATCGCCAAAACAATTTTGCCATCTTGCAAGTTGGTGGATCGACATATATATGTCGAAAAGTCATTTTTGTTAAGAGTGGCACGAACATATATTCGAGGATTAATTCGTTTGATGATTGTAGAAACGCTATTTGGAGTGAATTCCAAAACCACATCATTGATAAGATTTGATAATGATTTCATCAGAGAGGCAAATTCTTGTGACAAATTGATCACAATCGCCGTATCATTGTCCATGGCCTCAGACAATGTTTCTTGTTGTGAAAGCGTTATGGATGATTCTTCATACGGACCCTTTCCATAATTATCCATTATCTGTTCACTGGTCTTATCGGAAACGAACAATTCCCCCGATTGGATATCGCCGGTATCATATCCCCGGACATAATTGATTATATCCCGTCTAGTGTGTAATATTTGTTTTGCGATCTCTACGTTGCTCATTTTTTCACGATAGCAAAAATATCATTTTTACATTAGAACCCCATTGATTGAATTGCGATAAATGTCTCCGATTCGGGCAATCTAACCGACAAATCATTCAATTTGTCGCTTTTAATGGCGTCCCGTAGGTTTTGTAGATTCATATTGAAACTTGCGCGTTGTACCTTATTTAACTTCTTCAGATCGAACTTAGATTTAAAGTATGTTTCTATATCAGTCGATTCCATTGCCTCTGAAACATCAAATCGTCCAATATCGTCTGTCCGTTCCAACGAATTTCTATGTTTTATAATCTCATGTGCGTATGCTCTTTCCCTATCTACACGTTGATTCTTTCGTAGAAAATCGAGTGATTTGAACAATGGTGACCATGTGTCCGTCGTGCGTTTTCCAAGAAGAATATATTGTTTATTGACTTCAATTAGTATAATCGATTGCTCTCCACTGCCTATAGTTTCGAAAGATGGATCACTGGATGTAACCAGTTCAACTGGTGTTTCCATATCATGCGTAATAACCTTGGAAGATTTTTGCATAAGTTTACCGATACTACTTGGATAATATATTACGTTCGATCCATGTATAACTAATGCGGTGAGATTATAATCATCGAGTATTTCGATAAGTTTGGTCTTGTTGGACGGACGTCGATTCAAAAACCCACTAAGCGTTTCGGATAAATCGCCAATGGTGAGCGACTTATTTAAACTAAGTTCATCGAGTCCATATAATTCTTGCACCGGATTCAAAACAGACGGTTCTATTTTAACATTATACAGTGCAATTATATCATCCGCTTTTGAAGTATCGATTTTCATTGTCGACATAACTATATCTAATATGCTCAATGGAGGTGCCCTCGGAAGACCCTTTAATGTTGGAGCATACAAATTGATTGCCGCCACATACCTATCATATAGGAAAAGTGAATTGCCTGACCTGATTGCCTCGAGTAAAATTTCCATCGGCTCATTCATTTCGATGTATGATTCCTCTGAATGTATCGCTTGATCAATCTGTTGTACCAATTTCATGGCCTCGGTCGATTTCTTCGATACCAAATCAAGTTTCGCGGCGGCGATAGTTCTGTAATATAACTCACGCGTATCTTTGAAACCTAGATTTTCTTTTATTATATCTTTCGAATTTACTCTGGTCATTGGTTTTTTGGAATATAAAATGTCTACACCAGGATACGATTATACTCACACATATCCACAACCAGAACAACATATGCCCGAACCGCCGGCACCAAAGCAGGGTGGTTTCCGACTTCCAATGTGGGCGCTAATTTTAGTGGCGGTTGTTATTTTGGTTTTAATTGTGGTAGTATTTGCATTATATCTCCGACATCGACAACAGGCAAAAGAATTGGAAAATTTCAACGAACAGGCATCGCGGCGGCAGTACGTTGCTCCACCACTACAACCACCGGTTCAACAACAACGTCAGCAACAACCTCCCCCTAAAGAACCGGCAAAAGCGGAGGAAAAAACTGATGAGCCGATTGTAAATGAACGGGATAGGGAAAAGTATGAATCGATAGAAAGTGAGGCCGCTGCAGCAAAGCAGGGCTTTGAATCAAATGTTGCGCCAACTGGAACACATGATTATAGTAATTATTTGTAATAAGCATTTATTCTTAAGTATAGTGCCTGACGAGCTAGCCAATCGGCATTGTTTTTGGGATCCACCATATGATTAATCGCGGTAACAATTGCCTTTTTCTCACCCTTTTTGATTGGTGTCGATAAAACAGCCAACCCCAAATTTGCGGCGATACTTGCAAGATCATATAAATATGGAAGCCCTCCGTCAGTTGGAATGATTCCATTTTTCTTCGTAAAAGCATTTATATTCGCCTTGTTCAGCTGGGCTTCCAGTTTAATGGAAGGTATCTTTCGTTCGGTTGGGGATTTATACGTAGATTCTTTCGGAAGCGTTGGTGAAATCCATCTTTCCAATATAAACTTTCGATGTGCGGTATAATATTTTTGAGTGATTTCAATATCTTCCCCAATGCCACAGTGCTTGCACATTCTCTTTTCGAATTCATGAGGCAGCAACGCCTTTTTCCTGACCGGGCATACCCATCGAATAGCATCATCGAATGCTGCTCTTTCTCCCTTATCATCGATGGTTGTGGGTACTGTTCGATGAGACGCCCGCTTTGGAATGGGGATGGCTTTAAATAAAGTTCGATGATACTTTGGTTCATCACATACAGGGGTCGAAATGGGCGGTTCTCCTTTACCCTGAGCAAACGTAACGAATTGCTTCGCCCAGGCAAGTTCATTTGCAAACGAACCAGTTGGTAAATCAGCTTTCACAAAGTCATCGGCCGTTATATCATCTAATCTTTTCGATTGAGATTGGCGCTTTAATATAGATCTTATCGTCGACATAATGTATATTTCATTTAATAGCTCTTCTTTTTCGGAACGTATACCAATTGCCAGCATAGGTATTGCTCCATCTATAACCCCATTCGGATCATTGAAATATGAACTTAGTCCCGTCTTCCAATACGAAAGTATCCGTTCTTCCGCTACCGGAAGAGACATACCAAGCTTTAATATAAACTGTATATATTCGGATCGAAGTAGTTTGATGAAACTATCCAAATTAAACTTAAAGTTTGGATCATCTGCTCGAAGACTTACTTGATTACAAAAGGAGATCGTTGCAGCGATTATAACGAATTGGGAAAAGTATTGATACTCCTCGATTGTTTTGTTCTTTATTTTTGCTATTTCCTTCGATACGGGATCTCCTATTATAGACGACACAACATTCGAAACAGTTGATATATTTGTCGTCGTTGTAAGAACCTTATGCGACAAGATGTCTTCTAACACAGCGTATATCTCATCCTTATATCTTATACTATCTCCCATATCTCGTTCATCAAACGCATTTTTCCATAGTTCCTTGCCACAAACATCACATATGATTGTTGAATTGTCTATAGCCTTTCCATGCGACACCACCGGATCCTTTGACAAAACATGTTCACAAACAATTGGTGTACCATACTTTTTGTCGCAATACCATCCGTTTATGAGTTTCATTTCGTGTTTGATAGCGGCCCAAATTTTCGGATTGAAAGTGTCCCACAGTTGTTCCGTCGCAGCGATAAGTCGATTATATCGTTTCATATCCGGTATTTCCATTTTTATCACATTCTTCGCATCTGATCCGAGTGCCCGAACCACCAATGATAGAAACTTATAACTCATCGCATCCGAACTGGACGAACGAACATATTCAATAGGCTGGATCGATGAAACGTCATGGATTTTCTCCAATATTATCTCTCGTAAGGATAATGGTTTTTGAATGTGAGGATACGATGCCCATTGAAGTAAGGTGGCTATTCTACTTCGAAGATGATCGAAGAATGCTGGTACTTTATCCCCAGTGACATATCTCGGAATTGACTTTAACCATTCATCGAAAGGTTTGCCTTGGTATCGTTGAATGTATTGCATCCATGGGTTAATTTCATTGTTGGTTGGCCTGTCCAGTACCAATTTCACAACACCAGTAGTCGGAAAATATGATTCCTTGTAGACAGAGACTGACATCATTGCTAATGATAAGTCTCCCAAATTGGTTTCCTGATCGATATAATTCATGCAGGCATGATCATTTGATGGATCGCCAACATATACTCCGATCAAACTTAATTTTCCCTCCGGTAGTAACATCCTTCGAATGGACGGCTCATACTTTGTTGTACCGCCACCAATTATCGCTGATGGTTTATCAAACCTTGTATCGATGAATTGCTTGTATTCGATAGGGAGTTGCTTTGTAATAACCTCCGAATCAATTTGAACCTTTCCCTTATCACCTATGATCGGTATAATCCATGGTATATCGAGAAGTTGCTCGTTTGTGAGATAGTTATACCCATATTTTTTGTACGTTGGTGTTGCTTCTATTTCAATTATTTTTGAAACCGTCGCATATGCATCTTGCTTGTCTTCCGCTGAGATGACATAGTTCTCAGCGACCAAATATTTCTGAATTTGCGACTGTTTGCTCATATCCGCTGAAAGTGAATTATTTAATTGAAATTAAACATGGATATCATCAACACATTTAATAGGAAATATCACGGACAGAGTGATTTTAGAAAAGCGGTTATATCTCGATTCAATAGTGAAGGAATCAGTGTGAGACAATGTGGTAATGTGTACAACATCTCATCGGATGTGAATACATTCATACCCCGAGGTAATTGGCGCTCATTGGGAAACATGGTTCTCGAAATAAGTGATTCTAAAATAACGCCCATTGCTGTTGGCGCACCACCGGTATATCCGGCCAATAATCTCAGTGAAATAGCAAAGGCATTGGAGAAAAACAAATATGATGTTTATCCTATTACTTTTGGTACAGTGATTTATATGTATTATTACGGTGGTCGATGGATGATGGGAAGTAGACGTTCGGCCGATGTAAAAGATCTAACCTGGAGGGACAAATCGTTCGGAGAGGCATATCATGAGGCTGCCGACAAATATGAAAACTTTTCGACTCTCGACATGGATATCAAACGAACATACTCATTTGTTCTATATCATAGAGATGTTCATTTATATGGTTCACCCGACGAGGCATCGAAGCTGGTGTACATATGTTCTCGTGATAATTCAACCGGAGAAATACGATACAACGACAAGATGCAATGCGACATTCAACACCCAATAAAAGATATCACTCCGTCCGATATGTTCGATAATATGAGTAACTCAATCGACGTAGAATTATCGAAAAGAGTAATGGGATATGTCCTCAGAGAAAAACATTCTGGAACGACGAATGAACCACATGTAGTTATCAAAAGTGCGGCTTATATCACGCTAGACAATATGATCGGTCAGGGTTCGTCATTCAACGATGTAGTTATAGATGTGCATTTAAGCAACGTAAGCGCTATAAAGGATTTTAAAGCATTGTTCCCGGATCGAATGGAACTTTTGAAACTTGTCGATGAAAAATATGACAATATCATCGATCATATTGCCGACGAAGATGAAATAGATCCGACATATGTCAAGCTCAGAGCAAGAATACTTACAACTGGAGCGTTTCTCTTAAAAGGTAATACGCCGAGAAAAATAGTAAAAGACATACTGAAAGATAAGAGCAACACTGATGTCAACGCACAGGTTAGATCAATTATCAGAAAACAGCTTAAGGCAAGTTAATGACTATGGTGAGTAATAATTCACAATAACCGACTGCGCCATCAATTTTTGCTTTCACAACATGATATCCCGCCAGCATTGCCGCCGTGATAGTAGGTGGATCAATATCGTAAGGAGGAACCACACTCAACGATGGAACGGTATGCACAGAAGTTACCGCCCCGATAGAGGATGGCTTTCTACGAAGTATACCATATATTGATCTAAGTGAATCAAAATCATTGTTTATATTGATCGGACAAACAACTTCATATGGTTGTCCATCAGGAACTTCTTGCGCTACACCCGATTGAATTTCCCATGCAATAAGTACCTCATAAGAAACTTCGTTTTGTCGAAGCGATGTTGCAACAGTTGTTGTTATGGTCGAAAGATAAGGCGTTAAGTCGATATTATTTGGCGGCCATGAAGGTATGGTGGCTGGTAATGGAACAAAGCCGGCGGGAAGTTTATAGTTTCTCCTTTCACATGATACAGTTTGTGTATCGATCACTCCGGGTATTGATGCTCCAGGGGCGGTCAACGTTCCTGTTACAATGAGATTGCCCGTGTTTCTCGTATTAACCGAATTAAGATGCAGGTCGCCAGACGCATCGATGTTTAGATTTGTCTGCAATGAATTGATTGTGGCCGTTCCAGGAACCGTCTCTAATCCGATAACATCTTCGAAGATATATCGCAAATTGTCTGTTGGTGTATCTATATGAAATAACGCTCGGCCCAAATTAGATAAGGTTGGTACGTTTGTATATGGCGTTCCTTCCACGGTTACATTCGCAAACCCAAGATCGACATGGTTGTCCAAAACACCCGCTGTTCTATGACCAACACGAAGAACATCTTGTTTGTATGTCGAATGAGTAATCGTATCTGTATCAACTCCATCTCCTCGAACATCTAATGGGTAATCAATTCGAAGTGCACCGCTGAAAATCATTAAATCAGATGAGCCAACCAATGCTCCCTCTTGTGCGGCGGTTGCATCCCATATCGGAATCATGCCAGCCGTCAAAGTGGTGTCTCGAACCATCACTTGAAAAGTTGACGCTCCTACACCAGCCCACCAACTTCCCGGCGTTCCACCGACAGGTTCTCTATATTCGAATATGCCGACTGGATTACCAACTCCTCGACCAATTTCTAATCCAGATCGTTCGACATATACACCTGCGAAAGCTTGATTGAGTTGTAAGATTGGATCGGCATAGTCATATGTAGTTCCGGTTAATAGATCAACGACAGTTGTATCGAGTAAGGTTAAGTTCCCATTTATGCGGACATCATTAAAGGTCGCCGAGTTAGATACATTGAGGTTTCTACACTCCCAATCTGGAAACCGACTATTGTGTTCGCGTCCCAAAAGTGGACCTGGTCTTTGCCCGTCTAGAAAACCAAAGGACATTGTTTCCAGGTATAAGTTGTATTTGGTATTTTAATTCCGAAAAATGTATAAATCGGATTGGTTAGGCAAGGGTTCTAATGAACAGGCAGACACATACAGACTCGCCAAATACAATGGCGACTTTATAGACTGTGCAGAGTATATGGAAGAACTCGACAAATTATTAAATCAGAAGCGGATGTTAATATTATATTTCGGATCCGTGAATAAGGCAACATCATTGTCAAAGAAGCTTGGCAATATATTCTTGCTTTCGGAAGACGATTTAAGTCCATCGGAATGGAATAGCCGTCATCTAATGATTCAGTTATCGAAACAAACGAAAGAGGTAGATGTAATTAACTATCTGTCTGGCAAACGATTCGATAAATTCGATGAGATATATTGTATCTTCGATAAAGAAATTAGTGATGCAATTGCCGGCCAAATAAAAGGAGATGAGGAAGCAACTACCGGAGGATTGTTGGGTCAAAGCAAAACATATATTTTGCGTACGCAAGATTCGAGAGATGCTTCATATGTGGACTCCGGAAAATGGTATCCATCGGTATTGAAGCAAAAATTTAGAGGTAGTTTTACCGGCGGACTAAGCATGGGAGGTACGAAATATCCATTCGACTTGTTGTGCTTCCTATTGGCATTCATTCCATCCCTACCATATGCTATACGAGTTGGCTCTATGCAAGAATCATTACAAGAATTATTCAAAACGGCATTGACATATTCACTGGGCCATCGTTGATTTAAACTTCGGATCACTTTTATGAATGTTATGCACCTTTTCACTCGGATATTCAAGCACATAGATATACAATTGATGTTTTTTATTCCGCTGTAGTCGTAATCCACGCCCAATTATTTGTCTTTTTGTTCCCTCGTCTCGAATTGGAGCATAGAATATTATCCCATCAAGGTATTCCATATTGAAACCGGTGATTTCTCTAACCGATTCACATGTTATGAGCATATACTTTTTCTCTCGATACTCCTTACTATGACTAGTTGAGAACTTATCATAAGGAATGTTATATCTATTCATCGATTTCTCCAATCGATCATTATCATTGGCGAACTCGTTGTATAAGAGAAAGATAGGAGGTCTGCCATACTTTTTCTGGAATTGTGTTATGATCGATAATACAGCATCGACCTTGTTGTTTAATGTATGCTTGACTTTCCATGATGGTGGATCTGTTGAAGCCATCGCTATTTTTTGCTTCACCTGAGACAAAAGCACCGGGGCATAAACGGATCTTCCCTCATAACTGAGCTTAGGTGTTGGACTGGTTTTCAATATATTTGGAAGATCATCCGTCGATTGGGCATACTCCTCTGAGATAAGTGTGACGAATTGCTCATTTTTATGTAAAGTTGCGCAGCATTTACATTGTACTCCTTTAGTGGTTTTCTTCAAGACATTATCGTAAAGACAATCGCAACATACACTGGATCCACAACAATGTGTTATATACGACGGAGACACTAGCGCATTTCCGCAAACGGAGCAATTACTATCTAGAAGATTAATGTCGTCCAATGATGCGAGAAGATTTATATAATGATCAAGTCCGAGTTCGAGGTATTTGTTGATTCTATATATCTTTAACTGATTTAGGTTCTCGGGAGAATTCATATAATACAGGATATATGGCGCCAATAGAAACGATAAACCTGGGTTTCTTTCAATCACGGCACATACTTCCGTAAATGAATTGGGCATGGTTATGGAACTTAAACTTTGCAGTATGACTTGGGAATCATCATCGATTCGCATACTTTCAGCAAACCGTTCATGCCTTGTCGGAAAGAAGAGATCTTTAACATGTTTTTCCCATATGGCACATGATAATGCTATGCCTTCATCGAGATATTTGTTTCCGGACAATAGATCTAATAGGGTCGATGCCGCTAAAGTAATGAGATGTATTTCCATACGTTGCGATAGATATGCGCGATGAATGCTTGTAAATATATCAATCAACCGTTCCTTTTCATCCTGTTCGCCATCAACGAAGCCAATTCCGAATATTTTAAGGGAGGCATTCAAAATGGTGAATTGCTTTTTCGCAGCAACCATGGCATCGGAGTTGATTGCTCGAACGAATATATCGATGACCTTTTTGGTATCCTCGATAACATCTTCTGGGTTTCTGTAATCGGCGTCGTCTTTTTCTGCCGTTTCATCGGTAAGTAATTTGCAAATGACGTCATGCTTTCCTTCGCATATTTCTAATAATCCTCCAATACATAGTTCTGTCAAAGACTTTGTATAATTCTCGGTACAATTGATAGTATATTGCTTAGGGGTAAGAAGACCCATTATATCTGTCACATCT
>Ga0180433_10006702_pt1 | contig 14987 bp, 14 predicted proteins | sample SS_ome_8_FD_132980 | JGI IMG/M metagenome (GOLD analysis project Ga0180433, IMG submission 132980) | Hypersaline lake sediment archaeal communities from the Salton Sea, California, USA - SS_1_D_1 metaG | ecosystem: Environmental > Aquatic > Non-marine Saline and Alkaline > Hypersaline >... | reverse complement strand
GTCCTGAAGCGCCGCCGTTGTCGCGTCCTTGCCGCAGACGCCGCGAACGGTGCAACCGGCGCCCTGGGCGGTCTGTTCACACTGGTAGCAGAACATTTCCACGGTTCTCTCCCGTCAAGTTACGGAAAACATCACAACGTGGTCCATTCTAGGCACGTTGCGTCAGGCTGTAGTCGTATGTTTCGTCGCGGCGTTCAGCCGTGTCCTGTTTGGCCGGCACGCAGGCTGCAACAGGCAGTTGGCGTCAGGGCCTTCTTCCCTCAAACGGTCCGCGGCTGGGAACGGGGCTGTTTCACACGTCCAGAATCACCCGGGCAGCCCACTGGCTGCCCTCCTTCACGATGCTGATCTGGTGATATGTCACAGCCTTGACCTCCGCAGCCAGTTCGTGACGAGCAGGGTCGTAGGGCTCTCCGATAAGCTTCGCCGTCACGTGCGTGTCGTCAACATCGCGGACCCAGACGCTCGCCACGACAAAGTGGTCCACCTGGATGGCCGACATGACCTGCCAGAGGAAGTCCACAGCCAGGGCCTCTCGGTCCTCAGCCTCGACGCGCACCCGGCGGACCAAAGTTGCCGCCACCTGCCGGCGCGGACAAATCAGCTCCGCCAAGCCCTCACCCATCGCCTCGAGCAGCTCGCCCAGCGTATCGGCGGTAGCTGCCAGGCCGATGTCAGCGGTGTGATCGAATGTCTGCCACGCCTTTGCCATCCGAATTCCTCGATGCCCAGCCTCCTATTATAGGTATGATGACGAGATGCTGCTCGGATCGCACTTGAGCATTGCCGGCGGGATGCACAGGGCCCTCGTGAAGGCGGGGTCTTACGGATTCGACACCGTTGCAGTTTTCGTGCGCAGTCAGGTCCAGTGGCACGTCCCGCCACTAACGGTCGAGGCCGTGTCGCAATTCCGACGGACGCGCCGACGTCTGGGGGTTTCACCGGTAGTTGCCCACGGTTCGTACTTGGTGAACCTTGCCGGGAACCGAGACGTCCGGCGCAAATCAATCGCGGCGATGATCGCCGACCTGGGCCGCTGCGGCCGTCTTGGGATAGAGTATCTGGTCTTTCATCCCGGCTCCAACGCCGACCCGCAACGGGGCATCGAGCTGGTTGCCCGCGCACTTGATGAGATCATAGCGGCGTGTCCGCATCGCCGTCCCAAGATCCTGATCGAGACCACGGCCGGTCAGGGCAACAGCCTGGGCCACAGCTTCGAGCAGATTGCCGCGATTCTCGCCCGACTGGGTCGTCCGAGGCGATTTGGCGTGTGCCTGGACACCTGTCATGTCTTCGCAGCCGGGTGCGACATTCGCAGCCCGCGCGCCTACAAGCGCACACTCCAGGCCTTTGGCGACACAATCGGACTGGACAGGCTGTTGGCGATCCACCTCAACGATTCCCTGCGGGCCTTGGGCTCGCGGGTGGACCGCCACGCCCACATCGGCCGCGGCCGAATCGGCCTGCAAGGCTTTGCCAACTTCGTCAACGACGAACGCCTGGCTGAGGTGCCCATGATCCTAGAGACGCCCAAGGGCCTCGACGAGCACGGCCGGGACTGGGACGCCATCAACGCCAAGGCCATCCGAAAACTCGTGAGGTGCTGACGGCCCGGCTGGCCAACAGCCCGGACGCCCACAGCCTTGCTTTGGTCGCCCTTGTATACTACGGTCTGAAAATTGGTTAACGAACCCAGCGAGGTGCGACGTGTGGAAGAATGCCCTGCAAGTGGCGCTGTTGATCTGCCTACCCCTAGCCTGGGGGGTTGGAGTCGAGTACGTCTTCGAGCGAATCCGACGACGACGAACGGCCGGCAAGGAACAAGAAGCAAGCAACGGCGCGTATGACTGGATTATATGACATCGACGCCTACCTGACCGGCCTGCCGCTGCTGGTCGGCTTGGCGGCGCTGGGCTTGGTGATCGGCATGCTTTCGGGGCTCTTCGGCGTCGGCGGGGGCTTCATGGTCGTCCCGCTGCTCAAGCTGGTCTTCGGGATCGACTACACCTTGGCCGTAGGCAGCAGCCTGAGCTTCACCATCGGCACCAGCGCTTGCGGCATGCTCCGCCACATGCGCCTGGGTAACGTTGAACTCAAGACCACGCTCCTGATGTCGGGTGGCACGGTCTTCGGAGCAATCCTTGGCGCGGACCTGCACGAATTCCTCAAGAACTCTCTGGGCGCAGCCGACCCGAAACACTTTACGTTGCTGATGCACGGCCTGTTCGTGATCGTCTTGCTGGTAACGGCCTGGATGGTCCTTCGCAGCCACGACGACGCCGATCGTCCTTTGCTGTCGCGTCTGCCCCTGCCGCCCTACGTGGACCTGCCTAATGCCGAGCTCAGTCGCGTCAGCTTGTTCGGGCTCTGCTTGTTGGGGATGAGCATCGGCATCTTCACGGGCCTGCTGGGCATCGGGGGCGGCGTGCTGTTCGTGCCCGCCTTGATGGTAATCGTCGGCCTGAGGGTCCACCAAGCGGTTGGGACGAGCTTGGGCATTGTGCTTTTCGGTTCCATCGCCGGGACGACCAAGCACGCACTGCTGGGCAACGTAAACCTGTGGATCGTGATGTCCCTGCTGGCCGGAAGCGTCGTGGGCGTCCAAATCGGCGCCTGGGCCTGCCAGACACTTCGCGCCAGGCCGCTCCGCAAGTGGTTCGCGCTGCTTGTGATTCTGGTGGCGGCTGTGCTGGCGGCTGACTTCGTCCGCAAGGCGTGGGGCTGAGCGTCGCGGTCCTAACGCACAAATCGCCGGGCTGTCAGTTTGCTTTTGCCTCCCGCGTGCGTCACAATGAAACGGACATGGCAAAGGGCAAAGGAAAGTCGCAACGCCGCATCAAGCATTGGCAGCAACGCTCCCGCCACGCGGGCGAAATCGACGAGACCGCGCCCGTGCGTCAGAAACTCTCCCGCAAGGAAGTCAAACTGCCGGCTGAGCGTTTGGCTGCGCCTGACGAGAACCTCCAGGACCTGCCGAAGGCCGAAGGCATGGTCGTCGGGATGTTCCGCGGTGGAGCGACCGTTCGCACAGACGGTCGCCAGCTGCTGTGCGGCATCGCCAAGACGTTCCGCGCGCCAGCCGACTCCACCGCCATTGCCGTCGGCGACGACGTGACGGTAGCGCTGACTCAGCCGCAGCACTCGGACGGCAGCGCCGACATCGACAGGGACCGCGCCGACGGGATGATCATCTCGCGCCAACCGAGGCGGACGCTGCTGATCCGTCCCGAGCCGCGAAGCAACAAGCGAAGCGACGCCCACGAGACCGACGTCTTCCACAAGGTAATCGCCGCCAACATGGACGCGCTGATGATAGTGGCCTCAACGCGCCAGCCGCCGTTGCGACATGGGCTGATCGACCGCTTCCTGATCATTGCCGAGCGGGGCGAACTCGAGCCGGTGCTCGTGATCAACAAGATCGACCTCGAACGCCCCGACGAGCAACTGGTGGCGCAGTTCGGGGATCTGGGCCTCCACATCGTGACGTGCTCGGCAGCCAGCGGCGAAGGGCTCGACGCACTTCGTGGCGTACTGGCCGGCAAACGAAGCGTATTGGCCGGGCCTTCCGGCGTGGGCAAGAGTACCCTGATAAACGCGCTGGTCCCCCAAGCTGACGCAGCTACGCGAGCGGTTCGCAGCAAGGACAATCGCGGGCGGCACACCACATCAGCCGCGGTTGTGTACGCGCTGCCCACCGGCGGCATCGTCGTCGACACGCCGGGCGTCCGCGAACTGGGCGTCCACCTCGACCCAGCCCAGCTGCCGTGGTACTTCCCGGAGTTCGAGCCGCTCGCGCCGCAGTGCCGTTTCAACAACTGCACGCACACGCACGAACCAGAGTGCGCAGTTGTCGCCGCCGTGGCCGCTGGGCAACTGCCGGCCCGCCGCTACGAAGGCTACCTCCGAATCCTCGAATCCATCGACCAGTCGTAGATCGCATTCAGCAAAGCGGCTCGAGCAGCGCGATGGCCTTTCGGATGTCGGCGATCTGCTGATCGCCGCTGATCTCCCGCTCGATCGTCAGCGGGCCGGCGTAGCCGATCGACTTGAGCTTGGCCACCAGCGCCGGCACGTTGACCTTGCCTTCGCCGAGGGGCACTTCCTTGCCCAAGTGGTCGCCGTCGGTCGGATAGTAGCCGTCCTTCATGTGCACGTCGCGGACATATTGGCCGAACACGTCCAAGGCGTCAATGGGATTGGCCTTGCCGTAGAGAATCAGGTTCGCCGAGTCGAGGTTAATGCCCAGGTTGCCCGTGTCGACCCGTTCGATGGTCCGCAGCAGCACCACCGGCGTTTCCTGGCCGGTCTCGAAATTGAAACCGATCCCCAGATCCACGCAGTGCCCGGCGACCTCCTTGATAGCCTCGACAGTGCCGCCGTAGTTGGGGTCGTTGGGGTCTTCGGGCAGGAACCCAACGTGCGTGGTAATCGAAGGCAGGTTGAACTTTGCCGCGAAATCGGCTGCCTGCTTGAGCACGGCCACGCGCATCCGGCGATACTCAGGCGGCACCAGGCCTATCGTCCTGGGCCCGTCGACAAAGTCCCACACAGCCGGGCCCGGAAAGCCCGACCAGAACGTGCTGACGCGGACGTCAAGCTCTTGGGTTGCACTCGTCAGCCGGCTGCCGGTCTGGTCGGTCCAGACCTTCGGATCCCACGAGCAGACCTGACAACTATGCAGGCCCAGGTCCGCAACCTTCCGGATCTCCGGCTCTACGTCCGTCACCAGGCTAACCAAGACACCGACTTCCAACTTTGCCATAAAGGCGCTCCTGTCTGACGGTTCCCTTTTGCGATCAAAACGCTGCAACACGATAACGCCAACCGCTGCCGACCGATAGCAGTTTTGGGTCCTTCTTAGAGACAAGGCGATCTGCTGCGTATTGGGCCGACTTACGCCTTGGGCGGGGCTTGGAGGCGATCGACCTTGGCGGCCAGGACGAAGTCGCTTTCCGTCAAGCCATCGATCTTGTGGGTGTGTATCTCGACGCGCACCTTGCCCCAAGCCAAGTGAATCTCCGGGTGATGGCTCTGCTGCTCAGCCAGCCGGCCCACGTCATTGACGAAGGCCAGCGCCTCGGCGAAGTCCTTGAACTTGAACGTCCTGGAAAGACGGTGCTCGTCAATGACGGACCATCCCTCGTCGATCTGCCCGGCAAGATCCGCAAGGGCCTGTCCCTTCAGCGGCGGCATGTCCCCCTTGCATGGGATGCACTGCCTGTCGCCTAGGCTGCACGCTTGGGCGTCTGGGTCGTTCTGAGGCATGTATGCCCCTTCGCTGGTCGTCCCATCGTGTCCGGCTGGGCTCCTGCGGCGGCGGACCGGACTAATACCGTACGGAGAAGTCCGCAAACTCGCCGCTGTGCGGGGCCTTCTGCTGGTTGGTCTCGCGCACATAACGGCCCATTCTGTGGCACAACTCGTCGACGAACGCGTCGATCTGCTCGCAGGCCCCCTCGACGACGCACTCAACTTGCCCGTCGGGCAAGTTGCGCACGTAGCCGGTTATCTCGTATCCCAGCGCCGTCCGGCAGGCTGTGTATCTAAACCCCACGCCTTGGACGTCCCCACCAAAATGCACAATCCGTTGCTCGTCCGTCATTGGGTGCCTCCCCTTGGATATGTATTCTAGGTTACGATCGGCCCCGGAGAAAGCAAGAGGCAGGGAAATCCGGCATTCCGGGCCGGCCGAGCCCTGATGAACCGCCGTATTGGCGTTGCCGAAATCGGCCTTGTGCAGTACGATAATCGGCTACTGTGCGAATCGGGAGCAAGCTATGAAGGTGTGGATGAACGGTGGTCTGGTGGACGAAAAGGACGCGAAGCTGAGCGTCTGGGATCACGGCACGCTGTACGGCGACGGAGTGTTCGAGGGCATACGCATTTACGGCGGCAGGATTTTCGAGTCGCAGGCGCACATCGACCGCCTGTATGAATCGGCCAGGCACATTCGGCTGGCGATTCCCTACACCAAGCAGGAACTCGTCGACGCGCTTTATGAAACGCTCCGGGCCAATGGGCTCGTCGACGGATACGTTCGCCTGGTGGTCACGCGCGGTGAGGGCACGCTGGGGCTGAACCCCTTCAAGTGCGCCAACCCCAGCGTGGTGATCATCGCCGACCAAATCGCGCTGTACCCGAAGGAGATGTACGAAAACGGTATGGCCGTCATCATCGCCAAGACCCTTCGCACAGCCTCCAGCATGCTCAGCCCGTCAGTCAAGAGTCTCAACTATCTCAACAACATCATGGCCAAGATCGAGGCCATCGACGCCGGCGTGGCCGAGGCGATCATGCTCAACGTCGAGGGCAACGCCGCCGAGTGCACCGGGGACAACATCTTCATCGTCAAGGACGGACAGGCCATCACCCCGCCGCCGGAAGCGGGGATGCTCATCGGAATCACTCGAGGGCTCGTTATTTCCCTGGCTGGCAAGCTCGGCATTGCGTTGGCCGAGCGGAACATCAAGCCCGAAGATATCTACGCCGCCGACGAATGCTTCCTGACCGGAAGCGCAGCCGAGGTCATCGCCGTGACAAAAGTGGACAGCGAGCCGATCGGCGACGGCAAGGTCGGCCCCATCACCAAGAGGCTACTCCGGGCATACCGGGAGTACATTGCCGCGGGCAACTGGCAATAGGCGCCCGGCGGACGACCTGACCACCCGGGTCGCCCATGAACGGCCTGCCGCCATAGGCGCCTACTTCCGTCCCTTGGCGAATGCGTTGAGACCAAGCTTTCGCAGGGCCGCCTTGGCCGGCTTGCGAAGGTCTTCGCCTTTCGCGCTCGACCGCTCCCGAACCAGCTTGCCGATGAGGGCGTCGATCTCCGCGGCGTCTACGGGCAGCTCGACGGGCTTGTTCTTGTAGCCTGCGATGTAGATTGCGTTGGACAGCTCCAGCTCATTGACGGCCTCGGCGCCTGTAGCGATCATCGGCGTGTCGCGCAGGATATGGGCCGCGAAGGCGTGAATCACCCCTGCGTGTTCACGGCGGCGTGGTTCCTTCCAGGCGACTTCCTGCCACTTGCACTTGGGAGAATCCCACATCGAATCGACACGCAGATGCGTGGACAACGGCTTGTCGAGCTTGCCGAACCGAAGCGTGTTGTCCTGCACGATCAGCGTGCCCTTGTCGCCGCAGACCATGAACTGCTCCATGCCCGGCGCCTCGGCCGTAGTGGCATAGATGTAGCCCATCCGACCGTCCTTGTATTCGCAGATAGCGTTGGCTGTGTCCTCTACCTCGATGTCGTGGGCCCGCGTGTCCACGGTGGCGACGATCCGCGTGGGCATGCCGCCGAGCCACTGGAACAAATCCAGCGAGTGCGGGGCCTGGTTGATCAGCACGCCGCCGCCTTCGCCCGCCCACGTCCCGCGCCAAGTCCCGCTGTCGTAGTAGTGCTGACTCCGGTACCAACTCGAGCAGATCATCGAGACGCGGAAGATATCCCCGAGTCGGCCGCTCTCGATCATCTGCTTGGCCTTGATCATGATTCCGCGCGTTCGCTGCTGGAGCATCACTCCAAAAGCCACCTTGCGTTTACGACACTCAGCCACCATTGCGCGGGCCTCGCCCACGGTGACGGCTAGGGGCTTTTCGCATAGCACTTGCAGACCCGCGCGGGCTGCGCCGATAACCTGGGCTGGGTGGAAGTAGTGCGGCGTGGTGACGATGACCGCATCCACCAGGCCTGAGTCGTACATCTCCTGTGCGTCCGTGAAATGGCCGACGCCGAGCTCGGCGCCAACCCTCTCGGCCGTTTCGGACACAACGTCACAAACGGCGCCGAGACAGAAGGGTCCTCGCCCGGACGAGGATTTCTTCTGTGCGAAGTTCGCCCCTTGAGCCGCTGCTGCGTGGCCGACGAGTGTCTTGGCATGGTGCAGCCCCATCATGCCCAACCCGACAACACCGAAACGCACCTTCTTCATTACCGCTCTCCTGTCACTGAATGGTTTGTTGTTAACAAGAGCGGAAGTCTAGGGGTCGCTGAGAGCGATTGCAAGCCACTATCCGCGGCGATATAGTGCACGCATGCAACGCGTACGAGTGAAGATCGAGGGTCTGCGAGATCCAACAACGGCCCTGCGGATCGCCCAGATGGGAGCTGACGCAGTCGGGCTGGTATTTGCCGACTCGCCGCGATGGGTTTCGCCCGAGCAGGCGCGGGCCGTGGCGGACGTTCTGCCGCCGTGGGTGGCCACGGTGGGTGTCTTCGTCAATGCCGACGCCGAAACGATCAACCGGGTTGTCCAGCGGACGCGCATCAGCCACGTCCAGCTCCACGGCGACGAATCGCCCGAGCTCGTCTCGCAGATCAACGTGCCCTGCATCAAGGCCTTCAGAATCCGCGACGAGTCCTGGCTGAGCGAGGTCCGCGACTGGCTAGCCGCCGTAACGGTGCGGTCTAACCTGGCGGCTGTGCTGCTGGACGCCTATACCCCGGCCGTGCGCGGCGGGAGCGGAAAGCAGTTCAACTGGAACCTGGTAGCCGATGTCAGGGCGGCTGGACTTATGGCAGGGATTGACCCGATCATTCTTGCAGGCGGGTTGGACGCCGATTGCGTTGGAGGCGCCATCGACCTCGTTCAGCCTTGGGCTGTTGACGTAGCCAGCGGCGTGGAGAAATCCCCGGGCATCAAGGACCTGAAGAGAGTAGAAAGCTTCATCCGGGCAACGCGAGAAGGCAGGAAGCTCAAGAGCGATTTCTGGCTGTAGACGCCGCGGCAGTTGCGATCCGTTTTGCATTTGCCCGCGTCATCCGGCACAATGGCAATCTGAGCAACCGCACGTAACCTACCACAGAGGAACAATCCACGATGACACAGCTAGCGGACTACAAGATCAAGGACCTCGGCCTGGCGGAGTTCGGACGCAAGGAAATGACAATTGCCGAGCACGAGATGCCCGGGCTGATGGCCGTTCGCGAAAAGTACGGCAAGGACAAGCCGTTGGCCGGCGCCCGCATCATGGGCAGCCTCCACATGACAATCCAGACGGCTGTGCTGATCGAGACGCTGGTGGAACTGGGCGCGGACGTCCGGTGGGCTTCGTGCAACATCTTCTCCACCCAGGACCACGCAGCCGCAGCCATCGTTGCCGCGGGCGTGCCGGTCTTCGCTTACAAGGGCGAGAGCCTTTCGGAATACTGGGAATACACCTGCCGGGCGCTGAGTTGGCCGGACGGCAAGGGACCGAACCTCGTCGTGGACGATGGCGGCGACGCCACGCTGCTGATCCACCGCGGGTACTACGCCGAGCAGGACCCGAGCATTCTCGACGAGCCCACCGACAACAAGGAGCTAAAGCTCGTCAACGAGGTGCTGAAAAAGACGCAGGCGACGGACGGTCAGTTCTGGCATCGCGTGGTGGCGGACTGGAAAGGCGTCTCCGAGGAAACCACCACCGGCGTCAACCGCCTCTACCAGATGGCCAAGAAGGGCCAGTTGCTTGTCCCGGCATTCAACGTCAACGACTCCGTGACCAAGTCGAAGTTCGACAACGTCTACGGCTGTCGGGAGTCGCTGGTGGACGGCATCAAGCGCGCCACCGACGTGATGGTTGCCGGCAAGGTGGCTGTGGTGTGCGGATACGGCGACGTGGGCAAAGGCTCGGCCCAGGCACTGGCCGCCCACAAGGCGCGGGTGCTCGTGACCGAGATCGACCCGATCTGCGCCCTCCAGGCAACGATGGCGGGCTTCCAGGTGACCACGGTCGAAGACGCCCTGCCCTACGGCGACATCTACGTAACGACCACCGGCAACTGCGACGTCATCACGGCTGAGCACATGGCCGCGATGAAAGACCAGGCCATCGTCTGCAACATCGGCCATTTCGACAACGAAATACAGGTCGATAAGATGGCTGCAATGCCGGGTGTGGCCCGGACGAATATCAAGCCGCAGGTGGACATGTACACCTTCGGCGACGGCCACAGCATCTTCCTGCTGGCGGAGGGCAGGCTCGTGAACCTCGGATGCGCGACGGGACACCCGAGCTTCGTGATGAGCAACTCCTTCACGAACCAGACGCTGGCCCAGATCGATCTGTGGACGAACAACCACGAGGTCGGCGTCTACACGCTGCCCAAGAAACTGGATGAGGAAGTGGCCCGGCTGCACTTGGCGAAGATCGGCGCGAAGCTTACCGAACTGACAGCCCACCAGGCTGAGTATATCGGCGTGACGATCGACGGCCCGTACAAGCCTGACCACTATCGCTACTAAGCTCGGCAGACAGGCTTGACGCGCAGACTCCGCAGGCGACCCGAACGCTGCGGATGAATGGGAATTGCTCTAATCGTTGCGCCGGACCGAAACGGCCACGGCCGGCGCGACGGCCTCGGCCAAGGCGAGGTCAGAATCCATGAAAGGCTGTTCGCCCTTGCGGTACAGGATCACCAGGCCGATCATCTCGCCGGGGCTCGGCATCAGCGGAATACTCAACACGCTCACGCCGGGCAGGTAGCGCCGGATCGCCGGATCGAACAGGCCGCCCTGTTCGGCTGCATCCATGAGGCTGCACCGCGGGTTGCTCAGCGTGATGCCCACCATCGGCCGGGCGAGCAACTGGCAGAACCGGCTGCTGTCCGGCTCCGGAACGCCAAACCGTCCGGCAATTTTCAACTCCGCGTTTTCGTTGCAGACCATCGCCACGCCGAAGAGCGCCCCGGAACGGCGAACGAACAGGCGAAACAGGGAAGCGAAAACGTCGTCATCATTTGGAAGGCCGAGCAGTTCCCGCTGGTAGTCCAGCACAACCTTCTGGAGTGAGAGCTGCCCGCTGAGCGTTCGGTAGGCCGCTGAGAGGTCGGCGCAGGCTGTGTCGAGCTGTCGTTGTATGGCCTTGCGTTCGAGGTTGATTCCGCGTGCGAGCTTCCGCAGCCGGCGCTGCCGCGTGCGCTGGGCCCTCAGTGCAGCCTTGCGGTTGAGCTCCTTGTGGATTGTCCCGCGGAGCCTGTCGATGTCGAGCGGCTTGTTCATCAGTTCCACGGGCCTGCGTCGGGACGCCTCGCTGAGCGTGGCCGGATCGGGCCGACCCGTGATTACGACGGCGGGAATGTCCCCGGCAACGTCTCGCAGGCGGTCGATTACGTCCAGCCCATTGCAGTCGCCCAGGTACAGATCGGTCACCAGGAAGTCCGGACAGCTGTTGGCTGCCAAATCGACGGCCTCTGCGCCGCTGCCAGCGGTTCTGACCTCCACGGCGTCGCTGCGCAGCGCATCGGCCAGCAGCTGCCGCAACTGCGGCTCGTCATCCACCACTAACACGCGAGCCAACTCATGGTCCGACATTCCAAACTCCCTAACTTCGATCCGGCGCCCGGACAGCTTGGAGTCTTACGAAAACACTGGTTCCCGCTCCAAGACCCGACTCCAGCCAAATCCGCCCGCCGTTGCTCTCCACGTATCTCCTTGCGCGAGTCAGGCCCAGTCCGCGCCTTCGCCCGGCCGGCTGGGCCGAGAAGAACGGTGCGAACACCCGCTCAGCCGTCTCGGCGTCCATCCCGGGCCCCTTGTCGCTGACGACGATCAAAATCGCCCGGCCCGCGCTTTCGCCGCTCGCCGAAACGGTCACTTCCGCACCGTCGCCGCCGGCGGTGGCTGCGTTGCGTATCAGCTCCGCGATCACTGCACGCAGATGCGACGGGTCCGCCAGTGCCGCGGGAAGCTGCTCCTCAGCTTCTATATCGACCACAATCGTCCCGGCCTGAGGATGGTCGGAAGAAGAAAACTCCAATGCCGCTTCGCTAAGCACCCCGGGCACGTCGACTGCCGTCAACACGGGCGGCGGCGGATCAGCCACGTCCATCAATTCGGTGATGATGTCGCTGATGCGGCCGGCCTGGTCGGCGATCGTGCGCCAAACTTCCTGCTCGGCGGGGTCTTGGGCCTTTTGGCCCATCAGTTGCGCCCGGCCCGACAGCACGGCCAGGGGATTGTTCAACTCGTGCGCCGCCCCGGCTGCCATCTCTCCGATCGCCGCGAATGTCTTGGCCTCGGCCAATTGCTCCTGGGCGTCCTTCAAGGCCTCCGAAGCGCCCAGCAGTTGCTCACTGAGCTCCATCGCGCTGCTGCGCTGCTGGACCGTCGCCAAGGCCAAGGCGAAAGCGCCCAGCAGCGCCTCGCGAGCCTTGCCAACTTCCTCGACTCTCTCGACCATCTCGTCGGCCCCCTCGGCCCTTCGCTGCGGTACGATCACCCCGCCGATCCATCGCCCGCCAGCCGTCAACGGCCGATGCGTGTAATCTCCCGCCGCCAGCCAGGCGTTCATGTCAGCCGGCTCAGCCAGCATGTTCGCTATCGCCGTGGCGGCCGATGTCGGGACGACCCCTGTGGGTTCAAAATCGCTCGTTCGGTCGAACGTGCGATACTCCAGACTGTCCGGGCCGTCCGATCGCACCGCCAGTACGTGCTCGTCGCTACCGACGGCCGAGTAACACACTACAGGGCCCGCCTCGGCGTCAACCGTACCGGCCAGCACGGAGGCAATTCGCCCAAGGACATCGCCAGTGGAGGCCTCCGGCCGAAGCCCCTCGAGGAAATCGCAGAACTGCCCGAACGCTTGTGCCTGATCGTGGGTCCGGCCTGCCTGGCTGCGAAGCCGCCCGTTGGCCTGCGCCATGCGAATGCCAGCCTGCGCCAGCGTTACTTGGCATTCCCGATCGTCCACGGACCGATCCAGGCCAAGCGATTTGACGTGCTCGCCAACGGCTTGGTCGATCCGCCCCGCAATATCGTCCAGCACCTCACCGGCCAAGCCCAGCTGCACAGCCAGTTGCCGCGGCGATCGCCCCAAGCCGCTACGGCACGAATCGACCTCCTGGCATTGGTGGGTAAGGGCGTCGGCCAGGCCCACCACAGCCACAAGCTCCCGATGCCGGATGGACTCCGGCAGCGATTCGATCGCTTGGTGGTGCAACCAGATGATCTGCTGGATCGGCTCGCCGAGCCGCCACAGCTGCGCCAAGCGCCGGCCGACAAGGCAGTGGTCCATGCCCAGGATCGCCCGCTCGCGGTCGGCGGCGCTTCGGCCGTCCGCGACCAAGACGCGACGGTAGCTCTTGGGAAAACACCGCCGCAGCGCCAGCTTGCCCAGATCGTGGAGCAACCCGCAGGCGAACGCAGCCTCCGGCTCGACCGAAAGACTCAAGCTCTCAGCCAGCATCCGCGACGCCGAAGCCACACCCAGACAATGCCGCCAGAGGCCCACCGGGTCCGCCTGGCCGTCGCTGTTGGAATGATCGAACAGCTCCGCCGACAACATCGCCTCGCGCAGGCCCTTGGGTCCGATGCTTTCGGCCGCCCCGGCTGCAGTCTGTGCCGCACCGTCCTGGCGGAGATTCGCTTGCGAGAGCAAACGGGCCGTGAGCGCCGGGTCCAGCCGGACCAGCGAGACAACGCCGCTGATCCCTGCTCCCGACGGATCGTCCCGGTCCGCCTCGCCCTGGCCCAACAGCTCCCAGAGACGCAAGGCCACTTCGGGTAACGTTGCCAGCGCGTCGAATTGGCGCAGCATCAGGTCAAGCTGCTGGACGCTGAGCTTCGCATCCTGGTGCCCTCGCGTTTGCCAAAGCCCTGCCACTGTTGCCTGTCCGTCTGAGGCCGGCGGTTAGAGATTCAAAAGCTCCGTGATCCGCTCGACGACCTGCTCGATGTTGAACGGCTTTTTAACAAAGTCGTCCGCCCCGGCTGCCTTGAGCTTCTCGATCTCCGCCGGATTCACAACGCCGGAGATGATCAGTATCTTGATGTCCGACAGTTCCGGATTCTGGCGAATCGTGCTGCACACGACATTGCCGTTGATGTCCGGCAGCATGTAATCCAGCACCACGATGTCGGGCCTGAACTGCTGCGTCAGCACCCCGGCATCGTAACCGGTCTGTGCGGTGGCCACTACAAACCGGCCATCGGCCTCGAGAACGTCGGTGAACAGGGAGATGATTTCCGGATCGTCATCGACCACGAGAACGCGAACGCCGTCGTCCTCGATGCCGTCCATCGGGATGTTGTTGTCCTTCATAAACTTCATCAGATCTTCGTGCGGGATGCGCCGGAACTTGCTGCCCGGCACTCGAAAACCGCGAAGCTGCCCGCTGTCGAAGCAACGTATGATGGTCTGCTGCGAAAGCTGGCAGATGACCGCTGCTTCTCCGGTTGTATAAACGGACTTTCGTTTCACAGGACCGTCTCCCAGTTGCTCGGCACCTGCTGGGCGCACATGAGCTGAGCGTTGATCTCAGGGACAATAACTTCCACCTGCTCTCATAAAGAAATCGGCTGAATCAGCATATAACTTAACTTGCCCAGACACTATAGCTTCCCCGACCGGCGTATTTTAACACACAATCTGCCCATGGCAAGAACAAAGCTGGGTCGCTCGGGGCCCGGACGGGAAGCTCTCGCGCTTGGCAGTGCAGACCCGTGAAAACGCGGCGACCCATATGGGTCGCCGCGTCGGAGAACGTCATGGGACCGTCAGCACAACACTGACGGGGTGTGTTCTACTTTCCACATCGCAGCTTGGTGTACTGTCGCGCCATCTTGAGGTCTTCAAGGGCCTCGGCCGCGTCGCACGGGGGCTTGGCCTTGCCTTGGCAGACCTTCACGAAGTTGATCGCCTGCTGACGCATCGCGTGTACCCAAGGCAGCGTTGGCGATGTCCGCATCGGCGTTTTCCCTTGGCCGGGGTCTTCGTACATTTCGACCGTGCCTGCGCGGAAGCTTGTCAGCGGGCATGGGAGGTTGAGCTTCACGTAACCGTTGGCGAAGGCGACCAGTGCCGATTCTTCCCACTCGATGCTTGTTTCGTACGGGGACATCTCGATGGTCCCGGCGATCCCCGACTTGCTTTCGACAGCCAGCAGCACGCCCGACTTCTCGGCATAGGTAACCTTGTACGGCTCGCCCAGCAGGTGTCGCATCAGGTTGACCTGGTGGATGTAGTAGTTGACGAAGCCGAGATACTTATCCGCCGTCTTGGCG
>Ga0180433_10006701_pt1 | contig 14987 bp, 17 predicted proteins | sample SS_ome_8_FD_132980 | JGI IMG/M metagenome (GOLD analysis project Ga0180433, IMG submission 132980) | Hypersaline lake sediment archaeal communities from the Salton Sea, California, USA - SS_1_D_1 metaG | ecosystem: Environmental > Aquatic > Non-marine Saline and Alkaline > Hypersaline >... | reverse complement strand
CCTCTTCACCACCTGCTGTTAAATGCCTGGCAAGGACCATTGATTGCAACATCCGGTAATATTTCCGGAGAACCGGTGATCACGGATAACCAACAGGCAGAAAACAAACTGGCAACCGTCTGTGATGCCTTCCTGCAACATGACCGCCCTATTGTGCGCCCGGCTGATGATTCCGTTCAGCGCGTGGTTAACGGGCAAGTCATGACCATGCGTTCTGGCCGAGGCATAGCGCCGCTTGAGCTTGAACTGCCTGAAAAAATAGCTGAACCTGTTCTGGCGCTTGGCGGTCACCTGAAGGCGACCGTGGCCCTGGCCTGGAATGACAGGATTGTCATCTCCCCTCATATCAGTGATCTTGATACACGCCGTGGCCTGGAAATTTTTGAACAGGTTATTAGTGACTTGCAGAACCTCTATCAGATCAAGGCCTGCAAAATTGTGTGTGATGCGCATCCCGGTTACCAGAGTTCGCGTTGGGCACAGCAACAGGCATTGCCAGTACAAAAAATCTGGCACCATCATGCGCATGCTTCTGTAGTAGCCGGACAATATCCAGAAGTTAACAACTGGCTGATGTTCTGCTGGGATGGCGTTGGACTGGGACAGGATAACACCCTGTGGGGTGGAGAAACCTTTTACGGTCAGCCCGGTCACTGGCAACACCTGGCCGGATTCAGGCCCTTTTATTTGCCGGGAGCAGACAAGGCCGGGCGTGAACCCTGGCGATCAGCAGCGGCCTTGTTATGGGAAACAGGCAGCCAATACCATCCCGCTATGGAACATGGCGAACTGGCCTTTCATGCATGGCAAAAGAAAATCAATTGCCCGCAAAGCAGCGCCGCCGGTCGTCTTTTTGATGCCGCAGCCAGCCTGGTACTCAATATCAACAACGTCAGTTATGAAGGACAGGGGCCAATGCAACTGGAAGCTGTAGCCAGTAACTGCGACGACTTTATCCCCCTGCCCCTGCTGGAGGAACCGCAACAGCCTGACCGTGTTGACTGGTCAACAATGCTGCCTTACTTAATGGATCAGTCAAAGTCTGTTGAAGAGCGCTCAGCCATGTTTCACATCAGCATGGCTCAAACTGTAATCGACCAGGCTTTACACTATTCCAGTGAATACGCCTTTGATGGCATTGGCCTCAGTGGCGGCGTGTTTCAGAATAAAAAACTGGTGGAAACCATCATCAGGCTGGCGCAGCCTCATAAACTCGATATCTATCTGCCAGAAACCATACCTGTTAATGATGGCGGCTTAAGTTATGGTCAAATCATAGAATTCATGGGCATAATAGAGTGACGACATTCAGGAGCTGAAACTGCGTGAATAAATATTACAAAATACTCATCAGCATTCTGGTGCTGCTGATCCTCAATGGCTGCCTGGCCAATAGTCAGCGAGACCAGCAAAGAGCTGAAAACCTCCAACAGATGATAGCCTGTCCCAATGAGAGACCCGTGTCCTGCACCATGGAAAAGGCTCCTGTTTGTGGCATTTTACGTGATGGCTCCAGCTGGGATTATGACTCTGGTTGTTTAGCCTGCACCAGAAGGGTTGTCATAGGTTTTATCCCCGGTCCCTGCCGTTAAGCAGATAACAGTGGATAGTTGCCATGCAGGATAAATACATCACCCTCGCCCATGGTAACGGTGGTCGTTTCATGCGCTCGCTGATAGAGGATATCTTTGCCAGGCACCTGGCAAATGAACACCTTGATATTCAGGGGGATGCCACTTTACTGCCTGTGTCAGAGGGTGAAATGCTGTATTCAGTGGATGGTTTTACCGTTCAGCCACTTGAGTTTCCCGGAGGCAATATCGGTTCACTGGCCGTACATGGCACAGTCAATGACCTTGCTGTCAGCGGTGCCATCCCCCGCTATCTCAGTCTCAGTGCCATCATAGAAGAAGGCCTGGAATTTGAAACCCTGGATAGACTGGTAGCAGGCATTGCTGCTGCAGCCAACGAAGCAGGTGTACAAGTTGTCACGGGCGACACCAAGGTTGTCCCCCGTAATCAGGGAGGCGGGGTTTACTTCACCACATCCGGCATAGGTTTCAAAAATACTGCAATTCAACTGGGATTTAACCAGATACAGCCAGGCGATAAAATCCTCGTCAGCGGCAGTGTCGGAGACCACGGCACCTGTGTCATGCTGGCGCGTGAAGAATTTGGATTAAGCGGTGACCTGCAGTCCGACAGTGCCTGTGTTTTACCCCTAACAAAAACCATACTTGATCTGCCAGGGCTGCGCTTCATGCGCGACCCAACACGGGGTGGCCTGGCTACGGTGGCGCATGAAATTGCATCATCAACCGGTCACACTGTACGTTTGTTAGAACAGGATATCCCGGTGCAAGATCCGGTACGCTCGGTCTGTGAAATGCTCGGCTATGATCCTTACTACCTCGCCTGTGAAGGCCGCGTGGTAGCAGTAGCCAGTGAAACAGAAGCGAAGATCATTTTGAACCGCTGGCAGGCCCTGCCCGGCGGTAAAGAGGCACGCATTATCGGTCTGGTTGAAGAAAAATCTGCCGGACATCAACAGGTCATTCTGCAAACCTCATTAGGAGGCGAAAGGCTGCTGGAAGAGCTTGAAGACGATCCTTTACCCAGAATCTGCTAAAACCTGCAAAATAGAATAAGACAACAATATCAATTTGTTGCCAGCAAGCATTCAAACATTTTCTGATCACTTGCGCTTGCCAGTTACTCACCCTGATCTACTTTAGATTTCACTGTCAATCCACTTCATTCTAGGCGTTTAAATCATAAAAAGCGGATAACACCGATTTTTGTATTGATAATTCGCAATTAACACTTATGCTCTGGTTAATAATAAAAATTTAATTTTTTAATAAGAAAATCAATAATTAATGAACTCCTAATGAATGAACGAAGACGACATTATCGAACTGACTGCAGAATTTCCGCCTGTATCGAAGAGCATGGACTTATCGCTTTAGACCAGCATTGTCTTACCAGTAATATCGGCATGAAAGGCGTTTTCATGCCTAATGCACCACACAAATCAATTGGAACAATGTGTACCCTGTTAATTCATGACTCCCCTGGCGAACCATTAAAGGTCAAAGCGAGAGTTTCTCACCTGTCTGAACACGGAGTTGGCTTTACTTTTGTCAATCTGCCCACCGAAACCTGTTTAAGGTTAAAACACCTCGTTAAACCCCATTGGGACGGAAAAGATTTCATGGAAGGCATGTTGCTGATGATGAGGTATTCAAAACCGGCTACAGAATTAAAAGATGTACTTGCATTAACCTCAATCTTGTCAAATTCCTCCGAAATGTTCGTAAAAATGCCTCATAAACCAGAAAGTTGCCACATTCTTAACTAGAAAAAAGGAGGTCAGGACATGCCTATACCAAGTGAAACCATTTATCGGGATGCAGCTGACTTTCGAATTACCTGGAAAGAGGCGCTTGAATGGACTCTGATTATTGATGAGCAAGGTGATATACAATTACCTCGATCCGAGCTGGATAAACAAAGATTTGAAACCAAGCTAGATACCTTGCAACGCTATTCAAGAATCACTAATAACACTTATCTAAGACAAGTTTTAAATAAAATATAGTAGATCTGTGAGCTAGAAAAAAATCGCAACCAGGTTCAGCACTACTGTGAAGTCAACGCATTAAAGGCCTTGGTAAATCCATTAAGCGAAACAGGCAGGGAAAATTCCTTTCCATTTGTACCTACAGCAGTAATTTCCATTTTTTTGCCCTTTTTCAGCATCTCTATCATTTTGTTGTCGAGATGAAAGCTGGCAGAACAGCCTGCCTCGTCACAATAGGTATAGGGGACTGACTGACTGAACGCAAACCCGTCAACCACGATCTTTACGCCATGCTGTAGCAATACTCCAAGTGGCAGAATGAAATTGCCAATCACATTCTTTTGGTAATACCCGATCTGGACACCCAGTACCCTTCGTTTGTTTTCCTTCCCGCTAACCAGGTTCTGTTCGATAAAACAAACCTGGGCTGCAGAGGCAGCGCCACACCGGCTAACCCAGTCCTGGAATTTCTGCCCATCTTGTAAAGCAGCTTCTGCGGATACACTGGTCAACAGGGCTAGAAATATAAACTTAAAATTTAATAAAAGCTTCATGGTAATACGGCTTAATGAAAATATTGTATTTTTATTTTAGACGTTTTTTGATCAACATCCGTTAAATGGCAGACTCCCCTAAAGGCTTCTTTTTCTTGACACGCAAGCTATCTATCCATTCCTCGGCAAAATCCCGTTGGGTTGAATAATTTATGATTGCAGTCACCAACATGGCGGTAAGTGCCCCTGCGCTTGCCAGCGCCATGTCTTTATGTGCATCCCATATATCGCCTTGCGTACCTAAAAATGCCATACCCAGATCGCCGCCAAAAATTTCTGCAGCAACCCACTCTATAAGTTCGTAAAGCATTGATGTAGACATGGTAAGATCGAGTGGTAAGAAATATCCCCAGAAACCTCTAACGGATGCTATGCGTATAAATACTTCGCGAATGGGATACGCCAGTAACAATCCGTACCCGAAATGAATCACGCGGTCAAAATGATTACGACCATCCAGGTTAATATCAAAACCCAGTTGTTGTAACCACTCTCGATACGGAACTTCGGAATAGGTGTAATGTGCCCCAACTGCATGCAGGGATAAAAAAACAAATATAAGAAAATAAGAGATTCGAGAAAAAGGAAAATAGGCGTGTGTGGAAGCTATGGCTATCACAGCTATAAACACCAGGACATTCTCTAAAAGCCAGTCATCAAAGTGATTGGGGTTTACTGCACAAACAGCCCATATCATAAAATATAAAATTGATAATAAATAGAGAAATCGCCGATTCGACATACTGAAATATAATTTAATCTTCTGATACCTGGATTTGCAGCATGTAGTCGAGGGTACTGGTCACTCCCTCCCCGCTAAAACTACCGATTACCGGCATTGTATCGCGCGAGTGAGCCGCTGCGGCAATCGTTACATGAGTGTCAGCGATTGCATTGCCATGTGTAGGATCAAATCCCAGCCAGCCTGCTCCTGGCAAATATACTTCTGGCCAGGCGTGTAAATGTCGACGTTCACTGAGTACATCGCCTCTCTGGTAACCACTGGCAAACCGTGCAGCTATACCCTCAGACCGACAGCAGTCAATAAATAATACAGCCAGGTCTCGACATGCGCCATGACGACTCTGCAAGGTATGGGCAGGACTTTGCGGTTCACCCGTATCTCTATGGATATGAATAAAATCAGCAAATAGTTTGTGGTTCAGGCTATTGAGAAAATCCAAGGTATTATTATTGACAGAGCGACCGAGTTCCGCGGCAAAAGCGGTTACGCTATCATCGAGCTGAATACGTTCTAGATAACCCTGTGTCGTAATAAAATCTTCGACATGCCTAATTGGCAAAACTTCCGCTTCAGGCGCCAGGATAAAATCAAAAGCGTTGTGTCGCAAAGTTTCAACCTGCATATTCAACTGAATATCGAAATGATCTGTTTCTTTTTCGAACCATACCTGGGTCACTCGATTACCCTCGAGGTCAAGATGATCATTACGCCCCAATGGCACTGGTGCAATATCGAGCTGGAAACTGATGACTCTCTGTGATCCATCATCCCGCGGATAAAAACGCAAATCCTGTGGACCAAGTTTAACTGGATGCGAATAACGATAATGGGTGCCATGCTGGATTGTGAACTTCATAAATGCCGTCTATCCCTGAATACGCTCTACTCGTACGGTCTGTACAGTGGGATATACTGCAGGCCCAAACTGGTTGTAGACAGCAACATCAGCAGCGTCACGACCATAACCAACAGATACATAACCACTTTTCAGGTTTCGCTGTGTTGGGTCAAAGGTATACCATCGTCCACCGACGAAAGCCTCAAACCAGGCATGCAGATCCATGGGTTCCAATTCGTGGAGATAGCCAACTACCATGCGTGCAGGAATGCTGAGACTGCGGCACAATGCAATTCCCAGATGCGCAAAATCCCTGCAGACACCAACTTTTCTGTTATTGACTTCTGCTGCCGAGACGGGAGTCTCGCTACTTCCCGGGCTAAAACTGATATTCATTCTCAACCAATTCACTATTGCGGCGACCTGGCCATAACCGGGCAAGTGACCAACAGTGATCTCGCTCGCCATCTCGTGAAAACGATCTGATTCGCAGTATCGACTGGGAAGCAGGTACCCTAAAACGCCATCAGGCAGGTTCTGTATTTCTACAAACTGGGCTCCGGCATGTTCATCAATAACATCCGATATCATGACTTCGGCACTGGTATACACCTTGAATACACCTGCAGGAGCAATAAGTCGCTGACAAAGATTACCGTATTCATCAGTAAACTCGAGCACAGGTACACTGGGTTCCAACCTGTAATCCTCTCGTGCAATCCACTGTTGAGCACCACTACGGGGACGCAGCATCAGCACAAAAGGCGTCGGGGCAGGAATATCAAATGAAAGATCACAGACTGTACGTAACCACATGAATAAATTTATCAAGCTAGTAAATAAAAATTCAGCTTACTCTTTTTAAGGAAAACATGCCTTAAAATTACTCTTTGTTTCTGTTTTTTTGAATAAAGCCTCCCAGCGATTGTGCAAACATATCCACTTTCTCATAAGCAGTCAAACAGAGACCAAATGTTCGCTTTCTGAGTTTTTATGCGCACTGATACCGGTATAACAGACACGAAAAATAGACATATACTTGAAGTATGGAGAGCTATAAAAAACGACTTGCCATCACTGCATATTTTGTACCCGCAGTGCCGCCTGTTGAAAAATAGCTATCCAGGTAATTGCACGGAAACTGACAGGAAAAGGAGAACGTCATGAGTGGAAAAAACACAAATCCGGCCCGCCAGGGAAGGCATGACCGACTCATTCAGGAACGGAATCATGATCCCTATAAATCACAAAAGAAGTTGCCAGAACCTACGCTTTGCACCGAGTGTAAAGCAGTATTTACAGCAAGCCGCTGGCAATGGCTTGAGAAAATCACCCAGCCAATGAATACCACACTATGCCCGGCATGCAGTCGAAACCTTGACAAAGTACCTGCCGGCATTCTGACCGTAAGCGGCGAGTATTTCCAGGAACACCGCGACGAAATTCTCAGGCTTCTGCACAACAGGATGGATAGAGAAACAGCACAGCACCCATTAAAGCGTCTAATGAATATTGAAGACAAACATGATGGCAGCATCGTTGCGACCTTCACAGATACTCACTCAGCTCGCGATATTGGTAGTGCCTTAGCCAATGCCTATCAGGGCGAACTTGATATTCAGTATGCTGAAGACGAGGATTTGACTCGCGTTAAATGGAGCCGTTAGTAGGTTTAGCTAGCCAGATGCCCGCTGCTGCTATTGGGCAGTTGCGGGCATCTCTTATGCCACCCGGCCTTTTACCAGCAAACCGTAATTTAGAATATTATGGAAATGAAATATTCTCATTTCAGTTGCCTGGCAACTGTGCCTCAACAACGATTTTCAACGTATATGACAAAGCAAGCAATTCTGGTTGGGGCCAGCATGCTTTCCCTGCTCCATGGTGTACTTATGACAACTGCGGCAACGGTAATGAAAGGCTTTTACCAGGCCTGGAGGACTTGCAGGGTTAGTATTTTTGCCTTTTACGTGGCAATCTCCACATTTTTTAATTGGCCCTTCTCCCTTATAAGTATGATGACAGGTATTACACTCTACCTTCACCAGGCCACCGACGTTTTCCAGGCCTGCGTGCAACTTGTGCTTGAACGTGACATGCCCCAGCTTACTTGGGAATACGATAATGTTTTTATCCGTAGGAATCTCACCACCAACCACCGTGAAAGAAATTGGCAACAGGATTATTGAAAAGAAAATCAGGAAGCGCATTAAAGTTTTCCATCACTATCAATGTCGATAGTGTTTTTATAACAAAAAAATAACCAACACCTGTTAAAACAATGACTGATTCCAGTCAGGAAAACAATTATTTTCAGGTGCTTTTTCTGCATAAAAAAGTTTAATTCATAGACAAAAGCCTTGTCATGTTGCCGTGTTACAACTTGTAACATTCAGTAACCCTTTTCTCCAATTTGCTTGGTTATATTGTTGAACACAAAGTTAATTAATTGGGGATAAAAATGAAACGTTTTATTGCATTGACTGCAAGTATGATTGCCGGGTTTTCCATGTTTGGAGCAGCTGCAGCGGATGAAGCCCAGATGGAACAGAACTTAATGCAAAATTTGCAGCAAAAACAGTACGAGATGAAGCTGCAAGATAAAATGCAATCTCGTCATCAGAATCAGTACCAGCATCAGTACAAATATCAGAAATCTGCAGCTTCGGAATCATCTAGCCGTGACTCCTACGCTACTAACAGTTTCCGAAAAAGTGCCAGTGCTGGAAAAGGTGGTAGTTCAGGCAAAGGACGCTAAATATCATTTTAAAAGCCTCATTTCTCAGTGAGGCTTTTTAGACAGTGACAGGAGTTGTAGTTCAATGAATCTACAAACAAGACTATCGAATATAACACCAAAGCAATTTGACGTATTCGGGTACTGCCCGCATTGCGGAAGCCTGAATTTAGTCAATGTTAAGGATTATTCATGCTTTACTCTGAATGAAATGAGCTACAAGGCCAGGTGCCTGAAATGCAAGAGCCTTGGTATTGATGTTTCTGTGGTTGAGCGTGCTACACAAATCAGGAGATAGTGCATCAAATTATTTCTGACGAAAGAAATTTTTTTATTATTGATTGCAGCGCCTGTGATAGAAGAAATCATTTACCGCAGCCCAATGCATTTGTGCAGGCGCTATTCAAAGCACCCCCACAGGTGGATTTTTGGAGTGATATTGACGTTGGTGTTTGTACTCAGTCATGAACACAATGGAATAGCGTTGCTGCCTTTGCTGGTATTGGGTTTATATAATTTATCCTTCTATCTGGATGGGAGATTAGTCATTAAAGGTAATGATTCATTGAAAGCCAGTGCCACATTAATCTATGTATAGTGTATTCTCACTTCACGTCTCAACATTAAGGTTGTAGTAGATCGAAATGGATGCCCTGATAGTTTTCATAATAATGCTGTTATCAGCTGTCGGGTGGCATTTTGCTATAAAAAATTATGGGAAAGCCATTCTAGGTTCAACCCTGACAATTGTTTTGCTTTTCCAAGTAGCCGTTATTATTTCTGCCGGCTATTTTGACCCGTTTTTCGCGATTGCGTTAACAGCATTAGCACTTCTCACTGCTTTCATCGCGATAATCATTGGTATCCCTTTCCTTTTGTCAAGAAAAAACAGGCAACATTAAACAGTTTTTTCAGCGCGGTACGACCAGGCTGGTATTGGCCATGTTGGCCCAGTAGAACAACTGCTTGATAGACTCCTCAAAGTAATAAATCAGACCTTTCTCGGTCGTAAACCAGTTACTTTCATCAAAAACATCGTTCGGGGCTGCTGCCATTTCAAGCTGAATATGACCGAGACTATTGGCTTGAAACACCTTGTTGAAAGCATAAAACGTTCGATACGTATGAAAGGCATCGGTTAATATAATCAAATGCCTCACATGCGGATTTTTTTTCAGAAAATCAACGGTGTCCAAAGCCTCGTCCATACTACTCATCGCACCCTCTGCATGAGTAGAAGGCAACCATTCAACGGGAACATTTAATTCCATTAAATATCGCCTGGCATAGGTATTTCTGGCTTCGACATAGGGCGTCAATTCGTCATGCCAGTTTTTCTCTACTGTCAGAAAGACCCGTTTGGCAAAACCTTGATGATACAACTTGGCCGCGTAGGCAGGACGGGTATCAATATTGCCACTCATGATGATCATTGCATCTGCACCTTCAGTGGCCGTATTTACCGTAAACAATCGCGCGTAGCCAGTCAGTAAATCAACACGAAAAATATAGAGCAGCAAGAGTAAAATAATAAAAACCAGAAACTTTTTCATGACGGGCACTTCTACAGAATTTTTTGCAAAATATATCATTAAATCCACATCTGGACTCACCTTTTGAGTCTCTCAATATGGCATACTGCGCCTGATGGAATTTATTGAACAGACAACCCATGGGCTGGAGCAACTGTTTGAACAGTTACGTTCAGGCGCAACCGTTCTGACTGTCAACAACAGGCTCGCCAAAAGATTCAATGCAGACTATAACCGGCACATGGAGTCTGAAGGCCACCAGGTCTGGCAAACACCTGATGTACTTCCACTGTCGGCGTGGCTGCAGATCCAGATAGAAACCCTGGCTGATGCCGGCCTGCATCAAACACGTTTTCTATCCGTACATCAGGAATTCAGGCTGTGGACTGACATCATCAAACCTGATGCCTGGCAGCTCTACATGATGCAGCCTGCTGCTATAGCCAGGCCAGTACAGCAAGCCTGGCAACTGGTGAAGCAATGGCAGATTCCCTGGGAAAACATCGCCGAATTCGACTCCCCGGAAACCCAGGCACTCATAGGCTGGGGTAAACAGTTTGATTATCTTTGCCAAAAAAACCACTGGCTAAGCCAGACACTGATTATTGAGCATGTGACCCGGGCCATCTCTAAACAGCAATGTAACCCAAACAACCACATCATCTTTTCCGGCTTCGAAGATCCCCACCTGTTACATAAAGACCTGGTGCAGTCACTGACAGAGCAACAGTGCCATGTTTCATATTTCAGACATGAGTCGATAAACCTTAAGCAGACACTGAGAGCCTGTAATGATTTTGAGGATGAACTGCAGCAGGCCGCCAACTGGGCTCGTCAACTCGTTCTCAAAGATGCGACCAGAAAAATTGCGGTGGTTATTCCATCGCTGAATGAAAACCGCTCTAAAGTTGACCAGTGCTTTCGCAAGACATTACACCCCGAGCGTATAACACCACCTCCACATGGCGGTGCTCAACTCTATAATCTTTCACTCGGTATTCCATTGGCCCAGTATCCACTGGTGCATAATGCCCTGAACTGTCTCGCGCTGTTGTCCGGGCCATTCCCGTTGCAAACATTAAGTACGGTATTGCTTGCTCCGTTTCTATCAATCGGTTCATCACTGGCTAAAATTGATTTGATGCTGAGACAACATGGCCGCAAGCAATGGACGCTCAAGGCATTGTTTCATTTTCTGAAGCAAGCCTTGCCTGAAGACAGTTCGGCTTCCAGCAACTCGCTGCCACAAAAACTTGAGCAACTACTTCAGCTGAAACAACTGGCTAAAACCTGCAACACCCCCGATGAATATGGACAACTGTTTCTAAAAATCTGGAAAACCATGGGCTGGCCCGGTTCACGTTCACTTGACAGCCATGAGTACCAGCAATCAGAACGCCTCCTGAAATTACTCGCTGAATTCCGGCAACTGCAGCTGGTCAAACAGCAGTTATCATTTTCCGAGGCCTGTTCCATTGTTGGGCAGATGTGTCATGAAACGATTTTTCAGGAACAGTCTGATGATGCGCCGGTCCTGGTATCAGGAATGCTTGAAGCAGCCGAACAACAGTTTGATTATCTGTGGCTGGCCGGGCTTGATGATGAAACACTGCCTATTCGCTCAGCTCCTAACCCGTTTATCCCGGCCGCCCTGCAAAAGCAGTTCAATCTGCCCCATTGCTCAGCGGAACGTGAATATGCATTCTCGGAAAAACTGTTCAGACACTTCATCCAGCATGCCCGGCACATCGTTTTCAGTTATCCCTCACGGGATGCTGACCGTGAACTCAGAGTCAGCTCATTTCTTGATAGAGCTGGTCTGCCGGTCACTCATGAATCTTCCTCTGATCAAGCGGTTCATGCAGAAGCTGCCATAAAGTTTGAATACTATGGCGATGCGCAACTGCCTCCATTACCTCAACATCAACTTGAAAAGGGTGGTACGGGTGTCTTGTCGCAACAGGCCGGCTGTCCATTGCAGGCTGCCGCCAGCTTTCGATTACATGCCACTGAACCAGATCAACCTGTTGAGGGCACCTCACCTCTGGATAAAGGCAGCCAGGTGCACCAGGTGCTTGAACTTGTCTGGCAGCAGTTAAAAACAAGTCATAAACTGCTGAAGCTTGATAATGCTGAGCTGAGCAAAACGGTGCAAAATGCCATCGACAAAGTCATGTCCTACTATCAGCACAAACGTCCGGATCTTTACCAGGACAATTTCCTGTCACTTGAAAAACAACGGCTACTAAAGCTCATCCTCGACTGGCTGGAAGTCGATAAACAGCGTCTACAGGCTTTTACTGTTGTAGAAATCGAACAGGACAAAACTCTGGAAATTGGTGACCTGGTTTTCAAGACGCGTATAGACAGAATCGATGAACTAGCTAATGGTCAACGCATCCTGCTGGACTATAAGACCGGCCAGTCAGCCACCAGCAATTCCTGGCTAAACGAAAAGATAACAGAACCTCAACTGCCCCTCTACAGCCTGGCCGAAACGGCAGAACTGGCAGCACTGGCACTTGCTAAAGTCAACGAACGGCAATGTGGTTTTTCAGGTCTTGCCAACAGTGATGACGTATTACCTGGAGTGAAAACCCCACCCGATGAGGCAGACTGGTCAATGCTCAAACAACTCTGGAAGGAGCGCCTGACCCAACTGGCTGAATCCTATCGAAACGGCGATGCCCACATCGAGACTGACAACTGCTCATACTGCAGTTTTGCATCCTTGTGCAGAAAAGACAGCTTGAGGGAAACCCCGAGATGAGCAATACAGCAGCAGATCAGCCCCAGCGTGATCAGGCCCTGGATATTAGCCGCTCCTTTATTGTGCAGGCACCGGCAGGCTCAGGTAAAACCGAACTCATCAGCCAGCGCTATCTTGCCTTGCTGGCTCATTGCGAGCAGCCTGAATCGATACTGGCAATCACCTTTACCCGCAAGGCGGCTGCAGAAATGCGCCTGCGCATTCTTCAGGCACTTGAATCTGCCGGCAACCCCATGCCTGAAGAAAGTTACAGACAGAAAACCTGGCAACTGGCCAATGCCGCAATGCAGCAGAACAAACAGAAAAACTGGCAGATACTGTCCAACAGCTCGCGGCTCAGAATAGTAACTATTGACAGCCTGAACGCCTCTCTAACCCGGCAAATGCCGCTGCTATCAAAAATGGGCACAGCGGCAGCACCTGTTGAGCAGCCCGAAGCATTTTATCTTGAAGCTGCCCGCAGAACATTACAGGAACTTGAAACCCGGCAATGGAAAGATGACCTGTCTTTACTGATGCTGCATCTGGGAAACAATGTCGATCGTATTCAGCAATTACTGGTGACAATGCTGCAACGTCGTGACCAATGGTTAAGAGTTCTGACAGCGGCAAAAAACAGTAACCAGCGTCGCAGCAAGCTGGAAGGCTCGCTGAAAAATTATGTCTCTGAACATCTACAGACACTCAAGGAAAACCTGCCTGCCGGACTGCTGGAAAGCCTGTGTGAACTGGCAGATTTCGCTCACTCCAATCTTGACGCTGACAACAAATCAATCATTAACAACTGGCAAGAGCACAATAGTCTGTGCGCCGATCCGGATACGCTCGAACTGTGGCAAGTGCTTGCAGAACTGGTACTGACCGGAAAAAATGAACCTCGAAAAAGCATCAGCAAGGCCATTGGCTTTCCTGCTCCCAGCTCTGAAAAGAAAGACGCTGAACGAAAAGCTTTCTTGCAACAGCAAAAAAACCGTTTGCTGGAGCTGATTGCTGAAATCAGTCAGTCAGAAGCGTTACTTGATGGCTTCGGTAAATTGCGTTTTATGCCAGCTCTGGCCTATACCGATCATCAATGGCAACTGATGGAAACACTGACCCGGGTGCTCATGCAAAGTGCTGTTCATCTGAAAGTGGTGTTTGCCGAACAGGGCCAGGTAGATTTTGCAGAAATATCACTGTCAGCACTTCAGGCCCTGGGCGATACCGAATCACCCACTGAGCTGGCCATGATACTTGACTACCAGATTCAGCATATTCTGGTAGATGAATTTCAGGATACCTCTCAAAGCCAGATGCAACTGCTGGAAAAACTGACTGCCGGATGGCTGCCTGATGATGGTCGCACACTTTTTCTGGTGGGTGATCCGATGCAATCGATTTATCGTTTTCGCGAAGCTGAAGTCGGGCTTTACCTGAATGCACTTAAAAATGGCATCGGTCAGATCAGGCCTGAGTATTTACGCCTTGAAGTGAATTTTCGCTCACAACAGGGCATTGTTGACTGGGTCAATCAACACCTTAAACAGGCCTTCTCATCGCAGATCAATATCTCGACCGGTGCCGTAACCTATGCGCCATCTACGCCATCAAAAACACTGCTACCCGGAGCAGCTGTCTCCATAAGGCCGACTCTTGAATATGACCCTCAACAGGAAGCTGACGACATAGCCACTATTGTGCAACAGCATCTTGATAACGAAAGTGACACGACAACAGCGATCCTGGTTCGCAGCAGAAACCATCTGACTCATATTGTTGAGATCCTGAAGCAGCGCAGCATTCCCTATCAGGCAATCGACCTTGATCCTCTAGAGTCGCAACCCTGCATTATTGATATCAACAGCCTGATGCGTGCCTTGATCCATCCTGGTGATCGCCTGCACTGGCTTGCCATGCTTCGCGCACCCTGGTGTGGACTAACCTTACCTGACCTGCTCAAAATCAGCGCTGAGCCACATTCCATTGTTCTGGAGAACTGTGTTGATGATACCCGCTTGCAAACGCTCTCGACCGATGGTCAACAACGTATTGAAAAGCTGCTCAGGGTAATCCAGCCGTTTTTATCGACAAGAGGTAACCTGACATTAAGAGAAACACTTGAATATACCTGGACCCAACTCGGCGGTCCGCAACTCTATTCAACCGAAACCGAGCAACAGGCGATAAACAGTTACCTGGAACTGATCACCCGTCATGAAAAGGGCGCCACCATTGAAGACCTGACATTG
>Ga0180433_10006699_pt1 | contig 14991 bp, 19 predicted proteins | sample SS_ome_8_FD_132980 | JGI IMG/M metagenome (GOLD analysis project Ga0180433, IMG submission 132980) | Hypersaline lake sediment archaeal communities from the Salton Sea, California, USA - SS_1_D_1 metaG | ecosystem: Environmental > Aquatic > Non-marine Saline and Alkaline > Hypersaline >... | reverse complement strand
TATAACCTGGATCAGCGTCAAAACGAGAATTGGAATGATCGTATGGAGAAGGTGGTCATCGAGATTTTCAATGGCCAAAACCGCGATTTCGGCCATCATAATAAAAACGACAAGATCCAATATGCTCAGCTCGCCTATTTCCCTCTTTCCCATCAAGCGAAACAAAATAAAGATGATGAAATACAAAACGACCGTCCGAAACGTAAGAGCTAAAATTTCATCCATTACCGCCGGCCTCCTTCCGCCTATCATGATCATAAACATAGCCTTTGTAAAATTGAGGCTTTTATGTATAAAAGGTCGGGGGAGCTAGTCTATTTGCCAAACGTGCAGAATACATTTAAAAAGACGAGCCCGTCTATATTGAAAGGAGGATCGTGATGAACGAACCAAAACAAGTCGGCAAAGGGATTTTATACAGCTTGGCGGTTATTTTCGCTTTGATGTTTGCGGGAAGCCTGGTCATTTCGCTGCTCCTCACCTTCACATCATTAACCGAAAGTTCATTCAGCTGGTTTATTACCGCCATTTCTTTTATTACCTTGTTCATCGGCGGTTTTATTGCGGGAGGCAAATCGAAGGAAAAAGGGTGGCTGAGCGGAGGGTTGACAGCGCTTTGCTTCTCTCTTACGGTGCTTTTGTTTCAATATCTCGGCTTTGGCGAAGCCTTCAATTTGAAGCAGCTGCTCTATCATTCCGGTTTTTTGGGAGTCAGCATGCTGGGCGGGATTTTCGGGGTCAATCTGCAGGGGAGCCGTGCATAAAGACAGCAAAAAGGGAGCGGATGACCGCTCCCTTTTCTCATGCCCATCAGGCTTCTTTTATGCCATGTCACATCAGGAACAACTGCGGCTTCATCAAGACATAAGGAACGGCGCTAGCGCCGTTTTCACGTCCTACGACAGTCTGATTTCCGATGCTTATGTATCAGCCTTTCGGCTATTCTGCTGACGCCTCTCTGATCGCGCGGCGGTCGAATGTCAGACGGGTATTGTCGCCTGTTTTGATGACAACCTTGCTTTCGTCAATTGAATCAACGATGCCGTGCAGGCCGCCGATCGTTACGACCTTATCTCCTTTTTTCAGCTCCTCCTGCATCTGGCGGACAGCCTTCTGCTGCTTTTGCTGCGGACGGATCAAAAGGAAATAAAGAACCGCAAACATTAAAATAATCGGAAGTAATGTTCCAAGCATCTCCATTATTTTTTCACCCCTTTCAAATGGCTTTATCGCTTTCTTCGTTTATGTGTCAGAAACTTTTAGCATTTGGTTTATTAAAACCGTAGCGCTCAAAAAACTCTTCCCGGAAATCACCTAAACGATCTTCACGAATGGCATCTCTGACTTGCCCCATTAATTTTAACAGAAAATAAAGATTATGATAAGAAGTTAAACGAATTCCAAACGTTTCGTTACAGCGGATTAAATGTCTGATATAAGCGCGCGAGTAATTGCGGCACGTATAGCAGTCGCACTGCTCGTCGATCGGTCTGAAATCTCTTTCATATTTGGCATTTTTCACGACGAGACGCCCTTCGCTCGTCATGAGCGTACCGTTTCTCGCTATCCTTGTCGGCAGCACGCAATCGAACATATCCACTCCGCGGATGGCTCCGTCAATCAGAGAGTCCGGTGAGCCGACCCCCATTAAATAGCGCGGTTTATCCGCAGGAAGCAGCGGAGTTGTAAACTCCAGCACACGGTTCATCACGTCTTTCGGCTCTCCGACGGATAGTCCACCTATAGCATATCCCGGAAAATCCAGTGAAATCAAGTCTTTCGCACTTTGTTTTCTCAAGTTTTCGTACTCTCCGCCTTGAACGATTCCGAAAAGCCCTTGCTCGTCAGGGCGTTTGTGAGCTTTCAGGCACCTTTCCGCCCAGCGGCTCGTCCGTTCAACAGACCTCTTCATATAATCGTACTCTGCCGGGTACGGCGGGCATTCGTCAAACGCCATCATAATATCTGATCCGAGGGCGTTTTGGATGTCCATCGCTTTTTCAGGAGATAAAAACAGCTTGTCTCCGTTTAAATGATTGCGGAAATGAACGCCTTCCTCTTCGATTTTGCGGAACTCGCTCAGGGAAAACACCTGAAAGCCGCCTGAATCCGTCAAAATGGCGCGGTCCCAATTCATAAACTGATGAAGGCCCCCCGCCTCTTTGACGATGTCATGGCCCGGTCTCAGCCAAAGGTGGTACGTATTGCTTAAAATAATGCCTGCACCCATTTCTTTCAGCTCTTCCGGCGCCATCGTTTTAACGGTGGCGAGCGTTCCTACGGGCATAAACACCGGCGTTTCAAATGAGCCGTGCGGGGTGTGCACTCTCCCCAGCCTTGCTCCTGTTTGTTTACATGCTTTTATGAACTCATAGCGTATCGGTTGCTGCGACAAATTATGAGCCCTCCAATCTTTTTGAATTTTATTTGATCAACATGGCATCTCCGAAGCTGAAGAAGCGGTATTCGTGTTCCACTGCGGTGCGGTAGGCAGAAAGCACATGCTCTCTGCCTGCGAGCGCGCTGACAAGCATAATGAGGGACGATTTCGGAAGATGAAAATTGGTAATCATCCCGTCAATCGCCCGGAATGTGTAGCCTGGATAAATAAAAATCGATGTCCAGCCTCTCGCTTCCCGGAAACGGCCGTCATGTTCGGAAGCGATGGTCTCAAGCGTCCTCGTCGATGTCGTGCCGACGGAAATGATTTTTCCGCCTTCCTGTCTGACGCGGTTTAACAATGCTGCCGTTTCTTCCGACATTTCATAAAACTCGGCATGCATATCGTGTTCCTCTACATTTTCCGCACTGACAGGCCGGAATGTCCCGAGCCCGACGTGGAGGGTAATAAACGCAATATGCACGCCTTTTTTCCTGAGCGCATCCAGAATCTCTTCCGTAAAATGCAGCCCGGCCGTCGGCGCAGCCGCCGATCCTTGTTTCTTTGAGTAAACCGTCTGATAGCGCTCTCTGTCATCGAGCTGTTCTTTAATATAAGGAGGCAGAGGCATTTCGCCGAGCGATTCGAGCACCTCGTAAAAAATTCCTTCATAGCGGAATTCAATTTTTCTTCCGCCGTGCTCGAGCTCTTCTGTGCAGACCGCCGTTAGACGGCCGTCTCCAAACGAAAGAACGGTTCCGCGCTTGACCCGCTTTGCGGGCTTGACAAGCGTTTCCCATACGTCCCCTTCCTCCTGTTTTAACAGAAGAACTTCAACCTTTGCGCCCGTCTCTTCCTTGACTCCGTACAAGCGGGCCGGTAGCACCCTCGTATCATTCAACACGATGCAATCGCCCGCGTTCAGAAAATCAATCACGTGCTTAAACGTGCTGTGAGTGATTTCTCCTGTTTTTTTATCCAGCACCATCAGCCTGGACGCATCCCGCTCTTTTAAAGGAACCTGTGCGATAAGGCGTTCAGGCAAGTCAAAATCGAATAATTCTACTTTCATCTTTTTTCACCTTACTCTATCTATAGACTTGAATGTCGCGTCATTTCATTCGTCCGAAAAACGAAAACACCACGGACAGAATGATGCTGATGACAATGCATGTAACAACCGGAAAGAAAAATGTCACGTTTCCCTTTTTTACAAAAATATCGCCGGGGAGCCTGCCGATGACTTGCATGAATAAACCGATGCCAAAAATGACGGCGCCCAGCACCATTAAAATCTTTGGAAATTCAGTCACGGTTCGGAACCTCCATTTTAAAGTGGCTGTATACATCAGGGGTTACGATGCGCCCCCGCGGCGTTCTTTGAATAAAACCGATTTGAAGAAGATACGGCTCATACACATCCTCGATCGTGTGAGACTCCTCACCGATGGTAGCCGAAATCGTATCGATGCCGACTGGACCGCCGCCAAATTTTTCGATCATGCCCATTAAAAGCTTGCGGTCGATATGATCAAGCCCGAGTTTATCAACCTGGAGGCGTTCAAGCGCATCCACCGCCACTTCCTCCGTGATGGAGCTGTTTCCAAGCACCTGGGCAAAATCTCTGACCCTCCTCAAAAGCCTGTTGGCAATCCGCGGCGTCCCTCTTGACCGTCTCGCGATTTCGAGAGCCGAGAGCGAATCGATGTCAACCTCAAACAGCTCCGCCGTTCTGATCACGATGTCTGAAAGCTCGTCACGCGTGTAATACTCAAGCCTTGACAGAACGCCGAACCTGTCCCTGAGAGGCGCGGTTAAAAGCCCGACCCTTGTGGTCGCGCCGACAAGGGTAAAAGGAGGAAGATCGAGCCTCACAGAACGCGCCGACGGCCCTTTGCCGATCACGATATCAAGGCAGAAATCTTCCATCGCAGGATACAGCACCTCTTCGATCGAACGGTGCAGACGGTGGATCTCGTCAATAAATAAAACGTCACCTGGCTCCAGAGCCGTTAATATCGCCGCCAAATCGCCGGGGCGCTCGATCGCCGGACCTGACGTCGTTCTGAGATTGACTCCCATTTCGTTGGCGATGATCGCAGCGAGCGTCGTTTTTCCCAATCCCGGCGGCCCGTACAACAAGACATGGTCAAGCGTTTCTTCCCGCATTTTCGCAGCTTCAATGAATACCTTGAGGTTGTCTTTCACTTTTTCCTGGCCGATATACTGAGCCAGTCTTTGCGGACGCAGACTTTGCTCGATCGCTGATTCATGGTTGTCTAGTTCACTTGATACAAGCCGCTCATCCATGATATCACCTTACTTTAACAATTTTTGCAATGCTTTTTTAACGTATTGATCCGTCGAAAGCGCCTCTTCCTTTTTCAAATGAGGCTGGACTTTTTTAATTTCCCGGTCGGAATAGCCGAGCGCTCTTAATGCTTCAAGCGCCTCCTCAAGAGCCGTTTCCGCTTCATGAATTTGCTCCCGCTCTTCATGGTTAAACAGATCGGCCGCGATTTCAGGAACGGCGTCCGCGAGCTTCCCTTTCAGATCAAGAATGATCTGCCTTGCCGTTTTTTTGCCTACGCCGGGGAACTTGACGAGAAACGCTTCATCCTCATTCTCGATCGCTTCAATCACCGCTCCCGGATCGCCGGAAGCGAGGATCGCAAGCGCTCCTTTCGGGCCGATTCCCGTAACATTCAGCATTTTCGTAAACAGCATTTTTTCTTCCCTTGTCGAAAAGCCGTACAGCGCATTCGTATCTTCTCTTACATAATGGTATGTATAGATTGTTTCGTTGCTGTTTTTCTTATAAATAAACGGATTTGGCGTAAAGATCTGATAGCCGATCCCGCCGTTTTCAATGACAATATATTGGGGCGATACATAATCAATCGTCCCTTTTACGAATTCGATCAACGTTCATTCACCTCTTTGACTGCTCTTCATTGTAACACAAAACAGGCAAAGCTAGAATGAAAAAGTTAACATATGTTCGCTAAAAATGGCTTCTGTCTGCAGCTGAAAAAAGACATAACAGCGTCATGTCTTCATATCTTTTACATGATGTTGGCTTCCGGATGATTTTACGGCTTCAATGACATGTTCAAATTCCTTTTTCGTGCGGTATGGGATCCCTTTGCGCAAATCATCCGCCATCCGGCTTTCCAGGCGCTTTATATCAATCTGAAAAAACGATTGAATCGGCTCTGATAATATGCCCGGGCGGCCGTGAAAAGTCGAAATCACGCCGTCTTCCGTCACTCCGATATAACCGTTTGTTTTGCTGAGGGGAGAAATATCGTCCACCTGTTTGCGAAACAGAATAAACCCCTTTTTCTGATCGATGAGCTGCCACCCTTTATAAGCAGCTTTAAAGTCTTCCAGTGTTCGAGCGGCCTCTACTTTATTTTCGATTCCAACGTCCCCGTCCAGATAAACCTTTTCAAGCTGGATTTGAACTTTAGCCGGCTTTTCGGCCAGGGCCTCCAGGTGAAAGCTGAGCGCGGCCAGCAGACTTCCAATAAGCAATAAACCGATTTTGAACTTGCTTTGGCTGTTCATCAATATCACCTTCTTTTTTGCCTTAACGATCATATCCATAGTTTGACCAACGCTTTTAAAAATTAATCTAAAAAAGCAATTAGATGACAACCGGTTTACGAATGTTACATTTTTAAACCAATATGAAGAACTCAAAAGCATTTAAGGTGCAAAACCCCTCGTTCTCATGTATAAACAACATTATAGAGAGTTTTTCGTTTGACCAGCCCTTAAAAAGAAGGTGAGTTCGGCGTGAAAAAGGCGCAAACCTATGCAGAGGCCGTAAAGTATAATACGAAAAAAAAGTTCAATAAACTTATCCAAAAACCCGATGACTTAGAGTTGATCGGGAAAGGCAGGAGCGCATACGTTTTTAAGCTGACTGAAGAGGGCAGGGAAATGGCTCTTAAAGTCTTTTTTCCCGAATTTAAGAACATTGCCGCAAGGGAAGCGGAGATTTACAAAAAGCTTTCTGATTCGAATTATTATCCTGATATATATGAAACAGGGCCATCATATATTTTAATGGAGTATATTAAAGGATACACTTTTTATGAGTGTTTAAACAAAGGCATTCCGATCGATGATGACATGATCTGCGAGGTCGACCGCGCATTGAACGATGCGAAGCGGAAAGGGTTGAATCCATCCGATATCCACCTCAGAAACCTGATACTGACGCCGGCTGGGACAATCAAAGTCATCGATGTGGCCAGGTTTTTGCAGACGAAAGAATGCAGACAGTGGGATGACTTAAAAACAGCCTATCAAACCATTTATAAAAAAAGCCGTTTCCCGCAAAGGCTTCCTAAGCTGTGGATGGAATTGATCGCTTATCTTTATAAAAAAAACTGGCTTCAGAAACAATGGGCCGCCAGAAAAAACAAATTTCACCCGTAATTTGAAACTTAAAGAAGGCGCGTCCGTATATGAAATAACCCCATTAAAGTCAGGAAGGGAGAAACAGCTGTTGAAGAAAAAGAAGAAACGAAATGATGATAAATGGGATTATCTTTATCTCGTTGATTTGCTTGAGCCGTTGTTTTATGTGCTGAGGCTGGCAGTAAGAGGACTTGCAAAAATCATAAATTAAACACTCGGGCTTTCGGGTGTTTTTTTTGATGGCCGAGTGATAAGACAAATACAAAACCCCTTCATTTGAAGGGGTTGCTTTTTAATGCTCTTTCAAATTTGCGAGCGGTACTTCCTGCTCGTTCTCCGGCTGGCCGAGCGGAAAAATTCTTGCGGTTTCATTTTGTTCGTTGACATGCTGAATATAAATCGGTCTGCCGTTATAAGTAACATCAACCATGTCGGGTGATTCGACGATTTCCTGGGCACGATGCGTATTCATGCTGACACCCTCCTTTTGCTTTTACTCATAATGTGTACACCCGGCTGCTTTCGTATTCCTTTTGAGCCGGTTTTCTTTCAAGGAGGGGTGATCTTCAGGCTCCCGTAATCAATGAATCTTTACGTACAAAGGCAGATCCGTGTGTCCCATTTCACGCACATAAACAAACAGATTGCCTTTGTGATGAATTTCGTGTCCGATCGCTAGCTGCAGCAGCTGTTCACCGGCTACTTTCCGTCCGAAGACGCCGGTCAAATCGACCTCACGATCCAATTCTTCATCCGTAAAAGATTCAAGCAGCTTTTTTGTTTTTTCTGTATACGTTTTGGCGAGCTCGCTCAGGCTTGACCCTGTTTCTTCCGGCTTCTTTTTAAAAGACTCTCCGTTTCCTTCTTTTGCCGCCGAAGCAAAGGCATAGAAAGATTGCAGCATATGCGTGACAAGTTCCTTCGCTGGCATCGACGTTTCAGTCGGTTTGTAATCGAGATGTTTTTCATCAATCTTTTGAATCAGTTCTTCTGTCACCAGGCGGTGGGACATAAATTCCTGAACGATGCGGTCTTTTCGTTCCATTTTTTATTCCTCCTTCGTGTTTTAGCAGTTCATACACAGAATAACACGAGTTTCCATTTTCAGCATCTGTCCTGCAGCACCCTTCGGACCGCCTTGACATATTTGCGGAATGTTCTCGTTTTTGTTTCCTCCCTCTCTTTATAGGAAAAGTCTTCGAAAAACTCTTTCCTTTGAGCCGTGCTGATTTCAAGCTGCACGCTCATTCCTGACTGGCTTTCATTATTGATGTTTTCCTCGGCAGTTCCGGCAAATTTCCCGTCCACTTTGACCAATTCTGCGGAAAAGTCAGACTTTTTCAGAGATTTGACGATGGCTTTTGCCAGCTTTCTGTCCGTTCCTCCCACAAGCGTGTGCGGGCGGTCGCCGGAATAGCCGTGGAATGCGATGGTATAGCGGTGTTCTTTTATTTTCTGCAATGCCAGAGGCTCGTCAAAGTTTGTGCTTGTAATATGAAGATCCGAGTTGTTCTCATCCTTTTTTCCTTCGAATAAATAAGTTGAATAATCATCTTTGAAAGCTCTGACAAGCTCGCTTACTCCGCCTTCTATTCTTCCTCCATGAGGCGAAAAAATTAAACAGTCGCTTCCCGCTTTTTCGTGGTACTCAATGTCATAACCGCTTTTTTCGTGTTCCTGCAATTCCTTGAAATTCATGTATCTGTCCCCGGCCTGGATCTGAAAGTTCTCCCGGGTTGTTTTTTCGAACCACCTGTATGCGCCATTTATCATCACTGCTGCGATCACCAAGTAGATGAGTACTTTTTTCTTCATTGATTATTCCCCTTTTACACTACCTTTCGATTTCTAAGCATGTCCTCCAAGCCTCATTGTATATTTGGCTTTTTTGTGACACAGTTATTTTACGCTTTAGACATGACGCGTTCAATTATGAATAAGTTTGATAAAAAATAAAAATTTAAATAAAATGATGCTTTTTCATTAGTTTAAAAGATCGATAAATTTTAAGAAAAAAATCTCATAAGAATAGGCGTCTCTTGTTGCACGACTTTCCCTACAGCCTATCCCGCTTGAGAATAAGGCGTTCTATCAGAAACGGGGTATACGGTTTGATAAAAGTAACATCTGCCGCGTCTGCCGGCTGCTGATGTTATATTTTCTTTTCATCCCCGTTCTGTTATCCTATTACCGACAATAAAAATGCAGGTGATAAAACATGGAAACAGAATATGAAACAAAAGGCTACGACCTGACAAAAGTTTATGATTACAATCAATATCCGGATGTCCGCCACGGACGGTGCGACAATTGCGATTACACCCTTTTTAAAAGCTCTGTAAAAAACGGGCAGTTTTTGCGTGAATGCCGGCGCTGCGGCATGAAAAAAAGCATTTAGCGTTACAGTACATTCTCATATGTATAAAAAAACTTGCCGACAAGGCTGAATGGAGCTTTGCCGGCAATACACGTCATGCTGTCAAATGCTTAAACATCTTTTTGATCTTTGTTTGTGACGATCACGTTGATCGATTCACCGATCTTTCCGCTAAGATCAGCATTCAGGCTGTTGATATTTTGAATGTATTCGCTGATGATATTTTGGACCGCTTGATTCATCTCTGCATTTTCACTTTTTGTGAGGTCGGCCTCTCTCAGATCGATGCCGCTGTTTTTCTGAACCAGCTCATTGATGGATTGACCAAATCCCGTGATAAAGCTGTTGATTTTTTCGATGACTTGAGCGGTTTCCTGATCTTGCGCACCCGCGTCTATAGCCGTGAAAGGCTTCTCATTTTCGCGCTGTTCAGCCATTTATAGAACCTCCTCTCATGATGACAGATTCCTTCACAATATATGATGAACAATCAAATCTTGATTCCGCAGCAGCTTGATACGGCTGCTAAATGGTTGAATGCATAAAAAAACGCCGCGAACCTGGTGCGGCGTCCTTTAATGAACGTTCGTATACACTTCCTGCACATCGTCATCATCTTCAAGTGCGTCAATGAGTTTTTCGACTTTTTCCTGAAGTGTTTCATCGACCTCTGCATAGGTTTGCGGAACCATTGTCATTTCGGCTGTCGCCGTTTCGTAGCCGCGCTCCTCCAAGTTTTTCTTTACTTCTTCAAACTGTTCGGGCTCTGTATAAATCTCGAACAGCTCTTCGCTCGTTTCGAGCTCCTCGGCACCGGCATCAATGACCTCAAGCATAAACTCCTCTTCATCTATCTCAAGATCTTCACGCTCGATTGCAATATATCCTTTCCGGTCGAACATATAAGAAACACATCCTGTTTCCCCCAAGCTGCCGCCGTTTTTGCTGAAAGCGGTTCTGACGTTTGTCGCCGTCCGGTTTTTATTATCTGTCAAACATTTGACCATGACAGCCACACCGCTTGGGCCGTAGCCCTCATACGTAATTTCCTCGTAGCTTTTTCCATCCTGGCTGCCGGAAGCTTTTTTGATGGCGCGGTCGATGTTGTCGTTTGGCATGTTTGCATTTTTGGCTTTATCGATGACGAGACGCAGACTTGCGTTAGATTCGGGATCGGGTCCCCCTTCTTTTGCGGCTACATATATTTCTTTGGCAAGCTTCATGAAAATTTTGCCGCGTTTAGCATCTTGGGCATTTTTTCTTCTCTGAATATTTTTCCATTTAGAATGGCCAGCCATATCTTTCTACCTCCAAAAAAATTCTCGTCTCTATGTACACTTTATACGGTTTTCCCCGTTTTTGTAAAGAAATCGGCCGAACGCTTACAAAAAAATTGCCGGGGAATCCCCGGCAATTCCCTGCTTATTGGTTGCGCAAGCGGTTCAAATTGTTATTCGTCGTGTCTCCGCGATCCCTAATGTTCTGAGGGTCGTCGTTCATTTCGCGCAGCCTTGTAAATGCGCCGTCGTCCTCGACAACTTGAACGGTCCGGTCTCCAGCAAACGTTTTGGCTGCTTTTCTAATTTGAGTTCTCTCATTATTTGTCAGCTGTTTATCTGACCGTACCGCGATGATGACCGTTTCATTCGTTACGACGGCCTGACTCTCGTCAACATAATTCAACTTGTTGACGCGTCCAGTGATATTCCTGGAGATTTTACGGTTTTCCGGTCTGTTATAGCCTGTGTCCGCCGTGTTCACCAAATGATTGTGATAATTCATGTCTCCCCGGCTGAAAGTTCCATCGCCTGTTGGAACGGGATTGCCGTTGCCCGCTCGATTGTTCACGTTCGTTGCACCGTTTCTCCCGTTCATGTTTTCAAGCATTTCTGTAACAGGACCGTCATTATCAAGACCGTTATTACGATCTGCATCATTTGAATAATATCCGATCGGACGCGTATTGTTTCCATTATCTATAGCGTCGTTCGTTCCGCAGGCAGATAGACCAGCTGTCAAAAGCAAAATACCCGAAAACACTTTCAGCTTGCTGTCCAATGGTAATACCCCCCGTGAAAACCGCTGAATTTGAGCATTGCGCTCCTTTTTAGGATGTGCGAGATGTGAAGAGTTACCCTTGACAGTTATAGACAGTCCCGTGAAAAAGCATGAAAGTGTTTATAGCGGCCCACAATAAAAAAGGAACGATAGATCATCGTCCCATTCCGAATCAGTCTTCTTCATCTTCCGGTCTGTTAAACATCTGTCCGCCTGCGGGCTGCTGTCCGTATCCGCCCATACCGTACGGAGCTCCCATTTGCGGCATCTGTCCATATGGCGCTGCACCCGGAAAACCTCCCGGGAATTGGCCTGGCCCGCACCCGCAGTCATCTTCTTTGCCGTGTGCCATATTGGGATCGTGACCGACGTTTGGCGATGCATATCCCGGAAACGGCTGATAAGGCGCATATGCCGGAGCAGTCATCGGCTGATGATGATATCCGTGATGACCGGCATTGTCATGCCCCATGTTGTCATCACCGTCATATTCAGCAGGAGATACATAGCTAGGCTGAGGCATGTAAGGCATTTGAGCAGGATATGGATACCAAGGGTGGCATAAGCCCGATCCAGGCAGCACCGGTGAAACAGGAATCCAGCAGCCTCCAGGATAGAACGGATAAGGATGCGGATGGTGATGGTGATGATATCCGGCAGCAGCTACATTTGGCATGCCGTGAAACTGCTTATTTTCATCACCTGCTGCACCGACATTCGGCGGCTGCGGAACATTCGGATAATTGACATTTTCCATATGATTCTCCTCCTCATTTGTCCATGGATTATACATGTTGGGGCCTTTCTCTTGATGTTCATAAGGTTTTGGAGGTGCGTACGGCTGATGAAGCTGATTGACGCTTTGATACAAATTTGAAATGTCGCCTTCAGGCAAACTTGACTGCCCGATGTTCGGGACAGGCGGAACATAAGGAACCGAAGGCTTTTCTTTCGGTTTTATATCTTCAACATCAAGCTTACCTTTCGGTTTTTCTTTTGCAAATGGATGTTCCTGCTGTTTTTTCGGTAACTCTTTTCTCATATTGAGCTGTTCTTCTTTTTTGACCGGCACTCCCCCTGACGGTACTTTGATTTTCATGCCCGGCATGATCAAATCTGGATTGCTCAGCTGCGAATTCAGCTTTTTCAGTTCTTCAAAGTCCACTTCATATCTTTCCGCGATTTTTTCCAGAGAATCGCCCTTTTGGACAATATGAATTTTCAACGTTTTCCCCTCCTATGCAAAAACGTGAACGAACAGATGAGAATAACAAATATGCTTCTCCACAAATTTATGCGCATAGCGGAGGGGTTATGATAAAAACTTGTTCTCCAAACATTTAACGGATCGTTAACATCCGATTCAGCGCAAGAATGGCATCTTTTGCGATATCTTGATCAACTTTGATCACGCCTGTCAGTTCACCTTTGTCAATCTGCTCCAGCGACCACAGCAAATGCGGCATGTCGATTCTGTTCATTGTCAAACAAGGGCACATATCTGGATTAAGGGATTCGATTTGTTTATCAGGATGTTCTTGAATGATGCGCGAAACAAGGTTCATCTCTGTTCCAATCGCCCATTTGCTCCCCGGTTTTGCTTCATTAATCGTATCGATGATTTTTTTTGTAGACCCGCTGAAATCGCTGAGTGCGACGACTTCATGGGTGCATTCCGGATGAACGATAACATTAATGTCCGAATCCCGTTCTTTAACACTTTTGATATTCGCCGCGGTAAATTTTTCGTGAACAGAGCAATGCCCCTTCCACAAAATGATTTTTATGTCTTCATAATCGCCGTTATACTCAAGTTTTTCTGCGATGGGATCCCACACCGCCATTCTGCTGAGGGGAATGCCGAGGTCAAATGCCGTGTTTCGTCCCAAGTGCTGATCCGGAAGAAATAAAATTCTCTCCTTTTGCGATAGCGCCCATGTCAACATGCGGGCCGCATTTGAGGATGTCACGGACGCTCCCCCGTTTCTTCCTACAAAAGCTTTGATTTCCGCTGTCGAATTGACATATGTGAGGGGAATGATAGTATCGCCAAACAGCTCTGCAAGCTCTTCCCAGGCGCGATTCGTCTGCTGCATGTTGGCCATATCGGCCATCGAACAGCCTGCGCGCATGTCCGGCAAAACGACAATCTGTTCGTCGGAAGTAAGCATATCGGCTGTTTCTGCCATAAAATGTACGCCACAGAACACGATATATTCCGCTTTTTTATTTTTTTGGGCGACTTGCGCCAGCTGAAGCGAATCTCCCGTCGCGTCCGCAAATTGGATCACTTCGTCTTTTTGGTAGTGATGCCCCGGGATAAACAGCCTTTCTCCGAATTTCTTTTTGATATTCAAAATCCTTCCGGCCATTTCTTCTTCGGTCAATTCTTTATACAGCTCCGGCATCATGCCGGCGTTCCTGTCATGAATCAAGTTTAAAATAGACATCTGTCACCTCTCCAATCCCGCTTATTTTTTCAGATCGACATTCATGCTGATATCAAGGCTTTTCGCCGAATGGGTCAAGTAGCCCAATGAAATACAGTGCACCCCTGTTCCCCTGTATGCGGGGAGATTTTCAAATGAAATTCCGCCTGAAGCTTCCGTCATAATGCCTGCGGGTGTCATTTCCGCAAATGCTTTCACCTTGTCAGGAGGACAATTGTCAAACATAATGATATCGGCTTCAGCCTCAATCGCTTCTTGAAGCTCTTGTTCAGACTCGATCTCCACCTCGATTTTGACCATATGGCCGCACGCTGCCCGTGCTTTTTCAACCGCTTTTGAAATCGAGCCGCAGGCGCCAATGTGGTTGTCTTTAATCATGATGCCGCCGTCCAAACCAAAGCGGTGATTGCAGCCCCCGCCGGTTTTGACCGCGTATTTTTCAAGAATGCGCAGGCCCGGCGTCGTCTTTCTCGTATCGCAAATCGCGATATCCGGATCATTCAGCCTGATAACGGACTGCTTTGTTAAAGTGGCGATCCCCGACATTCTTTGAATGAGATTCAGCACGACCCGTTCGCCGGTCATGAGAGAAGCTGCACGGCCTTTGAGCCGCGCGATCGTTTCTCCTTTATGGACCGCTTCGCCATCTGTTTTCAGCATTTGCACGGCGATCGTTTCATCGAGCAGCCGAAAGCCTTCGAAAATCACTAATTCTCCTGCAAACCATCCGTCATCCTTCGCTGTGATGACAGCTTCGCATTGAAGATTGGCATCGAAAACGGCTTCAGAAGTGAAATCCCCCCAGCCGATATCTTCCTTGAAAAATTCTTTAAGCATGTTCCTAAGTATGAGCCGCTGCATATTTCACAATCCCTTCGTTTTGTCTTATCTTGATCCCGCCTTTTGTGTGAACGATTTGCTTGCCATGCCAGTTTTTATCATCAGGCGCCGGGCGATCCGAACGGTAATGGCCGCCTCTGCTTTCTGTACGAAGCAATGCCGAGGCCGTCATCTGCTTGGCGGTCTGCCATAAATGAGCTAATTCAAGCTGTTCTTTTGTGATTTCTTTCACATTCATGATTTGAAAAGGCACTCGCTCAAGCCATTCTTTCGCCTTCGTCAATTCATCCTCCGTTCGCACGATCGCCACATGATCTGTCATGTGTTTTTGAATATCCTTCACATCTGTCAGGGGAACAGAATATGTCACATCCTCAGGCTGAGGAGATTGTCCTCTGACAGGCTCAGGTTTTTGATAAGCTTGTATCCGTTCCGCCGCTCTCCTTCCGAAGACG
>Ga0180433_10006696_pt1 | contig 14992 bp, 27 predicted proteins | sample SS_ome_8_FD_132980 | JGI IMG/M metagenome (GOLD analysis project Ga0180433, IMG submission 132980) | Hypersaline lake sediment archaeal communities from the Salton Sea, California, USA - SS_1_D_1 metaG | ecosystem: Environmental > Aquatic > Non-marine Saline and Alkaline > Hypersaline >... | reverse complement strand
TCAGATGATATTATAATCGGATTCGATACGCCTCAAATTGATCCGATAGAAACTAAAAAGAAAATAAAAACAAAATTTTCAAAACTTCCAGAGGTTAAAGAATTTGAGCAGGAAAAAAGCAAACTCGATACAATTGCACGTTCAAAAAATCGAGCATTGTTTGACTGTAAAAATGTTTTTTTTCTATGTGCAAAAAGACTCGGTATCGCTGATCGTGAAATGTCTTTTTTAATTTCAGAAGATCCCGCAAAGGCAAAAGAAAAATTTAACGCCGATGAAATAAAAAAGCATGATGATTTTGTAAATGTTATAAATCAAAAAAATGATGAAACAAAAGAAATCATGCAGGCACTTCACGAAAAAGTAAAGATAATCGAAAAAAAAGAAAAAGATTTGATTATATCTGACGCTGTTTATTTTGAACCTCGCAAGGGAGAAAAAATAATTACAGAAGAAGAATATACCGATTTAATGGATAAACTTTCAAAATTAAATAAAGGCGAAAAATTAAAAATAACAGGTGATGTAGTTCCTGCACCTGTTGAGAAAAAAGAGGAAAAGAAAGGTTAATACCATATTTTACAATTTACGCCAATAGTTCCGCTTACATTGAAATCATAAAACCACGTATTACCATTATAAAAATAATAGAGTACGCCGTCAATGTAATGCGGATTTAAATTGTCTGCAATTACTAATCCTATGGAAGCGTCATTTACTCCGGAAAATAATGAACCTGTAATTTCAAGGCTATCTATTGACGGTATATGTCTGTATATGTTTCCTGAATTACAGTTTAACCAATAGGTAACCTCTTCATTATTTTCATTTCGTACACATAATTTTGTTACCATTTGAGCGATTGCACTTACGGGATTATTAAAATTTGTTAGTGCGTTTTCAAGTTCGCTCATAACGCCTGCCGATGATAAAACATATCCATTCGGTGAGTATAAATTACTGTTAGCGATCTGAAAAGATAATGCATTTCCGAGGTAATTTAATGCCCATGACCTGGTATATGTATTTTCATTAAAAATAAAAGTAGCCGTATTAAATCCACCGTCATAATCGTAAATTAAAATATTTTTATCAGCATAAAATATATCTTGTTTCGTACCCGATATATCGTGGTAGGTAAAATCATCTTTTTGATATATAAAAGTATCATCTTTTGAAACAAAAAAATCAATTACTTTAAATTGATTTAATGACCAGTGATTTACTTGTACGCCGTTCAAATAAATATCTGTGTAATATTTATACAAACCTCCCTGATCGTATGCAGTTTGTGGATCGATAGTTTTTAAAATATATGTATCAGTACCGTTCATTGCTATGAAATCAGGTATTTCAGGTAGCCATAGCGAGTTAGTTATATTTCCATTATTATCGAAATAATATAAAATATTTGATATTGCTATTTTAAAATTTCCGGCATACGCAGCCTTTGTGTTTGTCCATAATAATTTATTTCCATCATACATGGTATAGATTTTTTCATTCTCATATATAAAAAAATCAACTGGATTTAATGGAACGTTAATATCATTTGTTTCTGTGTTTTCTGAGTTAGTTACAATTACGGTTACTGTTTGAGTTTCTGTAATCGTTCGTGTTTCAATAATTGGCTCTTGACCTCTATTACAGGAAAAGAAAATTATTGAGAGTGTGATTAGTGTTATTATTTTTTTCATGTTTTGTCCTTTATAATATTATTTATATTGTATCACAAATTTCATCTAAAATAGGTTTTGATAAAATTATCATTAAAAATGAAAGTGAAAATGATAAGCACCTACCCTCAACTCCTAACATTCTTAAAAATTTAAATGGTGTTATGAGATTTGAAGTAGTAAACATAAAACCTATATATCCAACAAGATGAATTCCAACTATTAAAATTAAAGCAGTAACTATAATTTGTAATATGTATGTTTTCATGTTTTATCCTTAATCAATATCGAGAGCGTCCGATACACTGCTCTCTTTTTTTTTCTCTTCTTTTTTATTTTCAATTACCGGCGCAGGTTGTGAAAAACTATCAGCATTTAACGCCGTACTCTTTTCTGTTGGCGTTTCTTTTTCTCTCTCACGTTCGAGTTCATCTATGATAGATAGACCCTCGCATAGTCCCACATAGTCACGCAGGACATGCTTATACGCCGTTTTTTCAGCCATGCGCATATAATGGTTTTTCCAGATTGCGCCCTCTTTTGATGGAGAGAAACGGCGATGTTGCTCAATGTCGTTTTTTGTAACTTTTTTTACTGTTTTGTCATTATCGAATGACTCAGCCACAAAAACGAACCCTTGAAAATCTTTTATATCTTTATTAAAATTATCGCCGGTGGATTCTTTTTTCTTAAAAATTCCGTTCGATTCGTCAAGGTCAAATTTATCTCCTTTGTAAATCGGGTATAGATTTACTTTTTTAAAAAGTGGGTTTTTTCCTGCTGTTACAATAAAGCGGTAACCGTCTGCCGTTGGTATCGCACATGGATGGCTTTTAAAAGGTACTATGTACGCCTGTGGACGTGTACCGCCTATTTGTAGACCCACCCGTGCAAGTTTTTCAATTTCAAAAACAAGCTTAAAGCATGTTGATTTTTGATAGGTATACTGCATTAAATCCGGGTTGCGTTGTATTGCACGTAGTGTATTTTTCAGGTACTTTTTTTTATCGGTAATGTAATTTGCAGGAAGTACACCCTCAATTTCTTTTTGCATTCCCTGCATTGTGCTTATGATTAAAGATTTTTTTTCGGTCATATTATTTTTCCTTGTTTAGTTTTTTTACTTTGTAAAAACAACCACATTTTATTGATTGTTTTAACTGTGCTATGCTCCATTGCAAAAAAAATGCAGTAGGCATAACTTTAAAATTCCAATAAATAGAAATATCATTTTCAAGTACTTTTAAAAGTTCTTGAAAAGTTTTAATCTGTTTTAATATTTTATGATTTTTTGGATAATTGCGTATCATTTTCTTTTATGAAACTTTTTATATCATCTATATATGATAATAATTTTTCCCATTGACTTTTATATAAAGTAACTGGAAAACGTCCGAGTCCGTAAAGACTGACCGCTCCTTTTTGTGATACTTTACAATGTAGTGTATTATTTTTTTGTTTTCGTAACTGTTCTAATTCTTCTCGTTCTGATTGTGTTAGATTGCTCATTAAAAACTTAACCTCACTGTATTTGATTTTTTAATTAGTCCGTACTTTTCAAAATACGATTTAATCCGCTTGTATTTTTCAGGCATTTCTTTTTTAACCTGATTTAATGTCTTTACACGTTCTGTTTCATACTCGCTAATTGATGCTAATTTTGATCCCTCGTTATCATAAAGAACATTGTAATCAGTCATTATTGACATAATATTTGATTTAATTTTTTCTTTACGCTCTGAAAGGTTTTTGATACGTTTTCCGATGTTTTTATACTCATCTTTTTGTAGTTGTATCATGAGTAAAAACTCTTTATCTTCCGGAGTGTCAACTGGCAGAGTCATTGCCTTATAATTTTTATCAGGGAATAATATTTTATTATCGTTTCGAGTAATCGGCATTGGTGGCGTTCCTGATTTAACCAGGTTCATAAAATCACTTGCTTTTTTTTGCAAAATCGGAAATACCGTTTTTTCTGCATTGAAACGAAAATAATAAAAATCAGAACCCTGAACGTTTGCACATAAAATCGTTTCTTTTGTGCCTGATAACATCATTTGGAATTGACATTGTAACCAATATTTAAATGGTATATCCTCGCCAGTTCCGTATTCTTTTCCCTCTTTTGTATAATAAAAATTCCAGCCGTCCGATTTATAACGTACAAATTTAATTTCAATGTTTTTCTTTTTCCATATCATATCCGGGTGTGCAATCATGCAATCTTTTTTAAATTCTGTAAAAATATGAACGTGTCCATTTTTAGGCATGTTCTTTTTTTGCAGGTGTTTAATTTGAGTTTTTTGTGCAATATCATGATCATGCTTTTTTAAAAAACGATATATAGCGATGTTTTCCTGATCGTGTCCAGCGTCAAAAAGATTTTGTAGTTCCTCTGATATTTCACGTTCTTTTTCGCCTCTTTTTTCCATGTAAAGGTCAAGAGGTGTAGTTTCTGAAAACCGCTCGTTATCTTGACATAGTACAGGAATATCACTCGCACCGATGTATTTTTTACGGTCATTTAACCATGTTTTGTGATTTAGATAGTTCATTCCAACGCCTCCGATAGTTCGTTTCCGTTTAGTAAATTTTTAATTTTTTCAAGATCACGTTTATGCTCATTCATTAAACACTCGATAGCGTAAAGCATAAAATCAGGCGTACATAACATTTTTTCAAACGCCTTTTTCCCGGTAGATTTTTCGTAACCTTTTTTAATTAGTGTTGCTTTTTCTTTGAGAGTCATGTTAAAATATCCTCGATTTTTTTCCCGGTTGCTTTTTCGATTAAGATTTTAAATTTTATACAATTTTCACACTCACAATCATGAGGCTCATTTTTATAAAAATCTATAAGAACTTCTAATATTTCAGGAGCGCAAGAAATAAGGCGCGCGTCCTCTTTTTTACATTCAATAAATGGCCTATATGCATTTATTTCGTCATTAGCTGTAATAGGCCCGATATATTTATATTCACCTTCACAGTTATCATCTAATGTCTTTATTTCCCATGGTGGTGGTGTGTGTTTTAATTTTTTCATGTTAAAATATACTTGGTTTTTTAATATTTTCTATTATTCTTTTTTTAAATCTTTTTGTGCCACCTGGTAAATATTCTGTAATTTTTCTTTTAAATCCGTATAATTTCCCTATTTTGTTTGTAGAAAAAAAACCACTTGTCTTTATATTTGATGGATAGCATACTGTAATCATGTTAAAAGTCCTCCCCTTCAATGTAGTAGTTTATTTTAATATCTTCTTTATAATATAAATAATCATTAACGTTATATCTACCACAATGGTCAACTTCGGTTATTATGTATTGTTCTTTTCCGTTTTTTTTATCTATAACACACTTACCAATATACGGGTCTTTTTTTAATACAGGCTTTTCTTCTTTTATGCGGTAGTCGTAGTCAACCCAGTTCCATATCGGTTTTTTTGAATCATACCATTTTTCATTGTGGTGGTTATATAAAGCCTGAACTTCCTTTCCGTCTTCATAAGCCTGCATTACTTTGATCATTTCAGCTGTTGTTTTTTTCATAACTAATTATACCTCACTTATTGGACAATTTTTGTCCGTTGTTTTATCCGTATTTTATTTATTATTACCGCATTGTATGTAGGCTTGTAATCTTTATTTAACCCGTCATCATGCAAACGATATTTTGTAAAATTAGTTTTAAAACCTCTACGTTTCATTTCCGGAACTATCTCATTTTCAAAACGTTTTTTTAAAAATAATCCTTTGTCATAAAAAAATTTACAATGACCTTTCCCGAGTACATAATCAGATAATTTTTCATTATCTTTTAGCGGGCGTGATAGTTTGCTTATCCGTGGTAATTCACGGTACTCTGCAACTAAATGTTTTGATGATAATTCACTTGGTGATATTACGTTAATTCGTGTCATAATATATTTCCTTGCTGATTTACCATCTGCCATGCAAAAAAATGAAGCATGGCAGATGATTATTTTTTTTAAGAAAGAAAAGAGTGTATATTTTCGCTTTGCTCTTGTGAAATATTTTCTTGTGAAAGATATTCACCGTCTTCCATAGCGTCAATTATCTGACTATCATCAAAGTCTTCATCACGAAGATCGTTAATGATGTTTTTTTCGTTTTGAGTTAAATTTGAGTTAGTTAAGTTTTTCATAATATATTTCCTTGCTGAATGATTTATACATATATTATAACACATTTTTCTATATTTGTCAAGTATAAATTAAAAAAAAGTTAAAAAAACGTTAAAAAAATAAGTTTTTTACGCAATTTCTCTCTTTTTTTTAGCGTCAATTAATCTCTGCCATACTACACGCTCATATTTTTTGTTATAACCGAGCCCCTTAACCATGCTTTTTATTTTTGCTTTTACTTTCATTTCGTTTTCATATTTCATGCTGTCATGTAAAATTGCAAACATTGCACGATTTTTGTTTTTATATGTTTTTATTCTTTCAATAGTTCCGGCGAGAGAATGTGCTTCATTTTGATCGAACTCTTTAAAATTGATTAACTCTCCGGCTAACTCTTCAACTTTAATTTGCTTTTGTATTTTAATTTCTTTGTCAAAATCGTGACCGCAAATATCACAGATTTTAACTGATCCGGGAAACCAAAAACCACAGCCGGGGCATTGTTTTTTTTCTATCATGGTTTTCTTTTTTGTTTTTTTTTGATCCGGATTAAACATCGAGTGCCAGTCACGATCCATATCAATAGAACCATGTTCAAAAACATTACCCACAAAATCCAAAATAATACCTCTCGGCTTTGCTTTCATCATTGCTTTTTTTCGCTCTTCTTTTATTTCGATATTATAACCGTCTGCATATACAGGTGTAAGGCAGCGGCTTACCTGCTGTAGATAGAGGGAAAGAGACTTGGTTTTTCGAAGTAAAAGAACACCATAGCATACAGGAATATCAAATCCCTCAGAGACAATGTCAATGCTAATTAAAATCGGATACTTTCCATTTTTATAATCATCTATTATTTTTTTTCTGTTTTTACTTTTTGCATGTATAATTTGAGATTTATAACCGGCATTGTTAAAATATTCTTTCATAAAATCAGCGTGTTTCATATTGCAGCAGAAACAAATAGTTTGTAATCCCGATAGATATTTTTTATAATATTTTAAAATGTTAGCGGCTGCCGTAATCGTAGTTAAATGTTTTTGTTGTTTTTCTTTGTCATAATCGCCGCCTTTCATATTGATTTTCATTTCTTCAATCGGTGACGGCGGGCATAAATGATGAAAATCTGTTATCCAGTAATTATCTATCATTTTTTTCATTGAGTCGCCACATATAAGCGTATCAAAAAGAGGGCATAACGGTTTGTTATCGAGTCTAACAGGCGTAGCGGTAAATCCAATTATAACGGCGTTTGGAAACTGTGATAGAACCCATGACCATGTCTTACTAACGGCGTGATGGCTTTCATCAATTATAACAACTTTTGGCTCATCAATTATTTTTACATTTTTAGTACCTAAATTTTTTCGTACTCTCTCTTGTTTTTTCAGTCTACTTCTTACGGTTCCTACCATTGCAACCTGAACATTGTTTTTTGTAATTGGTTTTGATGATTTTATCTGTCCGGCGTTTATTCCGAAGTCAATAACTTTTTCAAAAGTTTGATTAAAAATTTCCTGCCGGTGTGTTAAAATCATAACAGGTATATTTTTATCGTCAAACTTTTTAGCCATGTATGAAAAAATAATTGTTTTCCCGGAGCGGGTAACCGCCTGTACTAAAAGTTTTTTAGAGACTTTCAGACCGTCACGGACTGAATTATATATTTCTTGTTGGTAGGGGCGGAGTGTGTACATAATCTTTTATTTGATTAAAAATTATTTCTGCTATTTGAGGGACAATTGCATTCCCGAGGCCTTTAAGTCTGTCCACCCGGTGGGGTATCCCATCATTGCCTCTACAAAAATAGGGTGTGGGTAGATCGTTCCACTTATTTCTGCATTCGATCTTGTTAATTCTTGAAATTGTTTCATTCTCATTTGATTGTTTTTTGTTCCTGACGTTGTTCCTTTCCAGTCGCAAGCAGTCGTCGTTGACATTAAATTTACCATCCTCGCAAGTCCTACACTTCCGTTCGTTCCTTTTTGATTTATTTTTCTCGGCATTCCTGTTTTTGTCATTATAAACTGATCCTTTTTGCCTATTATCGACCCCATGTCCGCATCCGATTGAGTAGGAGTAGGCCACTTCATTTGCTTTTTCCCCTTTAATATATCTGTCAGACATGCGCCGTAACCTTTGCTCGTTGATCCGGGTTCCTGCGCTCTCGGAGTAGGCCACAATCCATATCCTTTCCCGGCGGTGCGGCGCGCCCACGTCCTCTGCTCGTATATCTTGCCACTCAGCATTATACCCGACCTCGGAAAGCGATCCGAGTACTGCATCAAGTCCCCGGTAAGTAAGCGCTCCCACGTTTTCCATGATTGCGAATTTCGGTCGTAAAATGTCAATTCCTTTGAGATATTCAAACCAAAGACCAGACCGCGTGATATTTCCGTTTTCATCTTTTAATCCTTTTCCTTTTCCTGCTACTGATATATCCTGGCATGGGAAACCACCTGTAATAATCCACTCTCCGGGATTTTCTTTTTTTAATTTATGCCAGTCTATTTTTGTTATGTCCCCGAGTTGAACGCTATCAGGAAAACGTTTTTCATATAATTGTATAGCATATTTTTCAATATCAGAGCAAAAATGATTTTCAAATTTCATTTCTGCCCAGTAAGCACCGAGAGCAAAACCGCCGATGCCATGAAATAAATCAAGATAATTCACCCCTCTATATCCTCCAATTTTTCAAAAGTTTTATTAAAAATTACATGCCGGTGTGTACATATCAGAAAAATGTTAATTGATTTGATTTTCCCATTGCTGAATTAAGTACATGTAGTGCAAGATCAGGATCAACCATATTTCGTAGTATCTTTCGTTTGTTTTTAATATTGTATTTTGTTAGATTATAACCATAAACAGTTGAATTACCTGTAATGTCATCGTGTTTTCTTTTATCTTTTTTATTGTATTCTGGTATAAAAAAATTACTCCAAAATAAATGTCTACCTCTTTCAAGAGCAGGTATTAGAAGTTTGTAATACGGTTTTACGTTTTCAACTACCCAATTTGTTTCTTTTTTTGCGAAATGTGTTAAAAATATTATTTCTTCATAAAGTTTCATATCAGGGTATATTGCCTTGTATTGCCCAGAGTGAACTCCGCAACGCCTTATATCACTATGGCTTGGACATGGAGGGCTTGCCCATATAAAATCAAACTCTTTATAGTGTTCTAATAGGTATTCGTGTGCGTCACCTACAACTATTTTATCATTAGGGTAATATTCTTTATATATTTTTGCAATTTCTGGAACAATCTCAACGGATGTAATTTCATGATTATCGCCCCATAGTTTGCGGTTTCCGCCTATGCAAGAATAAAGATTTAAGATTTTCACCCCTTTATATCCTCCAATTTTTCAAAAAGCATTTTTACACCGTGGCAATCGATCCACATGTCAACTTCTTTTTTACACCCTGGGGCAGTCTCCCACCCTGGCATTAAAAAAACAGCGTCACATTTGAACATAATTTTTATAGTCATGTCTATCCATTCACTATGTTTAATACGGCTCATTTTTTCATCATGCTCCCACCTCGACCACATATTATGAGGTATGACAGGTTCATGACCCATTAAAAATATCTCTTTCCCTATGTCATTTGCTTTTTTTATATACTTATCTTGTATTTTTTTATATGTTTTTTCTTTTACGTTAAAACCGTGCGGAGTGTATCTACCGATTATATAAACTAACACATGACCCTCACTTTACTTTTTAATTCGTTTATTCTTTTTAACTGCGTTTCTGTAAAAGTATAACTACCGTATTTTTTATGCTGTAAATATAGTTCTAACAGTTTCGCGTCTTTTAGATTTATTTTTGGATATTTTTTCCTCTTAGAATTTTCCATGCTATTTTTAACCTCGCTTTAAATGGTAATTTCATTAAATCATTTGCAAACTTCTGAAATATTTCAGGAGTTTTTTCTTTTACTACTTTTCGGACTGTCCGGCGTTGTTGTTTAATTTTTTTTTGGGACATTATCACGCTCTCCTATTTAAAAAAAAAAGCTGATCGATTTCTTTTTTCTTTTTTGTTTTTTTTATCTTTTTTTTAACAGGCATTTTAAAAATACCGCCGTTAAAATCTGCCGTAAAAAATATCATTATCTCAATTAAAAGTGCCGCTGATATTAAAAATATAAACGCCACTTTTTGATCTGCTATATTTAAAATTTTACTGACCCCTGTTAGTGAATTTAGTACGCCGCTTATATCTTTTACCAATACTGCACGCCTTAATTTTAAATCATTTATTATTTTAAATTTTTCGTTTACATTGTTTTCATTTTGTGATTTTTTTTTGAGCAAGTTTATTAACGCCCATTGATTTAGATTTGTTTTTTGTATTACATTGTTAATAGCAGTGTCGGTATAATCTTTTTTGTTTTCAAGGTAATTTATTTTTTTATCAATAATTTCTATCTCTGTTATAATTTCTGAATTATTATTTTTTGTTTTTTCAAGATGATTATATCCTGTACCGATAGTTCCAAAAAATGAAACAATAGTACAAATTATATAAACTAAAATATGAGGTAATTTTTTTTTAATTGATTTTTTATTTTTTGATTGTCTGAGTTGACCTGCTGCGAAAATAACAACGGCAACACCGAACGCACCCCATAGCACACCGAGTATACCGCCTCCGATAGTTGAAAATAAAAGAAACGATAGTACCGATGACATTAAAACCGCAAAAATAAAAAGCGGTTTTTTATCTGAGTTAGTGTGTAATGGTGCGCTCATATCATTCCCTTAATTGTTTTTATAACTAAAATCCAAAATAAGATTATAAATAAAACTACTAATATAAAACCTATATTTAATTTATTTATAATCTTTAATATTGATAGTTTCTTTTTCATTCGTTCGCCAGTGTGTTAAAATACATGTGTTATCGTCTATCTCTTCCAAAATAAAACATTCACAATTTTCTTTAGTCATATAATTTAATCTATCGATTTGAACAGACGACAAAAAATCATTTTTTGTTTTATTTTCGCAGGCATATACTATACCAGTATTGATACACCATCCCATCATATCAGGCGTACCGGGAGGGTAACCGATATTTTTAATTACCGTCCAACGATTATTTATATTTTTTTTATACGGTTCGTAAGGATATAATTTAACCTTGCGTTTTGAAAAAATTATCTGCGCAAGGTTGCGTAAGTCTTGTGTTGTCATGCGTTAAAATGGCTCAACGTTACTTTGTTCGTTTATTGGGAACGGTTCTGTATTTTCTGAATTACCGATAGTTCCATTTTCTACGTTCTCAAAAACATGCGGTAATACTTCATAGCAACGCAATGTAACACGGTTATAGTTTTGACCGTCTTTTTCCCAGCGTTCCTGCTTTAATCTGCCTGAGCATGTAACCATTTTACCTTTCCGTAAATGATTAACCATTTTACCAGACTTGGACCAATAAACGCAATTAAAAAACGATACAACGTCTTCATAGTTTCCGTTTGCGTCTTTTTTTGATTCGTCATTATTTGCAATAGAGAAATTAATAACGTTACTATCATTAACTGCTTTAATTTCTGCGTCATTCGTCAATCGTCCTGTGATACTAAAATTGTTCATTATTTTATCCTTGTAATTTTTTGTTTTCTGCTAAAATAAAACCGTCCAACATTTCATTATATTTTTCAATAAAATGATTTATACATTCACGGAAAGTATAACCTTTTTCGTTTGTTGAAACACTTTCTAAGTCTGCATGACCTACTAAGTTTTTAAAATAGCATGAATAAGAATTTTCATTATTAGGGGTTTTGTATGTGCAGCTTAATTTATTTTTCATTGATGTTAAAACATGTATGTTTTTTATACAGTTTTCTTTTTCTGCAATTAGTTTATAATCTATTTGATATGTCATAACATATTTCCTTAATTTTTTTTTGTAAATATATTATAACACATTTTTTATTTTTTGTCAAGTATTACTTGCTTTTTTTTTAAAAAAATGTTATAATGTATCTATGAATAAAAAAGGAGTTTTATTTTGAAACTGGATTATGAAAAAATAGCGGTTTTTGCAAAACGTAAAAAAAGAACAGTCATGCAAATTTTAAAACATTTTGATCTGAATAAAAAAGAGTATCATAATGTCATAAGGTATTTAAAAAATCATGATATTGAGTACCTTACATTTCAGCATGACCTCGGACGGAAAAAATACACGTTAAGCGATGACGCTATTTCGTGGGCTAAAGAAAATCGCCCCACGGTAAATGAACTTTTTTTATATTTAAAAAAAGAAGTTTCTCATATGACAGTAAAAAAGGCGATGGAACGTGCCGGCATTTCGCCACGAAAAAAAATATTATTTGGAGAGTAGAGTATGAAAAATTATGAAGCGTTAAAAGCATTAGAAGAGGGAAAAAAAGTAATGCATAAGTCATTTGTGCATAGTAGTTATTTATATAAACATGGCGATGAGATTTTATTTAATAATAATAATCTTAGTGCAAGTGATGATCTTATTTCAGATTCAGATGGTTGGGAATTATATGAACCAAATCAACCTAAAAAGCGGTTACTTACTGATAGTGAACTTTTTTATAAGGGTATATCGTTCGTTAGATATGATGATAAAGAATTCAGTGTAATTTTTGATGAGGGACAAATTTTGCTTTTTAATAGTTGTACCAATAAGTTTTCGGTTATGACTGAAAACGAAAAAAAAGAAAGCGAATGGTGTACCGCTACAGACCGCACAACATGGCATAGTTTTTATATTGAGGATTAAATCATGAAAATAACAGTAAACAAAAACGACATTTTAAAAATTATATCGGCAGCAGATCCGATAACTTCAACAAAAAGCAATTTTTCAATTTTGGCTAACGTCTTAATTGAAACGTTACCTGACGGCAATGTTAAAATCATGGCAAGTAACATGGAAACAACACTTCAAGGTGTAATTCCTGCTAAAGTTGGAACCAAAGGAAGTATTACAATAAATCAAAACAAATTAAATAATTATTTGAAAAACCTACCTGACGGAGATATTCTTTTTAGTGTTGACGATAACCAAAAAATCAGTATTAAATCTTTGAATAAAAAAAGAAAAGCACAGGCGACTATTATCGGTCAAAATAAAAATGATTTTCCCGATATACCGCCATTCCCGGAAAACGAAATTATCACTACAATAGAAAAAACGTATTTTAAATACATGATACAAAAAACCATTTTTGCGGTTGCTACCGATACAACGCAACACGTTTTAAATGGCGTGCTTTTAAATATTAAAAATGGTTATATTGAAATGGTTGCAATTGACGGAAGACGGCTTGCAATAATTAAAAAAGAATTAAACCAGCCGACCGAAAAAGAAATTAGTGTAATTATACCACAGCACGTTTTACATAATTTATTTAAAATTATAAATAATTCGGGCCCGATTACTTTTGCTTTTACAAATAATCGAATATATTTTAAAATGAATGATTTAATAATATCATCTGCAATCATTGACGGAAAATTTCCAAAATATGATATGTTTATTCCAAAATCATTTAATCACAGTTTTTCTGTTTTAACATCCGATATGCGTAACGCTATTTCATTGGCTGCTGTTCTTGTTGACGCTGAAACAAATAAAATGATATTGAATATAAATGATAATGTTTTAAATGTATCAGCCCATAATAATGATTATGGAAAATCAAACGAGGATATTGAAATTTCATACAGTGACGATCCTGTAAAATTCGGGCTTAATTTCAAACTCATAAATGAGATACTACGTGAAATTGAAACTGAAAAAACCACGTACAGTTTTAATGATGATAAATCACAGATAAAAATATCATGTTCAGGAATGGACGATTATTTTTATATTGTCATGCCTATGAAATTAGATGGCTGAAAAACTATTACGCGTTGACGGTTATAGTAAAAAATTAAACCTGCGTTATCAAAAAAACGCAGGCGGGCTACTTTTTGAAGACGGTGTTTTATATCGTAACTCTGAAATAGAGATTTTAAAAAGTAGTCCGGGATTTAATCATGAAACAATTCACAACGTAAAAAAGATTTTTGAAGGAGTTTTAATTGAAAACAGAAAAGATACTAAAAGAAATTAACAAAAAAAAATATAATAATTTATATGGAAAAATTGTTATAATTATTTATTTAATTTTTATTATTTTTTTTATTTGTAGAGCGAACGGGCAGGAATATTTAATTTCTGATTATGAGTTTACTAATCAAAATTACACAATGCAGGGAGTTTATAAATTTTGTAAATCATTTAAAAACAACCCGCTGAGTTATGATGATGTTGAAATTATAGTTAGGTACTGTCATTTATACACGATAAATCCACTTCCAATTTTAATTAAAATGCAAATGGAGAGCGATTTATTAGAACGTAATTTGACAAATAAAACAGTTCGTTATTTAAAAATACGTGCTATGGGATATGGCATGGCTCATAATTTCAGACTGGGAGGGCTGAAGCATTATGAGTATGGAGGATATCAAATACAGATTTTTCATGCTATAAAAAGAATGAGAGAGTTTTTAGAAGAGTGGGAACCGGGAATGAAAAAATATGTTATTGATTTAAAAAAAGATATTATCCCGGCGAACGCTTCGAGTTATGCACTATACAGATATACTCCTTTTTATGGAAAGCATAATGAGTATAATTGGAAGTATGATGCTATTGGAAATATGGCGTTTAGTTCGTTGTTTAGAAAGTATAAAATGGGTTGGGATATAACTATGCATGAGGAGAGTCAGAAATGAAAAAATTAATATTTATAATAACAATTTTGCTAATTATATCCTGTTCAAAAGGTGAAAAAATAAAGACAGAAGAAATGATAGGCAAATATGTTAAACATGGAAAAGAATATAGACTAAAGACAAGGTTAGATGTATATTTGAAGAATAATAAAACCAATGTGTATCTATATATTTTGGATAAGGGTGGTTGGAAATATAATGGAAAATACGATTACGAATATATTAAATATTTATTGAATAGTATATAAAAACCTCATCTCCCTACAAAAACACCACCGATAAATGATAGCACACCGCTAACTACCGCTATTATAATATTACGCCTTTTGTTTTTCTGTATTTTTTTATATTGAAAATATACCATGTTTGAATAATG
>Ga0180433_10006695_pt1 | contig 14993 bp, 13 predicted proteins | sample SS_ome_8_FD_132980 | JGI IMG/M metagenome (GOLD analysis project Ga0180433, IMG submission 132980) | Hypersaline lake sediment archaeal communities from the Salton Sea, California, USA - SS_1_D_1 metaG | ecosystem: Environmental > Aquatic > Non-marine Saline and Alkaline > Hypersaline >... | reverse complement strand
CCTGAAGAGCTTTTCAAGATAATCCAAGGAGATCCGTCAGGATCGACTGCTATATCAGTTAGATTCGTAATTCCGCTATCAAATCCACTAACAATATCAGGATATGACCACGCATACCCTTCATGCACTGAATAAACAACCTCCCATCCATAGGGCCCTAATGATTCCCAGGCCGCCCATACTTTTCCATCATTACCGACCGCAATCTTGGGAGCCCAATCATTATACAGATCATTCCAATTAACTTGTGCTTCAGGTGTCCACTCGATTTGTGCGTTAGCAGAAGGTATGAATGCGAGAAAAAAGAAGGATAATATCCCCATTACACATAGAGAAAATATGCGCCTAAAGCGTATCTGGGGTCTACCTATGGAATTGACTGCATGCATGGCATTACACATATCCGCCCCCTCATCAGAATACGAATATATTCCCCACGATAACATTCGCAAGTCCTGACTTCCTGATAATGCGGAGGACTATTTGTGTGTTTTTACTGCAGTTGGAAGAATAATGACCTAACCTTTGAATACCGGAAACCCTTTGATCTGATTGCCTTTTCGGGGAACAAAGATAACAAAAAAACGGCCACCGACGACTCGTCGATGACCGTTTTCCACTGCTGGCGGGGTCGACGGGATTTGAACCCGCGTTCTCCGGCTTGACAGGCCGGCGTGTTAAACCAGGCTGCACTACGACCCCGATATGTCAAAAAAACCGTGACAGTCTCACCCACGGCAAATACTGGTGGGCGAAACAGGACTTGAACCTGTGGCCTCCTGCTTGTAAGGCAGGCGCTCTAGCCAGCTGAGCTACTCGCCCCTATTTGATCATGATGGCTACCGGGATAATAACGCAGTATCCCAGCACGAGCAATATCGGCGCCAGCGTAATCGATCCCTGTGAAAGGAATACATATCCGAGAATAATACTGAGTAGCCCCAGGGCGAAGACCAGATAGTTCTTCATACCGAACGGCCACTTATCATGCGCGGTTTTCGCTGTTTCTTTTCCTGCCGAACTCGTTGCCATATCGCCACCTCATACGAAGAGACGTACTGATTTCTTTGTGAAAGCTCCCCGAAGATATGCCGATGACCGATACGGTCAAGGGCGATTTACTTATCGATCGTTCAGTTCAAGATATCGGGTCAGGGCATCTTTCACCGCGACCGGAGCTAAACGTTTACATGAAACGCCGCTGGTCTCCTCAGTATCGAATAAACGACGAACTGTTTCCAACAATAGAGTGGCTTCACCAACAGTTTTGCCCTTTATCTCCTCGGTTGTGAGTGATCCCGCGGCAATTGATGCTCCGCATCCGAATACTTTGAATCGTGCATCCACGATAACGTCGTATTCATTTATTTGAAGATATATGCGCATGACATCACCGCAGTGCGGCGATTCAACCATCGCAGAAGCGTTGTATTCCAGTGGCTCGCCCAGATTGCGAGGGCTTACCGCGTGATCAAGAAGGAAATCTTCTAGCGTGTAGGAAGAATCAGTGAGGATCTCCTCAATCATCCGAGGTATTGTCCTTCCTGTGGAAGAAATCGCCCGACCCCCTGATCCCGATTTGAGGCAGAGATAATAGGAAAAACCGAGAGGGAAGTCTATAGAATTTTTGTCAGTTGATTGCTGACAAAAAGAGCTTTCAGCTTTCAATGCAAATGGTTTGAGAAATTCGCCCCGCCAGGGGCGATACGGCCTTCGGCCGGTTGAAAGTTACAGGTTGCTGGTTTGGGAGATGAGAAATCCGGGAAAGATTGCCTTCGGCCGGTCAAAAACCATGATGCGAAATCGGCGGATTATGGGAGAAGAAAATCCTCCCCGGCCCTCCTTTTCGAAAGGAGTGGATAGTATCGTAAGCGTACTCGAATATCCGCATCGAAAGTATCGAGTACGAGTACGAAATTGGTGACGTATGCTGACCTTATCCGATTTCTTGGAGCTGAACGCTAAACGATGAAATAGATAGTTATTCGAAGAATGAGAAAAACGATATCATCGATTTCAGGAGAAAATCTTTTGTTCGGCTACAGGGAGTGGCGCGGAGTTCGGGATGGATGGATTCGAGGATGCGTTGGCCGGTTGTCATGGTATCGAGCCGACGACGAAGATCCCTCGCGGTCAAATGATGATGATGGTATACGCATAAATCCGGTTTATATCTCAACGTAATTCCCCGGCGAATCAATCTGTATCCGAGTTCAGCGTCCTCGAATGCCGCGCCGTGGAACCGCTCATCGAAACGAATATCATCGAGAACAGAAGTATTGATAGATAGATTAGCGGTGTAAAAGAATCTGTGAAATCGTTCTTTAGCATGTACGAGCTTGTGATAATTGAACAGGGGACCGTTGGGTGCCATGAGCTTCATGAGCTTCGTTGGATTGCATACAGGATCCCATTCGATCCGACCGACAATCGCAACAGTGTCATTCTTTTCATGAGCAGCGATATGCCCGGTAAGCAGGTCACACCCCGGTGACATATCATCACCCGTAAAAAATATGATGGACGCTTTCGCAATTTCGAGACCAATATTCCGGGCATGCGCCGGTCCCATATGTTCAGTGGATCGCCATTCCAGGCGGGGAATAGTTCCCATCAATTGTTCAAGAACATTCTGTGTGTCGTCGGTGGAACCGTCATTGATTACGACAAGCTGCGCATCCACCTCATCAACCTGATTCGCATACCCGGTAAGAGTTCTCCTGAGTATGTCAGATCGATTTCGCGTAGGTATTATGACGCTTATGTGAGGCATCTCGAGTACTCGTGTTATCGTCTATTTATAGTGCACTATTCTAACGTTAGAATAGTGGTTTGATTTATCAGTATCTCACTGCATGCCACGTTGGATACGACGCAGTATTTTCCTTTAGTCTACTATCTGAGGACGTTACGGAGAACGTCCCTCCGATACTCCGAATATCAAAGCAACAAATCAAAGATCACCAAATACCTAAACTGAGCGATTCTCATCTACTACGGCTTCGAGGAGACTGCTGCGTCAATCGTTTCGCGATTTCGCTCCTCCACCGTATCGGTTGGATACGCTATCGTCACAAAATTGCTCCAACTTCATGACTCGTAAGCCTCTTCTTTGCCTCGCTACGATAACAATCGCTCAATTTAGGAAATATCAAAATACTTGAGTTCATTATTCAGCTCTAAGCCTCGGAAAGGATTCATAACGAAATCTAAATTCCTAACAACTCCTAACGCCTAACGCCTATCTCCTAACGTTCTTCAATTCACCAATCATCAATCCTGAAAAGTTCTCAGATTCGGAATCCATAATCGATCCCGATCTAGATTGCTTTATGTTCCCTATCCTCAAAATCATCATTCAGCAATCATCAATCATCATTTCTTCACATCACATCTTCCGGTCTCAGATCCATGAGCGCGTTCCAGCGAGCCCGATTTATGGCAAAGTCGAGGGGCAACAAATCGAAACGCCCCCTCAGAAGATCAAACAACGGGTGAAGGATTGCCTGTTTTACGAGAATGGGGGCGAAGTATCGTCGCGGTCGTTTGCCGTGTAGCATGAGTGCATGGGATGTACAGGTAACGTATCCCGCCATTCGCTGTATCAACGATTCATCAGTGTCGTTGCGCAGATGATCTCCGTATGCATCCGGTTGGTAGACCAGACGATAGCCGAATTTTCTTAATCGTACGCTCATTTCGACATCTTCCCCGCAACTGGTGAATCGTTCGTCGAATCCGCCCACTCCCCTGAGTACTTCCACTTTGTAAACCGCGCAGAGCCCCATAACCATCCAGGCATATTCCAATCTTTTTTTCCCGTGATCCTGCGGAGCATGAATTCGACGCCATCTGTCGGCTCTGCTGTCAGAACCTCTCTCAATAGCTCTACCTCCTGCGGCCGCGATTTCATCGCCTGTCATCTCCGCCAGAAGTTTTCGGGGAACGGAGACGTCCGGGACGAAATCCGAATCAAACCACATAATGAAATCCGTTTTTGCTTCTGAAAGCGCAGTGTTTCTTGCCCCCGCAAGTCCCCGGCGTACATCATGAGCGATCATTCGGACAGGAAATTCGCAAATAATGGCATGCGTATCGTCAGTTGAACAATCGTCAATCACCAGAACCTCTTTAGGCGCAGGATCGAATTTCAGTACGGCTTCGAGCACCGGCCGTATCGTTTTCTCCGCATTGAAGGCCGGGATTGCTACAGTATAGTTCATGTGGCGTACCTGCTATTTCTATCATGGAGCCCCACGGGTAAACCCGTGGTTTTCTGCGAAGGCGGATTACAAATAACATCATTGGGATGAGAGACCACCATCACCTCTATTCCCTCCCGTTTTGAGTAACAAGAAATGGTAATATCGGATAGTGTGACCTATATGATACATCGTCCACATCAACTCCGGAACGCACCCTTGATAGCGCTCCATCCGCCGTGATCATCATCTGCGAAATCCTCCCACTGGACCATGTACCACAAACGGTCCACGGAATTTCTTCTGAACGTCCACCTGAGAGAGCCCTTACCCGTACTATCGACACCGGCAAGTCCGTGTTGAATTGTGACCATGTATTCATATTGAACCAGGGCTGAGTCGGTCTCTGAAATCAACCACTCTTCCTCGTCCAGAGATATTATCACCGCGGAATCCTGATCGGCCCAGTACTGGTCGATGTTCTGAAACATCAACCTGGTAACGGTTTCCTCAACAGGCCAGTCCCAGTTTTCATACTTCGATGGATCTGTTTCAACGAGCGCAGGATCAGCATAAAATCTGAAACTATCTGTCTCGGCACACCTTTCGTATAAGCCGATATCCCTGCCCTCAAGCGTATTCACGATATTATCAACAACATATCGCGCCTGCGTCGGCTGCCGCCAGGGTACCCCCGATTCAGACGGAGCCGCCGGATCACGGGTGTCGAACATTCCACATGAAAGGGAGAGAGCGACTATACTTCCACAGCAAAGTAATTTACTATAACATCTGATCAAGAGATGCCCTCGCTTGCCAGTATCGTGATCCACCATGTCTCAACACGAGAGTGGAATTCATGGTGAATCGTCCTGATTCCGTTATCGGCGTCACGACATCGAGTGACAGCCAGCTTTCACGCACTCTCGGCTGAACGGTCCCACCGTTTCGACCATCCGGACCGTAGATGAGTCGCCATCGTTCACGCCAACCCGGGACGAGATGTATGGACCCGGATTTGGCTATGAGTCGAATCCCCGCCTCCACTTCCTCGGTCAGCTCCTGTCGTTTGAATACATCATTTACATATGGCCCGTTGTCATCCCAGAGCCATTTCTGCCGTATCTCAGCGGTCAAGGAGCCTTTTGTTCCGCTGAACGTTGATTCGATCCTTCCTCTCCGGCTCAACTCGTCCCCATCCGGATTGAAACGATAGTGAGCATATCGTGCTGAAATAAGGAAGCTCTGTCGCCACGTCCACCATGAACGATCCAGACTGTATCCCACTGAACTCGTATATTCATTCGTTCGGGATGTATTGGCCGAGCGTTCACTATCGACGTATACAAGATCATTTGCGCGGCGGGAACCTTTCATCCAGAGCAGCATGTCGCCCGGTCGATATGCGATGGAGCCGACTATCTTCTGATCCCGGATATCATGATCACTGAAATTCACCGGATCCACATAGATCGTCTGATCCAGGGATAAGGAATGTGATACGTTCAACGAGATCAGTGAATCCGCCCTTCCTGTTTCGAACCGTGCTTCAACCGATCGTTTTTCTTCTTCACGGTCGTATATATCTCTCCCCGATTCATCATGATCCGTATGCGATACTCGCCCGTTGATTTCAAAACTGAAGAAGTCTTTCAAGAATGGCACACGATACGATACTCCTGCTTCCTCCTGTCGTAATATAAAATCCTGGTTCGTGTTTTCGCGGTATGACGCTTCTTTTCTGGAACCACTGAAGTTCAGGGACACGGTGGGAAACGCCCCCGCACCGAAATCGGCTCGAATTCCGACCCGTCCTCCATGTTCCTCCCGCATCTCTTCAATACTTCCCGTCCGGTATCTCTTGGCATGATCAAAGAAACTCAGACGGAGGTCATAACCACCTCTTTTGATGCCCATGGATATATCACTTTGATCCAAACCATTGAGATCAAGATTCTCGATACGTCGTTGGAGCGTTCCGGTTACTGATGTTGAAAGCGGCGATGCCGTACCTTCAAGAGACGCTGATGCCGAATAGCCGTTATTATCGTGTTCTTCACCGCCCAGGCCCACTGTGGCAATTCGATCAATAACCGCACCGGCACCGTGTTTCCATATGAGAGATGTGCCTACCCGCCCGGTGACATCATACTCCAACCCGCCGCCTCGACTTCTATCATAACTCTGAGTACCGGTATCCTCACGTCTCCACCCTCTCGCATCGATTGAAAGCGAGAGACGCTCCTGTATACCGAAAAGGGCGGAAACATTGAGTTTGCTATCCCGTTTATCACGTTCGAGCGCACCTGCCCGAAACAGCATGGAAGAACTCGTCCATGAGATACGTGGTCCCCCGGTCTGCGACGGAAAAAGGGATCCCGAAGTAGACAATTCCAATCTCGTATCACGTCTCAGTATACTGTACGCACCGTCTATCCGCGGGCGATTCACCCATGTAGTCGCTGTACCGGAGATGGCATTCATCAGGAGGAAAAGAGAAATTATTACCCCGTTGACCGAATATCTCTTACGATCTCGAATCCACATCTCTTCCTGCCGCTTCTCAAAATCCCGGCGGGTTTGGAACATACTTGCCAATTCAGATTTCAACGGCCTGAAAGTATGCCAGTAATTTCACAATGAACTCCTTATCCTCAACGTTGAACCACCAGTCGCGCGGATATCGTCGAAACCAGGTAAGTTGCCGCTTCGCATATCTCCATGTCCGGTGACAGATCCGTTCTTTCGCGGATTCCATATCAAGATTCCCTCGATAAACTTCCAGCAGTTCATCATACCCCAGACCGTTCATAGCAGGGGAATCTCCTGAATACCCTTCCTTAAGCAATCCATCGACTTCTTCCATCCATCCATTATTCAACATGGCTTCCATGCGTTCCCGGATCCGCTTCTTCAATCTTTTGCGATCCAAATACAGAACAGCTATGCGTGGTTCACCCCACGGTTTCGGAGGATGCTTTCGCCCCAGACACGACAATGTTTCCCCGGTCACTTCAAAAATCTCCAGAGCACGAATTATTCGAGCCGTATCTGTCTTTTCCAATCTATACGCTGTTTCCGGGTCAATGGATTCCAGCTTATTCCAGAGGAACTTGATACCATTCTTCTGAACGGAACGCTGGAGGTGTTCTCTGACCGCCTCATTTCTTGCAGGGAGATCTTCACTGAATTCGCCGAGAATAGCATTGAGATAAAAACCGGATCCTCCCGAGACCAGAGGAATATGATCACGCCGGACAATGTCGATGATACACGCCCTGGCTCGGCGCGCATACGCGAAGGCATCCAGTCGTTCATCGGGTTCGACGATATCTACCAGGTGATGCGGTACACGGGATTGTTCATCAGTCGTAGGTTTTGCGGTGCCGATAGTGAGTCGCTTGTAAATCTGTCGGCTGTCGAGGTTTACGACCTCAAGGGCAACATGTTCCGCGAGGTGAAGGGATGTTCGGGTTTTCCCCACGGCCGTAGGGCCCAAAAGGACCCAGAAAGCCGGCGTCATTCAGCCTCCCGCTTAACCCCGACCTTTGATTCAATAATGGAGAGCAGTTGTTCGCGATCGTTTGTCGTAAGCAGATACATACCCCGAAATGGATCCAGACGGCTTGGGGTTTTGAAGGGACTTAACAAGATTCCGCGCGGATCCACTTCATACCGTCTGAAGTAATCCCATGATTTTTTCTGTGTCGTCGGCCATCGTTTCTGTTCTATACCTTCTGATGTAAATCGATAGGTGGTGATCATAAAAAACGGCCAGAGGCTTCCCGAGAGTAACAGTACAGCGAGAACACCTAGTGGTACGCCGGCATACCATCCGCTCGCAAGGGAAAGGAGTATGATGGCCATTGACACAAAAACCGTCTTTTGGGGATTGGCTTTCGCCGGGAAAACCCGCCACGAGTAAATAATCTCGGTTCCTGTTTCTGCCTGTTCCTCATGTTGAGACTCGTTCATCGTCCGAGTATCCTGGAAGTCGCCGTGTGCAGGAGTGCGAGACTCAAAACCGCGGTCATAAGCGCGTTTCGATCGACGATGAGAACCGCTCCTAGAAGCACATCCAGGGCTGTAAGAACAATAAGCATTGCGCCGACATGCAAAATGAATTCCATGGTGAGCCCCGAGAAATACTCCCTAAATTCAAAGCGGGAAGAAAACCTGTATCCGATAAAACCACAGAGCAGACCGACGATCATAGATATCCAGAAACCGTTGATGTAGACCCCGTTGAGCAGCAGCAGTACACCGAGAGATGCGCAGGCACGAAATAATAGTTTAAAAAGAGAAAGCATCAGCCGTCACTCCATGGATACGATTCTTCAAGTTCTTTTTTCAGATCAAAAACATTATCGAAATCCTCGATACTATCATCAGGTGAAGTTCGTACTACCTCATTCTCGGCAAGGAGGTAAATGATCTCTCCGATATCCCGAGTGGTTCTCAATCCCCATTCGTTCAGAACGAGCCACGCGGTAACGCCGAAAACCTGTTTCGCCATGGTTAGCACCGCATGCGAAAGAGCCGCTCCTGAAATGTGTTTTCGTTCCGGAGTGGCTGATCGTAATGCCCGTAATACGAACATAAATGCTTTCGGATTGTACCGGCCGTCTCTATATGCCAGTTGTTCAACCATTCTATCCATTGGCGACTTCCTGCAAGAAAAACATGTAATCGAGCGACTCTAACGTATGAAAAGCGGTTGCTGATGGCAATAACAAGAAATGATGATTGCTGAATGATGAATGATGAATTTGAGTGTGATAGTGAGGAAGTGAGAAAGTAAGGAGTGAGGAGAGAAAAACGAAGCGATCCAGGCGACGCATGATCGGCGACTCAGCCTCGTTTCTTACGCAGGGAATCTAGTTTCCGAGGCTGATCGCTGACAGCTGAATGGCGAAGTTCTTGCCTCTCATCGAAGGGCTGAGAGCTACTGAAACGACAACGGCCAGCAGATGGAGTGCATTCGTTTTGCTGACTTTGTTGACTCCAATCCCCCCTCTCCCCTAATTAGGCCCACTTTCTAAATCCGCATAAGAGGACATGAGTAAATCTGATCCATGGGGTGTCTTAAAGGTTGATTCCGGAAACACATTTTCCGATGGAGGGTATCAAGCTTTTGGGTTAGCCAAACAGTTTTATACCAGTCGTCTCCGCATATGCGGGAATACAAGGCGATCCTGATCGATTTACATCACCCATACGAGGTGTAACTGTGCGACTTTTTTCGGTGTTTTGTCTCCTGATCGTCATAGGTGGCGGAGAGATAATCGCCCAGGACATGGAATACGATTCGATTGAGCCATCCTTGGACAAGATTGTTGTCCTTCCGTATCGCAATAGGACACAGGTCGATTCGCTCACGGTACTGGAGGATCGTATTGCTTTAGCGATTTCAAACCGTCTTCTCAGCACCGGCCGGGTTTTAATCGCCGGCAGGGACGAGATACAGGCGGTCATGGATACTCTCGTTCCCGGTCAGGGTTACATTACCAATGAGCGACAGGCATTCCGGATCGGTGTTGCGTTGAATGCCAGGAAAGTAGTATTCGGATCATTCGCTCCCGTGGGTTCGGGTTTGAGTATCAAAACGTACCTCGTAGATTGTATAATGCAGAACGTTCATACCGTGGAGCAACTGGAACCTGTCATCGATTTGCGTTCAGATCAGATGGCGATAGAGACCGCCCGTGTTGTACAGGGGCAGATTATCGGAGTAACACCACGGGAAGAACCGACTATCGTAACACCCGATAGAAAACCACGTTATGTGAGTGATTCGCCGGTGAAACATCTTCCTCCCTGGCTCTCCCTCGGGGTAACACTCGGATTGGGATATATGACACTGAACTATGACAGCAAGCTCTCTGATACATGGGATGATTACCTCACAGCTGTCGAGGACCATGAAATCACGAGACTTTACAATAAAGCGAGCGATTATCTTCTTGCACGAAATGCATTGGCGGTTCTGACACTTGGCGGCGCCGCCACGGCAGTGTATTATTGGTTCGCAAATGATTATGGAGGCTCGGAACAGTGGTCCGCCGGTTCCCCTGACGATACCGGCTGGTCCGCTCGACCGGTCAATCGGAATAATGGTTGGGGGGTAACCGTTACCAAACGGTTTTAGCGGCTGCGTTGAACGGCAGGGTAGTTGATGAAAATTTGCCTAACTGTGCATTTTGTCATCGGAAAGTAAACGTTCTGTAGACGGCCGTGACTGAATCACTATTAAATCAGCATTAGTCGATAATTCGTTTCGGTTCTCCGGAGGTTCCGCGTCAATGAGAACATCGCCATATAGACTTCTGTCGCTTATCATTGCAGTACTGACTGTCGGGATGCTTGCGTTCATTGCCTGCACCCGAGACCATGAGAACCCCCTCGATCCTGAAAATAGTGATCCGTTTGATCTTCGTGCTGAACCACTGGTCGGCCGAATACGTCTCGCGTGGAATGTCCCTGACGTTCCGGACCTTGAAGGTACGGTCATTTACCGGAAAGACACGTCGGTCGATACATTAACGTTTGCAGAGATTCAACGAGTTGCCTCTCCGGAAAGTATCTACATCGATTGGGATGTTGTACCAGAGACGAGATACGAGTATCAGGTAACCGCCTACACAGACGGTGAAGAAAGTCGCATCTCGCTGGTGGAAGCAACAGTACCCGGCTCAGTACCAGCACCGTACTCAGTTCTTGTAAACGATCATCCAAACGATCAGGGAACATGTCTGGACATTTCATGGGCTCTATCCCCGATGGACTCCTCCGGTAGTGAGGTTACGGGATACGTTGTTTCCCGTGATACGCTTCTCGATGGAGCATACTCCGCCATCGATACGACCGATGCCGGTATTCATACATACTCTGACTGTTCGGCGACTCCCGATCTGCTTTATTACTACCGGATTCAGGCACTCGCAGCGGGTGTACTCTCATCCCCCACCGCCCCGGCGAGCGGGAGGGCGACAGACAATCTTGCACCGCGTCCCCCCACAGGCGTAACTGCCTCGGATTATCCTGCCGATGAGGGAACCGCTATCGAGATCTATTGGAATCGCTCGCCGGACGACGGCGCGGGTGCTGATGACGTTGAAACCTATAGGATATTCCGATCCGCGGAGCAGGATACGGCAAGTTTTTACAGCGTAGGTTCAACAGTGGCGGGTGACACAACATACATCGATCAGGATCTGGCGCCGGGAAGTATTTTCTACTACCGGATCAAAGCATTGGATACTCGTAATCTTTCCGCGTATTCCCTGAGTGATTCTGCAATAGCCATAGACAACGGAGCTCCGGGATCTCCCAGCAGCCTGGATGCTGAAAATCCCGTCCCTGACGGCGGGGGAACCATTTCACTTTCCTGGCAGAAAAGCCCCGACGATATCACAACCGGTGATATAGAGGGTTACCGTATCTACCGAAGGCTGGATTCCGAAGACTTCGATGATCCATTGGTTTCCGTTGAACCCGGTACCACCGAGTACGATGATACCACCGTAGACGACCTCGTTGATTACTACTACATCATTACGGCCTATGACGGTGACCTCGAATCCGCCCCATCCAATGAGGCTGGTCCGGTAGCCGCTGATGATGAACTCCCGCCGGGACGAATCATCGATCTCACCGCGGAGCCCGGTGATATAGAGGGTCAGGTTAATCTCGCATGGACCGCTCCCGGGGATAACGATGGTACGGGACGTGCCCAAACGTATTACATCAAATATTCCGCCACGGAGATCGTATCGGAGCAAGACTGGAACTCAGCGACCCTGATTACACAAAACGTACCCACCCCGGCAACGGCGGGCACCGAAGAAACCATGACGGCTATCGGTATGCCGGCATGGGAGAACATCTGGTTCTCAATCCGTGCTGAGGACGATCGGCAGAATGTATCGCAGATCTCCAACTCCGCCTCAACGACGCCACAGGATGATGTAACTCCTCCGGGGACAATCAACGATTTAGACGCGGATACAACAGGAGTCACTGAAGGACAGGTATTGCTGGCATGGACCGCCACTGGAGACGACGGCGACGTCGGCCAGGCTACGAGGTATGATATTCGTGCTTCTCGAAATCCCATTAACAACGAAGCTGATTTCAACGGGGCAACTCAGCTGCCGGGTACTCCTATACCGGCAGTAACCGGCACATCGGAGGAATTCGTTGCTACCGGACTTACACCGGGAGCCGCCTATTACTTCAGGCTCCGCGTTTTTGATGAAGTGGATAACCCATCCCCACTATCGTCAGTGGCCGTGTCAATTGCCCAGACCGATGTCACGCCGCCGGGAACGGTAGATGATCTTACCGCAACAGGTGATGATATGACCCTCATTGAAGGAGAGATCCTTCTTTCATGGACCGCGGTAGGAGACGATGCGGATTCGGGTAGCGCTGCAACTGACTATGTTCTCCGGTACCGCACTGGAAGCGAAGTAACATCGGAAAACTGGGAAACATGTACTGGGTATACCGTTCCGTTTGATCCGGCCGAACCGGGAACGGTCGAAAACCTGAAGCTTACGGGTTTCGATTCCGAGACGACCTATTATTTCGGCTTGATGGTCATTGATGATAATGATCTCGAATCCGGGATTTCAAACAGCCCCGGAACATTGCCACAGACGGATGTGACCCGTCCCGACGAAGTCACTGATCTCGTTGCCGACGGCGGAGCCGAAGATATAGTAGAAGGACAGGTCTTGTTGACATGGACTTCTGTTGGCGACGATTCACTCACCGGAACGGTATCAGGTTATGAGTTCCGATATGCCTCTACCTTTCCCATAAACAACAGTACGTGGGGGCAAGCAACCGTATTGACGCAAGACATGATTCTGCGCTCCCCGTCTCTTACGCCGCCCGGAGAACCGGATACGCTCGTCGCCCAGGAATTGGAACCGGGCGAAGTCCTGTATTTTGCGTGCAAGGCAATCGATGATCTCGATAACTATTCACAGGTATCGAACAGCCCTTCCGACACGGTTCAGGTTGACGTAACGCCACCCGCGGCGATCACCGACCTGGCCGCGGCCACCGGCCCCACCGAAGGGACTATTACGGTGCGGTGGACCGCCGTGGGAGACGATTCCCTGAGCGGCGGAGCAGCCGAATCATACGATCTCAGATGGGCATACGAACCGATTCTCACGGTGGACAGTTTCGAAGAAGCCATTCAGATTCCTGATGAACCGGAACCCGCGGAACCGGGACTTGTTGATTCCATGCCGCCCATAGCGGGCTTTCCCCCTGGAGCCATGATTCATTTCGGCCTCAGAGTGGTAGACGAATCAGGTAACTGGTCGGGTATATCAGAACCTGACAGTGCCCGGAGTGGCGCGGATGAGACGCCACCGCCCGACGTGGACGATTTTGATGTTGAAGAGGATGATGAAGTCCTTAGGCTTTCCTGGGATCCCCCCTCTGATCCGGATTATGAAGGTGTTCTCATTGGCCGGAAAAGAGGCAGTCCGGTTATGACGAATCCGGTTCCACGTGTGGATTACAATGTCGGGGATTTCCTACCTGACGGTCAAAGTATCGTCGTATATATCGATGACGGTATCGCATGGGATGATACCGACGTTATAAATGACTCAACGTATCACTATCGTGCATACAGCTACGATCAGTACTGGAATTACGCCGAGGGTGTCAATGCGAGCGGCACGCCGGCTGATACCACCGCGCCTGATCCGGTGACGCAGTTCTCAGCGCGCCAGGTAGAAGGTGGTATCAGGTTGAATTGGATGAACCCGGACCCTGACGAAGAAGACCTCGAAAATATCATGATCCGGTTCAGTACAACGGACTACCCGGAAGATGAAGAAGACGGTGAACTGCTGGTGGTCAAGGCCGCTTCACCCGGCGACCCTGATTCGGTTGATCATGTCCATCCGGCCGAAGATACGTATTACTACTCCGCTTTTTCCAGTGACGAGGTTCCCAACTGGTCGAATCCCGTGAATGCAACAGCCGAGTACGATATAACCCCGCCGGCGGATGTAACCGATTTTGAACTGGAACCGGATACCTTGAAGATCAACATAAGTTGGGTGGATCCAGCAGACGATGATCTTCAGGGCATCATTATTCTGAGTCGTGAGGAAGAAGCCATCGTGGATCTTCCCGAGGACGGCGAGGATTATGAAGGCGAGACTTCCATAGGTACTTCGACCATTGTCGCCATCCTTGAGCCGGGCGTTCAGGAATACGTCCATGAAGACCTTACCGGTGGCACCACGTACTTCTACTCGATTCATACATTCGATACGAAGCTGAATTACAGCGCCGGTGAAACCGGATTCGAGGTTCCTGAGGAAGAATAGGCAACCTATATTTATCGTCGATCTTCGGCTGCATCAGCCGATATGCATGCACTATCGGCGTTTTACTCATTCAGCCTTCTCAACGTATCTCAGGGGATACGCCTGCGAGGGCTTCAATCCTAAGCCTTGTCAGCACAGGCATCTCGACAGCTTCGCGATGAAGTCCGGCGAGAAATACAGGTTATAAATTCTATGTTGCCCCGCTTTCGGATAATGAGATTTCTTGGCCAAGCTATCTACATAACCTTATCCAAGGAGTTATAAAAAAGGCATTGCGGAGAATGACCATCCACGATCAGAAAAGATCAACTCAAGGCACTATTCTAATGTTAGAATAGTGCCGTTGAAGTAGCTCTTTTCGCTACTCTTTCCCCTTCTTGCTCTCATACTCTCCTAATTCCATCAAAGGAGGATTAAGCTCTGCCTT
>Ga0180433_10006694_pt1 | contig 14994 bp, 26 predicted proteins | sample SS_ome_8_FD_132980 | JGI IMG/M metagenome (GOLD analysis project Ga0180433, IMG submission 132980) | Hypersaline lake sediment archaeal communities from the Salton Sea, California, USA - SS_1_D_1 metaG | ecosystem: Environmental > Aquatic > Non-marine Saline and Alkaline > Hypersaline >... | reverse complement strand
TATTAGAGGCGCCTGTGAGTGTAGAGGCATTGTCATTATATCGCGTACTCTTTAGCTCTGTTACCCTAAAGTTGTTAAATTCCAAATCGGCATTAATCAAAATGCCTGCTGTTTTAATCTGAGTTCCTTTGCCGGGCGTATGGTCATGGGCGTCGATAGTATCCATTGCAGTATTAAGCTGCGTCGCCCACGTAGGCCCAAGGGTCACCGTTGGGTCTGGCAAGGTTAAGTTCATGAAAGCAGTAGTCGCCATGATGACTCCTTAAAATATCCAAAGGTCAACTTCGACGTCCGCAGACGTTCGAAGCGTAAGAGTGGATTTCTTACTAGAACTGGAATCCTGCTGGTCCCAGATATTAGCTTCGGCTCTTACCCGAACCGGAATCCACCCAATAATTTCTCTGCCAAGCGGATTACGAACTACGTTATCCACTCCAGAAGTAAGTTCTACATTTGTTACCAACTCTCCATCAAGAATTGTACTTTGCAAAATTGGCGTCAAAACGGACTGAAGATATACCCACGCTCTATTTGTGGCTTCGTCTTCAAATTCAATCTTCTTTAGTCCACGTACTGCCATTATTAATCCCAGTCCCAGTAGCCAGGGCGGTAAATGGAGGTGTTTACATCTTCAATTCGCTCCGGCTGCCCCGCATCTCGGTTTGCGGCCGAGTCTTCAATCCTGGTTTTTAACATGCGCAACTCGTTTCGAAGATTTACAGTATCAGTCTCTTCTTTCTCTAGACATCGAATAGTAGCGCTTACAACTACATAGTCTTCCCAACCATTAACGCCATCCATTTCGTCAGCGTCGTCAGAAAGCGTATTAGCAGCAGGGATATACCAAAGCTGATAGTCGCCTTGGGCGCTGTCTTCAGGAATGAATCGTAGTGTGTTCTTGACTAGTCGGTAGCGAATATCGGCGAGGCCGAATGGCCAACGACGGAGCCCGGAAGTTTGCTCATTCCGCTCTTTAAAAGTAAACGGATAAAGTGTACTGAACTCGTTCTGGCCGCCGGTTTTAAAATCCACGCCACGGAGTTTGTAGAAATCATCGGGAAGGTCGTATGTGGATTCGCCCGCAGCGAGCGTAAACGAGTTTGGCCCTTCTGTAAAATAGTCTTCGTATGTAGTTACGAGAATATCATACAGCTCGGCCCAGGCCTTGTTGATGTAGTTGTTAAGTTCGCTATCGGTGACGAAGTCAGAGTCAGTCATGTCTGCACGCTGACGCACTTCTGTCCTAAGCGTAGAAAGAGGTACACCCATTTCCGTCTCCAATAAGGGGACACAATGTCCCCCGAAAAAATGAATTAGGACCGGCTTTGTGGGTCTTGCATACCGTCGACAACCATTTGGATAAAAGACTTCATAGCCTCAATACCTTTTAATCGGTCGCCTGAGCGCATTGCTTCTTGAATCTCCTCAAAGGCGGCAGCTAAACCAACTTTGGTGCTGTCCACAGGCGGCTCATGCTCCGTCATCTTCTGGTTCATGGTCTTAACGTCTTGGAATTCGTCAGAACCGCGAAGCTTCTTGATGACAAGGGTGGCAGCCTTATCTTTGTTTGAGTCACTCATGAACATCGGCATGATTATTCACCAGAGCTAGAGTTCTTGAGCTCCAACTTAATAAAAAGCCGTGCGCCGTTACTTGGGTCAGCAGAGTAGCCGCCGCCGGTGTTTGTGAAAATCTTGACAACCTTAGTTCCGCTTACGTCTTCAGATTCGATTTGCATAGTCAAATCTTCGCCAGCAGCAGCTTCATGTACCATAGAGGCGTGCATTAGGCGGACGTATTTGTCATCTAGAGTAATATCGTATTCGCCAGCAGCGGTACGAGCGATAGAAGCCACGCCCAAGCCCTTTGTAAGGGTAGGAGCGCCTGAAGCGCCGATAGCAACATCCAAATAGATGTTTTTGACTTCTTTTTCTAGGGATTGGTGTCTGTTAAAGTTTCTACTTGCCATGGGGTTCTCCTTTTAGTCTGACTGGTTGGCAACCAGGCAGCAACATATTATACCTGTGTGGGTATGTTATATAAGATTTGGTTATTTCCTTTGAATTCTGCGAAGTTTTCCTAGGCCTTTGCCTGTGCCCTTCTTTTTGAAGAATTTCTCGAAAAATCCGCCCTTATCTTTTTCCTCTTCGCCTGCGTCTTCTCCACGAAGCTGCTCAATAATTTCTTTACGCATACGCTCTTTCGGGCTAAGCTCCTTAACCTTCTTTTTGGCTCGTTTAAAAAAGACTCGTGCTTTCTCATTTGGCATAATTCTTTCCTTAATGAAATAGAGGAGGTCCGAAAACCCCCTCTAAGAAGTATTAGTCAAGTTGGATATTGACGTTCCATCCAGGAGCACGACAGCCAAGCTGTGCGTAGTATCCTACACGAACTTCAACAGCGTCGCTTGAAGCCTCTCGCAACATCTTGAGTCCATCGCTATCTAGGATTTTTGGAGCTTTACCAAGAGAGTAAAGTTTCCAAACGTCCATTTGAAGCATGAATGCTCGGTCGTCAGGGCAGTTTTGGTCAGGGATAACACGGATTGGTCCGCGTGGTCCGTGAATCAAGATGCCTCGGAAGCCGACTTCAGCGCTAGTTGACTGAACGTCTACGTACTGAACCTTAGAGCCAAGAGCTTTTTCCAAGTCAGCGAACTTGTTGTAGCTCATGAAGCAATGCTCAGGACGAGCGCCTTCTCTACCAGCTCGGGCAGCGGCAGAAACTAGAGCTTCTTCGATTGGCAATGCAGAACCGTCATATCGGATTCCACCAAGTCGAGTAGCGTCTTGAGTTCTGTCAACGCCGAAGAAGGCAGTAGCAGAAGGAGTTGAGTCAGGTAGCCAAGCGCGAAGACCTTTGATTTTAAGGTCGTAGTCACCTTCTACGAAGATGTAGTCGTTAGCAGCGATACCAGAACCACCGTCGATTGCAGTTGCAGCGTCGTGGGTAATGATACCGGTGTCTCTGTCTACACCAGTTACTGTTACACTACCTGATTTCACAGCACCGCCGCCGTCAGCAGTTGAAACAACAAGTTCCATGCCAACTTCGAAGTTAGTTACGTCTTCAGGATTAGTAAGAGTAGTAGTTGTGCCAGTAGTAGCGCCAGTAGACCGTCCGATTGAACCAGAGCCGGTGCCATAAAGAGAGATTGCAAGTGAACGAGTAGCAGATTGAATTGCACCGTCGATTTCAACAGTAGCAGCTTCAAGAAATGCGTTTGCGTCTCCCTTAGAGGCTTCCATAGTCTCATTGTCAATAGAAGCTAGTGAGTAGTCTTTGTCTCGGGTAAGAACGAAGTCCTCAAGTTTAGAGTTCCCTTTGTTGGCTTGGGCAGTGCTGAATGTAGCAGAACGGCCTTGTGGGTTTCCATAGATGATTGGAATCGGAAGGTTTTTACCGCCGAAGCTTTCCATCTTAGGAAGCATAGCCAAAAGAGGGTTGTCCTTGTAGACCATGTTCTCTACCATATCGTCAGTATAGTGCTGCTTCAGGGCAGCATCAAATGAAGTAAGGTCAAGAGCCATTTTCTTGGATTCCTTTTTTGTATTAAGTTAAATTAATCTTCCTTGCTTAATCATCCCATTTAAGCAGCGCTGCTGCTCGTGCTAGGGATTCTTCTTTACTTAGCTTTTTAGTACGTTGATTAGGAACCACCGTAGTTTGTTCGTTAGATAACGTTGCTCCAGGTTGTTTTTGCTCACTACCCTCGGCTTTGGCTTCCATAATCTGTTCAGCCTCTGCCTGGGAAAAGCCTAGCTTTTTAATGCTAAGCAGCTCTCTCGCTTGATTTTCTAGGTATTGCTCTACTGCGTCAGCGGCTTCCTTCACATCTAGAATTCGGCCCGATTCCTCATGATACTCTTCGATGACGTCGTATACTAGTCCTACGGCATCTTGCGCGCGAATGAGTTCATAAGTCTCGTTTGTGTTGACGAAATTTGTAATCTCGTTAACAAAATTGTCTATTACTTGGTTATATTTTTCTTCTTCAGCAGACTTCTTATCATTAAGATATTCATTTCTAAGGTCCTCTAGCTGCTGTTTAAACTGTTCTTCTTGACGTTTCAAGAGCATTTCCGTAGTTGGACTGCCTTCATTCAGCGCCATTTGAGTCAAATCATCGTAGGTAACTCCCAAATCAGAGAGTACTTTTAATGGATTTTCCTTCAATTGACTTTGAAACGCCTCTGTACCTTGGAACCCAGATAGTTTGTCTTCAAGCTCGGCTTCTTTTAGCCTAAGCTTTTCTTCGAGTTCGGCCTCTTTGCGCCTAAGTTCCTTTTCTTTTCGAGATAGCGCCGCAAATTTGCTTGAAAACAAATCGTTTTCTTTTTTCTCTTCGCCTTGAGATTGATTGGCTTCCTGCTGCTGTTCTACCGCTTCCTGTACCGGGTCTCCGGCGGAGGCGCGTTGTTCAGCTTCAATAGCATTCGCCATTACACTGCTATCACCTTGTGGCGATACGCTACTTACTTGAGATTCAATTATGGCCTTAGCCTCTGACATATAGTTCTCCTATTGCTTAGTTTCCCGAAGGAGGGCAGATGCCCGTTCATCCAATGAAAGATATAGCCCCGTCATGGAGCTACATTTGATACACTGTTATTTATTGTAAGATATCGCCTTCTGGCATTTGTGTCATTTCTTGTGCCTGAGCCTCGGCAGCTTGGTCTACTGCTGGGTCAGTCTGCATTTGCCCTTCAGCCACGATTGCCGCCTGTTGTTGGTCAGCTAGCTGCTGCACTCTGGCTTTATTAAGAAGCGCATTGGCGTCTCCCATCCAGCGGCGAAGTAATTCCAATCGCTCTTCTGGTGCATTCTCATTCTGGTGGAAGAGATATGCTTCTTGCACAGTTTGCAATCCAAGGGCAAGGTTTTGAAACGGCTCTGGCGGTACGTATTTGCCGTCGCCAATCATGGTGGCAATCGCTTTTTCGATATTTTCAAGAGCGGCAGTTTGAAGGTCCGTTACTGCATTCACGTCTGGGAAGTCAAGGAGCTTAATCGCTTGTTCTCTGTTAAGAAAACCAGCGGCGAGCAATTCTTGCACATCTTGAAGCTTTCCTGCGGGGGTGGAGGAGAGCGAAGAGGTGGGGAAGACTTGCATTAGGTATTTATCCTCTTCCATATCGACATCTTTCCAGTCAATGGTTTCGAGGAACTTTTCTCCTTTGACTTTGACGTCAAACTTCTTAGTATCAGCGTAGATTTCTCTGGCTATATCAATCATTTGCTCACACGCGTCTAGGAAGAATTCTTCATAGCGTTGTGCGATATTCATAAACCGTTCGGTTTCGATATCGTTGTACTCTCGCAATGCCTTACCTGAGTCCAGGCCGGCCGGCTTTAGAGATGCGGCGCTAAGTTGAGAGACACCGACCTGCTCGTGAGCGCGTTGATAAAGTCTATCTAGTTGGTCAAATAGCTCTCGAGGTACCGCGCCGACTGACTCGTAACTTGGCTTTGTACCCGCGTACTTAATGATTCCGCCAATTTCATTATTCAAATGAGACGTAACTACGTTGGAACCGCTATCTACAAATACTTTTGGGATAGATGTGAGGTGCATTGAGATTTGAATAGTTTTAAGAATCTTATTCATCTCAAGCTGAATACCTTGCAATTGCTCTGCGATGCCTTGGCCAAAGAAACCAAGGGGTCGCAGGCCCCAGCGCAAGAAGACGAAAGGAAAATATGGTTTATCCCATGGCTCTTTTAGAAGAGTCACGTTTTCCACCGAAATGCTACGAACGCCGTCGTGCTTAATCGGTTTTCCGTCTGCATCTTTCGTCGGACCGGAAGGGAGGTGCCATGACTCGATGACCTGAATCATGGAGGTTCTTATAGACGCTGGGGCGAGCTGCGAACTGGAGGGGTTTGTTTTGAGTAGCTTATCTTTATGTTCTGGAAACATAGAGATTAACACGTCACGATGGATAAATTTGGTTTGATGCATTTGACGAGGTTCGCCATATACTGCTTCTACGTCGTCAATTTTGAGCTCATTAATAAATACTCGCTCTACTTCAATCTCGTTTCCTTTACGGAATACTTTGAGAGCGCCGGTTCCGAAGATGCATGAGTCGAGAAATACTTTTCGTGCTTTGGCATAAATGTCTGTACAGTGAAAAATACCCTCGCAGAACTGCGTTAGCTTCTTCGCCTTTTCCTGGAGAAACCAATCGCCGCCATTTGTGAGGAATTGGGGGCGAGGTTTATTTTTTGAAATTTTGGCGGTAGCGGTGTCTGTAATAGATTGAATCACATTTAGTGTAAGGCGATTGGCGATAGAACTACGATTTCGCTGCTGGTTCCCATCAACAGAGTAGTTATATGCGTTCAGCCCTAGGATGTTGAAGTTGCCATATAGCTTCATATGGCGAACGTTAGACAGCTCCTTATGGCTCTGCTCTTTATCTAGGTGATTTACATGTTGAAAAACGGACTTGTGGAGCGACTTCTCGTCGTCTTTCCACCAAAATTCGTTCTCAGAAATAGGCATATAGTGTCCCTATAGGTTAGGTGTCGGAGCTCCAGAAGAGGTCAGGGTCATCTTGTTCTTCGGCCCGGCGTCTTAGCTCGGCCTGCTCCATTTTAGCTACTTCGGGGAAAAAGTCCTCATCGGAATCGCGGTTCTCATCTATTGCAGTACTGTTTTGCACTTCAACTGGGTGCTCTAGCGCCTTTTGACTTAAAGTCATTGGAGAAATAACCAGAGTAAGTTCCCCGAGGGTGAGCTGTTGTAGGCCTAGGTCGATTGCAAGTTCTCCAAGAGCACGAATATCCTTTATGTTTAATTCAGGCTTAGGCTGTGATATATATTCTGGTTTTTTACTCATTTTCCCACCATTCCTTGTTTTCCATGTCATAAAGAGGCGCAGAAAGGTCAAATTCCCCGAGAGCATAGGACTTGTGCTTCTTTCTTTCCATTTCCATTGCTTCTTTTTCCTCGAGAGCGTCCATATAGGCATCAGTTCCGATACGAGGAGCAATTTCTGGCTCTCTATAGGCATAGTGCCTGGATTCTCTCCACGCATATAAGGCGGCGTCGGCAATATCCGAGTGAAAGACGTTGCTGACTTTGCGCTTTTCCGGATTTGACTTATCCCATTGAATGAGAGCGTATTCTTCGGCCAATTGTGATGTTTTTCTGGCGCGAAACCGGCCAGTACGGAGGTCGTCGTTTAGAAGCTCAATAAACTCTAGCTTTCGTTTTTTCTCTGCTGCCTCGATTGGCAGCCCGTGTCGCTGCTGGATTTCCATCTGGATTTTCTTACCTAGGCCGCCGGCATCCATTACCATTTTGATGGGATTATATTTCTCTTTAAGTAATTTTATAGTATCCACAAGCTCTGTAACGCCGAGTTTATTCTGAATCCATTCGTCCACCAAGTAGACTTCGGGACTGGTTTTCGAAAAAGCAAGTACGGCGATAGCATCAGCGTCTTCGTGACCGATATCGATTCCGAAGATATGGTGCCATTCGCCTGCGGGAAGGTTGTCGAAGTGATTTTTCTCTGCGGAGTATTTATAAACCAGAGAGTCGGAGTCATACACCCATTCGCCAAGAAATTCTCGAAGGTATGTTGGGTCGGAAGCGCTAATACCCCGCCGCTCTCGTTGGCGCTTCATTAGCTCCCGTACTGGAACGCCTGACTTCCTCTCCAAATGCGGGTTGTCCATCATAGTCCATTTGAAATGAGCCCAGGCCTTTGGGTCATGAGTGGCGTCGTAAAAGACTCCGGCACAAATAGGGCCAGGAGTGCCAATAAGAATTAGGTATCCGTTATGGTCCAAAAGCGATGGCTCCAATACGTCTTCAATTAGGTTTTTCAAATATGGACGAAAGGATTGGCACTCATCGATATAGACTTTATAAAGTCCCATACCTCTGAGCTTTTCAACGTCTCCCTCATCCTTTGCACCAGATACCCAAATAGTTGACCGATTTGGAAACGTAATACTTAGTTCTTGGTTATCCGTATGGCCTTCAAGATTATACAGGTCGTTGAAGTAAAGAAGTTGGCGCCAAATCAATCGTTTCGCGTTTCTTCGAGAAAGAGTAATATAGGCTACATCAATACCTTCTTGAGAAAGCGCTGTGTCAATCAAATCCGCGCCACATGCCCATGTCTTGCCAGCCCTTCGGGAGCAGACAGCGGTTTTGTGTCGCTCCTCGGACCGGATGAACTCGAGCTGTTTGTCGAAACAGATTTCGTCTATCTTCCATTGAGGCCCGAGAGCTTTTTCTTCTTCTTTCTCTTTTCGCTTCGCTACTTCTTTTAGTAGCTGGCGATATCTATCGTCCATTACGCAGACTTTTTAGGCCTACCTGGACCAGAGCTTTTAGAGTCCTCTCCAAAAGAATCCCAAGCTGCGTCAGGCATGAGCATTTCGGCAACATTTGTAACAGGAACCAGGATGTGATACTTAGTTACGGTATCCTTTATTTCCACCATTCCGATTTCTGGATAAAAGGCAAGGCTAATATGAGAGTATTTCTTTTGAGAAGTAGCATCGGATGCGTACTTTCCTGAAATAAGGTATGCCTCTTTCTTTTTGTTGACTGTGATAGCGTCATAAATTCTAAGCGCTCTTATTTCCACTTTCTTCATTCTCTTCTCCTTTTAGTCGAGCAATCTTCTCTACGGTAACTTTCCTCTGGTTTTCCCAGTACTCCGCAAATTTGTCATAGGCGTCAAAAAACTCTGGAGTCTCGGACATAATATCCACAACAGAGTCCTCATCTCGTTTTCCCATGATGAGCTTATTCTTAAGCTTCTTATAGATTTGTTTTACTTCTTTCATTCTCTGCTGAGTCATATTGATTCTTTTAATCTCATCTCGCATCATTTCTAAACAAAATTGGCGGAAATCCGGCCGCTCTTGTTTTAATTGTTCCTCCAATACTTCTAGTTCACTCTTCTCCGGGCTTTCTGGTAGCTTAATCTCCACTTACTTCTCCTCTGGTTTTCAATACATTAAACGTGCTTTCTTCGACATTCATAATATCCCCGAGATTCTTTTCGATATAAACCGCATCTATGACATTCATCTTCAAAGCATCGTCGCTGCCTACCCAAAGATTTTGTCTAGCGATTTGTTTCCATAGCAAGTGGTGGATTCCGAGTCGTTTTGCAGTTAGTTTATCCATAACTCGTTCAATAGCTTCTAAATGCTGCTTATCTCCTCCGAAAGGAAGGTGTTGCATAATAGTAGCAAAAGGCAGAGAGCCTCGAATGTCTGCTACCTGAAGAATGTTGAAGCACATAGAAGCGCACATTCCGGTAACAATAGCTGTAAACTTTCGCCCTTCAGCCTGTAAGCTTATCATTTGGTTCATAAGAAAATAGCCAGCATAGACAGAGCCTCCGGGAGAGTTGAGCGCAAGCACAATAGGCTTTTCAATTGGAAGCGAGCGGTGCTCTTCCATTACTTTTTCTACCGCCTCTTGCATAGAAATATTATCAACACGTCCGGTAATGGAAATGGTTTTAGAAAAGCCAACGAGTGGCATAAGCGTTAGTAGCAATAGCAATGCAATTTTTTTCATGAGATTTTCTTGAGGCCGGTCCAGTTGTAGTCAAAGATGCAATCGGCCAACCCGGTTTCGACAGCTTCCTCTGCAGTATAATACTTATCTGCGTGCTTATTAATCTCTCTTTCAAGCGAACGTTTGATTATGCCTCGCTTCTTCTTTGGCTGAGCCATAAGAATCCGGTCTGTATATATATCCAGCATAATCTGTTTATCGTCATATTTCTTCGTATAAAATTCCCAGGTAGATTCTACCGTCTTTCGCTCTCCCGCAATCATGTCTTGGCCCCAGTGTAGCATTACCACGCTGTGTGGCATAAGGACTCGCTTATCGGCTGCTTGCAAAATTATGCTTGACATAGAAGAAGCTTCTGTATAAGAGAGAATTATTGTTGGCACTGGACAAGACTTGATTGAGTGGTAGATAGCCATACCTTGATGCCAGTCCCCGCCATTACTGTTCATATGAATAAGCACAGGACGCTTTTCCGACTTCGCCTTCTGGCTAACCAAACGCAGATTTTTGACGAACGTAGTCGCCATGAGATGGTCTATGCCATCCTCGTTTCCGAGATAGATTTCCAACGCCTCGAGGTCAACATCATTTGAATGAAGCTGCTCGATATGGCTTAAATTTTGACTTGCCATTATTCTTCAGCTAGTTCGTTTTGCTCAATTTGCTCAATTTCTTCAGAAGAAATGGTCTTCATCTGAAATTCATGCTCTACATTCGTATCTAAATCCACAGGAAGTTCGACTTCGTCAATGACATCCTCAAGGCCTTCTCGGAGATGTGATTCATCTTCTAATACGCCCAGTAGGTAGGGATTATAGAGAAGGGCGGCTTTTTCGTCCAGCTTATGCTTCGAAACATGGTATGTGAAATGGGTATAGCAGCCAAGTTCATTTTCTGCTCGGGAATAGCAGTTCAGAAGCAGCTTTCCAATTCCGAGATTTCGAAAAGCGTGTTTTACGTATACGTAATGAACAGTAAATACACCTTGAATTCGACCGGCAACGATATAACCGTATAGCTCTGCGGGATTACTTTTAGAGCAGGCCATGTAGATTTTGGAATGTCCAATAAGCTCATCAATCAGGGCATGGTGAGAAGCAAAGTACACGTTGTTGTGCATTGGCTTTGCCCAAGGGGAGTTTCGGAAGGATTTGAGCCAGGAATTAAAGATAAAGCCGATATCGTCTGGGCGCATTTCCCTTATGCTTACTGTAGATTGTACACTGCTCAATTTCTTGCTCCTATCGGCCCATATCGGGGAAGAAGTGCTCTAGAAGAACTAGGTTGGAATCCTCGTTCTTTACTAATCCGTTTATGATTAAATTTTGTTGCTTCACAAGGTCACGCAAAAAGGTAATTTCCTTTTCATGGGCAATAGCCTGTTCATTGAGAAAGTTTACTTGCTCCTGTAATAGTTCTACTTGGCGTTCTAGTAATTGGCTCATCTCTCGCTGCTCGATTGTAAAGGGTGGGCGGGTGGGACGGATTCGATATCCACTTCGGCAATTGCCTCATTAATTACTTCTTGAATAGGTTTTGATACAGGTGTTTCAAACGATTGTTTGACGCTGGGCTCTCGCTCTTCGAGAAATGCTTTTTTAAATGCTTCTACCTCGGCTTTTGCTTCCCGTTCTGCTTCTGCTTTTGCCAACTCTTTGCCAGCTTTCTCTGCATCTAGTAGCATTGGGGAAAAGCCATCGAGTTCAAGGATTTCCTTTTCGAGCTCTTCGATTTTGTCAGAAATTCTTTTTTGTTTCAGAATTAGGTCACCGTACTGGCTAACTAAAACTTGGTATTTTTGGTATAATAGATTGGCGGTGGGAATGGGAGGAGATTTGGGTTTGCTCAATTTCTCGTTCTCTCTTTTACGGGTTATACTATGGTGGATATGTTATTCATGTAAGACAAACCAGAGAAACCCCAAACTGGGGCTAGCCGCGCGATTTCATTGGAAAATTTTTTGTATATACAACTTTTTCTATTGCGCTCCTAATGATTTCAATGGGTTAGCCGGATTAGTTTGGAAATTGAAAAAATTTATGCGGTCGTATTATATACTAGTTAACAAACCGGGAAACCGTTTTTGCACCCACCCCCCTTCTAGCAATCGGCTCTCTGCAATAAATGTGCCATTTCTGGTTTTGTTCCCCTGCAAGAACTGTGCCATGTCAGAACGCCTGCAAGAAGCATGCCATGGGACATTATGTCTCACGCAGTGACGCAGATATGCATTGACGCCCAAAATGGCGTTCTAACGCGTTCTGGCTCTGAGCTATGTCTAGGTATAGGTCGAGTGTCTACTCGTCGTCGTTGTCGTCGTTCTGGTTGTCTGGCTGGTCATATAGCAGCCTCTCGAGGGCGCCGCAGTGGTCTAAATAGAGAAATAGCCAGGCGCACACGATGAAGAAGAGGATTAACGTTCGCATATAGGTCTCCTATTACATGATATCACACTTTCGAGCGTGATTCAAACATAAGAAATGCACTAAATGTGCCAAAAATGAGTAAAAATGCAGAATTTTGATGGAATTTGGTTGAAATTGGTGTGGGAATGCGTCATTTCTTCACTTTTTCGCATTTTCGAAGAAAAATAGTTAAATGTTTGGTTGCATCGTCCGATAGGTTATGTAACACTGAAAGTATAACAATACTTTGGAGGGAATCATGACTAAGGCAGAACGACAAAGAAGAATTGCAGAACTAAGAGAAGAGAACGAGCGACTAAGACGTGAAATTGACGCTATGACAGTTGAACTGCTTAGCGGTATGGGATTGCTTATTCCATTGAGTGAAGTTGAAGCATCATGGGATGGGGACACACTGCTAATTAAGGACGTTGCCTAATGCATTACTTTGGTATTGGATTTACACTGATTGGATTGGCTATACTTGTGGGGGAATTATGCTAAATGGTGTTGTGAAATGGTGGGATGAGAGCGCGGGCGAGGGTTATATTGAGCATGAAGGCAAGGCGTATTACGTTCATTACAGTGCTCTTCCAATGGAATCAGGCAAAGCCAAAAGGGATTTGGTTGACGGTGAGCGGGTGAAATTCACATTGTATGACTTTGGCTATTTAAAGCAGGTTGACAGCGTCATTAGATTGTGCGAGTTTAATTAAAGAGAGAGGTGAATTATGAGAGCAATTAACAATGAAATTATTATCTTTAGCGTATTCCAATCAGGCCTGGTATTGGCTGATAACGAAAAAAACCACGATGTAGCATATCGATTGCTGAGGAGCTCTGGCATTCCGTTTAAAGAGCTACAAGGTTACGATAACGGCATGCAGGAGAAGTCGTTCCTAATTCCAACCCGGTTTGAGGGCATTGCTAAAGAGTTATGTGCGCAGTATAACCAGGAATGTTATCTTGTGAGCGCATCGGACCGTTCGACCGAACTTGTTTACAGCAACGGGCGTCGGGAGCCGGTGGGTGTATTTCGAGAGGTGTCGCGGGAATCTATCGAGGGGTTGGAATGCTATTCATATGACCTTGAGACTAAGCGGTATTGGGCAGCAATACGATAAGGAGAGGTGCAGTGCAACGTATTACACTAAACGGACGCGGCGTTATAGACATCGAAATTGATGGGGTGGACCATGGGGATTACCCAGATTACTGTGACGCTTTTATTTGCAGTGCGGTTTGGGAGGATTCACTTGAATATCTCACAGACGGTGAATTGGACCAACTGAATGATGATTCGCAATTAGTCTACGAAACGGTATGGGATTTGCTACATTAGGGGGAACTATGAAGTATTATAAGAGATTGAAAGTATATAAAGCATCGAACGTGCAATATAACCCAGAGTGTGGCACTGGTTATTCATATGGGTGGTGGCAAGTCGTGCGAAATGTGAATGGAAAAGTATTGTTTAACAATTATAGTTATAGCAATTCAACGGCGAAGCATCAGCATAAGCTTCGAAGCTTGCTATCTGACTTAGGCATAGAAGTTGACCTTTTCGTGCATGCGCCTTGGGGATTGCAGAACCTAGACGCAGCGCTGCAATGGCATCGGAATTATATTCAAAAGCTTGGGCGTGATATGGCAAAACGCGGGAGCCGAAAGGAAAAGAACGAATGGCGTTGGCGGGAGGCTGTGCGGCATATGTATATCGTAGAAGAATTGCAACAACTAAATAATTTGGAACGTAGAGTAGCATAACCAACAAAAGAGGAGCGAACATGAGACGACCAAAGTACTTTGGACTAACAGACTATAAGGTAAATAGCAAGGCGCAGGCGACAGCTTTGAAGAACGCATTGAAGAAGCAAGGCGCGTTGCTACGTAAAGAGCGGTTAAATGCCGGCATGACTCAAGAAGAGCTTGGTAACGCACTTGGTATGAGACAGGAGGCGGTTAGCATGACCGAAACTGGTCGGCGCAGGCTACATATTTCGAAAGTTCCTGCGCTTGCAAAACTTTTCCCAAATACCTATTGCAATATTTTTCAGAATATGAGATAGTTTAGTTACATCCATGCCGGAAGGCCGTTCGAGCTTTCCACTTTCCTGCCAAATATCTTCAGTATACACTTCTTGCCCCGCAATGGGGCATTTCTATTTTTCTTCTATTACACTTCTATTACTTGTAGTCCATTGTCGTAGCCGTAGCCGTCGCCGTAGCCGTCGCCGTAGCCGTAGCCGGAGCCGTAGCCGGAGCCGGAGCCGTAGCCGGAGCCGCGGCCGGAGTCGTAGCCGCAGCCGTAGCTGTCGCCGTAGCCGTCGCCGTCGCCGTAGCCGGAGCCGGAGCCGGAGTCGTAGCCGTAGCCGGCCGTAACTAAATCACCCAATTTACCTCGGTAAAACCTATTATTTGTCATCGCTTTTCATCTTCTGATATTTATTTAATTCTTCAAGTAATTCTTCATCTGTGAGCGAACCGAACTTATCCCATTTCTCCCTTTCGAGTAATGCCTTTTCTAAATCCAATAAAGATTTTACGTGGGCATTGAACACTCTGGCCTCGGCATGAGAGATAGAATGATTTGGCTTTGTAGCCTTAGTTTTAAACGTGGAAATTTCCTCTCTGAGAACGATAAGTGCGTCTTCCATCAAGTCTTGCACGCGACTAATCTTTTCCACCTTTGGAAGGTGAGGTTTGGTTGGAACTATGAGTTTTTTCTTTGGCTTATCCATAATAGTGTAGGGATGTTAGTCCATTTCTAAGTCGCGCTCTAATGCATCTAGGTCATCGCGCAAAAGTTTAAGCGGGATTTTACAATTTCCTTTCTTACAAATCCGAGCACCATTTTCTTTGAGCAGTTCATCTATAGTTCGATGCAGGTTAGAAACTTGGGCGGCATAGCCGGTGATGATTCGTGCTTGTAAAACTATAACGCTGATAAACCCAAGGCATAATAGGGCTATTGCAATTTTACTCAATTTCGTTGTCTCCTGTTGGGGTGATTACTTCTAATCCATTGCT
>Ga0180433_10006693_pt1 | contig 14996 bp, 10 predicted proteins | sample SS_ome_8_FD_132980 | JGI IMG/M metagenome (GOLD analysis project Ga0180433, IMG submission 132980) | Hypersaline lake sediment archaeal communities from the Salton Sea, California, USA - SS_1_D_1 metaG | ecosystem: Environmental > Aquatic > Non-marine Saline and Alkaline > Hypersaline >... | reverse complement strand
TAAATTTATTTCTTTTTCGTTCATTCCATATTTCCAAAAAAGATTTTTTTCGTCTCCCCATAAAAAGTATATTCATGATTATAATAAAATTCACTAAATTTCCTTAAAAAGCGTCTTTAAAATCAAAAAATTATATGCTTGAGATCACCTTATTAGAGAACCGCAATAAACCCAATCAAACCTAAAACAAAATAGATCGAGCTAATTTTTATTGAACTGCCGGCTCATATGAATTAAACTCAGTATTAAAAAATTGGAGAGTCCATGATTGTAAAGACTATTATCTTTGATTTTGATGGTACATTGGTTCATTTAAATATTGATTTTGACATCATTCGTAGAGAAGTTGAAAACCTTTTGATAGATTATGGGATAAACCCAGGCAATCTAAGAGAGTTATACGTGTTAGAGATAATCGAAGAAGCCACTGAGATTTTATCAAATCATAACCCCTCCAAGGCCAGATCATTTAACCATGATGCCCTTCAGATTGTTACCAAACATGAGGTAAAGGCAGCCAAGGAGGGAGAAATAATCCCTGGTATACCTGGCATGCTGAAAGCCCTTTCTTCAAAGGGGATTAAAATCGGTATTATTACAAGAAATTGCAGCAAGGCGGTAAAGATTGTCTTTCCTGATATAGATAGCTTTTGCAATGTGTTTATCCCCAGGGACTATATTACCAGGGTTAAGCCTCACCCTGATCATCTTACCCTTGCCTTAGAAAAAATGGATGAAAACAACTACAAATATTGCTTCGTGGTAGGAGACCATGAAATGGATATTGAATCGGGAAGGCGTATGGGTATAAAAACTATTGGTGTCTTGACAGGCAAAAAAACCCGTCAAGACCTAATTGACGCTGGAGCCGATTTCATATTAGATGATGCAACTAAAATTCCGGAGTTTATTTTTGGTAAGCAAGACCACAGTAAATGATGTGTTGCCGGCTGGAAAACTTGACATCAAATTCCTCCGTAAGATGCTCATTAAATATAAACAGACCGACAATACAGTAATCTTAGGCCCTCAGATAGGGGAGGATGCGGCTGTAATAGACATGGGAAAAACCGCGCTTGTTGTTACTACCGACCCTATAACATTTGCCTCTGACAATGTCGGCTATTACAGCGTAGTAGTTAATGCAAATGATATAGCAACCACAGGAGCTAACCCGAGATGGTTTACCGCCACGATCCTACTGCCCGAGGCCATGACTACAGTAAATACGGTCGACTCTGTTTTTAAGCAAATACATAAGGCATGCGCAATGTTAAACATCTCTCTAATAGGTGGCCACACGGAGATTACTTACGGGCTTGAGCGCCCTATTGTTGTTGGCCAGATGATAGGAGAGGTTGAAAAAAATAAGGTCGTTAAAACAGGCGGTGCTAAAAACGGCGATTATATTTTATTGAGTAAAGGGATTGCCATTGAGGGCACATCTGTTCTTGCAAGAGAAAAAGAAAACTATCTGGTATCCCATGGTATACCAAAGGACTTGATAAACAGGGCCAAAGCGTTTCTTTTTGATCCCGGAATAAGTATCTCGGAAGAGGCACGGATAGCCTTTCAGACAGGATATGTTAATTCAATGCACGATATAACCGAAGGAGGCCTCGCAAATGGGCTCCATGAAATGGCAATCGCTTCAGGTGTTAAAATTGAGGTCGATGAAAAATATATTCCTATTTATGAGGAGTCCAGAATTTTTTGCTCCTTATTCGGTATCGACCCTATGGGCGTCATTGCTTCAGGGGCGCTCCTTATATCAGCGAACCCGCTTGGAGCACATAAGATTTTAGAGGAGGCACATCTAAAGGGCATACGGATAGTGAAGATTGGCCATGTCTATTCAGGTGGTGTCCCATCAGTTAATAAAATTACCTCAAAAGGATTAGAACCAGTCCCCTTTTTTGAAAGAGACGAGATATTAAAAGTATTCTAACGCCTATTTTTTGATGCGGGCTGGTGGAAAATAGATAAAAAAACTCGTTCCACCTGAATGAAAACAGTCTTCCACTCTCTTGCAAAACTTGCACTTACTTATCTTTCCAGGGCATATATCGCTGCTCTTTGGTATAAACCTGCACCTTGTAGATGTCATATCAATTTTAAAATCATACCGTTCTGAGAATATCTTCATGCGCAGCAGCTCTATACCCTTGCCCCCCGCATTAAAATCAAACGGCCTTTTTGAGGAATAATTCATAGCATCCTGGGTTGAAAAAAAACCCTCAAATACACTGCTTTGGGCTTCCTCTACAATACCAACACCATAATCACGGATTAAGAGTTCAGTGCCTTTACCTTTTTTTTTGACCTCAATTTCTATCTTTCCCTCATCAGGTGTATTTTCTATAGCATTTTTTAAAAGCCCATCAAAGATCTTTTCCAAAACCTCAACCGGCAGATATAAGGCTGGTGTTGTATCAAGTTTAGTCATTATCTTTATATCTCTATGGGAAAACAATGCGCTAACATCCTTTAATCTTTTGGTCACAAAGGTATCAAGCTGGATATCATCTGAGATCATGTCTTTTTTGCCGAACAATTCCCGCACCCGGTTTCTTATATGCCCAACAGCATTATCTCCACCTCCCTCTTCTGCAACAAGGGTTTCAAGCTCATCAGAACACTGATCGAGTATAAGGTTGATTAGTTTATAGCTCCTATACCTCCTTCTTCTCATAATGTCCTCTACCTCATACTGTATATCTTTTATACGTTCAAGGTTTCTCTGGGCCATTTCCATTGTGGACTCCCATGTTTCTCGAGGGATATCATCTAATTTTCTCTTTAATATATTAAAGGAACCAGATATAACTGCTATCGGCGTTTTCAGCTCATGTGATAGGTGATTTATTGCCCTATCCTTCGCCCTGTTCATGCTGGTCACCTCATTATATGCCTTCTTTAATTCATGGGATACCCTGGCATTTTCGATAGAAAGGGCTACTGTCCCTGCAATCATGCTTAGCAGATCAACGTCTTTATCATCGAACTCCCCTTCCTTTTTATTAATAGCGCCTAAAACACCAATGGTCCGATTCCGGCTCTTCAGAGGTACAAGAAGTAAATTTCTGGTGGTGTATCCAAGTTTTCTGTCCCTTTCCCGGTGAAGCTCAACATTTACAGAGGTGTCATTAACTATCATAGGCTCACCCGTCTTGATAACGTTACCTGCCACAAGTTGATCCAGCGAAAAACGAACCTCTCTCACCCTCTTTTGCGTAGCCCTGTTATCGTAAGCCGCTCCGAGAACAAAGAGCTCATTCTTCTCCTCATCCAACATGACTACTAAGGAGCCCTCTGTATTTAAAAGACTCTTAATCTCAGTATCAATATAATACAAGATATCCTCTAGATCGGGATACTGCGGAAGGGCGAGGCTAATCCGGTGCATAGCATCATTGATACGGGCAATCCTTTTCTCTTCCGTGATATCTCGTATAATAGAGATTACGCCGTAATCATCACCTTCAGAAAGGGAATAAAAAGAGGCCCTTATAGACACATCAAGAACCCTGCCATCCTTCGTTAGTCTTTTTGTCTCATGACGGGGCAAGAACTTTGCCTTAAAGAGCTCATGAATCTTTTCAGTGATTTCACGCTTGAGCCCTTTGGGTATAAACGGGATAATCTTTCCCTCTAATTCCTCAAGGGTCCACCCAAAAACCCTTGTAAAGCCGGTGTTCAGGTAAGAAACAAATCCATCTTTAGTTAATACCATTATTGGATACGGCACAAAATCGAGTAGTGTCCTGTAGCGACTTTCTGACCTTCGCTGCTTTTGCTCTGCTATTTTAAGAGCTGAAACCTTATCCTCTAGCCCCTTTACCTTCTGTTCTAATTCTTTATATGTTGGTTTTTTAGCCATAAAAGGAAACCATTGTTTCTATAAAAACCCCATGCTATAAAAGGAACAACTGCCTAATGAGACCTGATTATTAAATATCAGTCTAACACATTTTGTTATTTCATGGTCTTTGTATGTGAGCATAAAAATAGCATAAAATTTTTGCACTGCATATATATTCTTAAAGGCCAAGACCTTTGTCTGTTTGCAATACCGTAAAACTACCATCTCATATAATGAGATAGCCTTATTATAGGCACCCCTTTTGCCATAATACAAATTTGAATGACCTTTAGAATTATTTTTTTGCGCTGATAAATCTTTTTCGACCAATGAAATGTCCCCATCACTGCAAAGAGAAAGACTCGCGCTAACCTGTCTGCACAGTGAACTCGCGGCAGGCAGCAGCTCTCAAATCCCTCTTTCAGCGGTACGGGCCATCTCGCTTCTTGAAGCAAAGCGGAAATCCCGATTACGGGGTCGGAGCGAAGTGGAGATCCTGAAGACGGGGGACGACAGGGCACCTCAAAAATCATAGAGAATGGTGCTTCATAATTGAGATCAACGCTTTTTGTCATTATGCAAAACTCTCACCTCTTCTATCAGTATAAAATATTCTCTCAAAACAAAATAGATATTTTTAACTGCCGGCAATTCACAAGGCAAAAAACCTTGCTTCCCTTAAAAGGCAAGAATTATTAATGCAGAAGATAGCACTGGATGAGAAAGCTTACCCTGATTGAAATCATACTTTAATAAAGCATTCCATTTCAATGAGTTGACTTAAGAATCAATCGTAATTATTTGACTTGGCCCTTTAAGTCAGATATGCTTTTTTAGCAATATAAGGGCATCTTTTCAATATCTAAGAGCGTGTGTGTCCTAAAAATTTGGCGGTTAGCTTATCATTAATACGAGCATTGGAAAAAAATTATGGAAAAACAAACCAATAAAATTAAATGCCCAAATTGCGGACAGGAAATAGATGTTAGTAATTTGTTATATCAGCAACTTGATAATGAACTGAGAGAAAAATACAACAAAGAAATGCTGAAAGAAAAAAACAAGTTAACCCATCAATATGAGCTCTTAGAGAAAGAAAAGACAAAATTTGAGGACATAAAAAGAGAATATGATAAGAAAATCAGTGATGGAATACAACAAGGGCTTGAAAATGAAAAACATGGGCTTGAAAAAAAGGTGCGAGAAAAAATAGAGCAAGAACTATCTGAGCAAATAAGATCTCTTCAAGAGGAGCTTAATCAAAAATCAAACAGCCTGAAAGAGTTTAATAAGGCTAAATCAGAAATAGAGCGTCTAAGAAGGGAAAAGGAAGAGATAAAAGATGTTATTGAGGCAGAGTCAGAAAAAAGGATTAACAATATATTAATGGAAGAAAAAGCAAAGATACGCAAGCGAGAAGAAGAAAAAATGCAATTCAAGGTATATGAGAAAGATCAAATTATAACGCAGTTAAATAAACAGTTGCACGATGCCCAGCGAAAAGCAGAACAAGGTTCAATGCAGTTGCAGGGTGAGGTTCAAGAATTGGCCATAGAGGATTGGCTGAAGTCTAACTTTCCCCTTGATACGATAGAGGAAATAAAAAAAGGGGCAAAGGGCGCAGACTGTTTGCAAATCGTTAATACAAGGGCAATTAAAAACTGCGGTTCAATTTATTATGAAAGCAAAAGAACCAAGGGCTTTCAAGGTGATTGGATAAGCAAATTTAAAGGTGATATCAGGGCCAAGGGAGCAGACATTGGGGTACTTGTAACAGAATCTATGCCAACCGATATGGAACGATTGGGTTTAAAGGATGGTGTATGGATATGCTCCTTTGATGAGTTCAAAGGGCTTTGCACAGTCCTAAGAGAATCCATTATTCGATTAAACAATGCTATTGTCTCTCAAGAAAATAAGGGTGAAAAAATGGGCATGCTGTATGACTATCTTACAAGTAACGAATTTCGTTTACAAATAGAGGCTATAGTTGAAGGATTTACCCAAATGCAAAGTGATTTAGAGTCTGAAAAAAGGTCCATGCAAGGTATCTGGAAAAAGAGAGAGAAGCAAATACAGAAGGTGGTCCTAAATACTAATTATATGTACAGCTCAATAAAGGGTATTGCCGGAAATGCTATTCAGCCGATAAAATTATTGGAGCTGCCTAATCCGGAAAACGGCGAGTCAGATTAAATAATAATAATTCGAGATGGGCAAAGAGCTGCAGTCCGATCACCTCAAATGATTTCTCTATTGAATATCGAGACTCTAAGCCACCACATAAAACCTCGCTTTAGACCTCATTGCCAAATTTTTTCCCCTGCCACGAGTTCCTGTTTATAAGAAGTCTTTTGATAAGTGAAAGCGTCTCATTCTTTCTTACTGACCATTCAGGAGCCGCTAATTCATCCGGGTGAGGGTCTCCAGTGAGTCTCTGTATGACCATGTCAGGGGGAAGTAGTTCTAGAAAATCGCATACAAGGTTTGCATATTCCTCCTGTTCAAGGCATTTATACTTTCCTGCCGTATACAAATCTTCCATCCTTGTGCCTTTTACAACATATAAAAGGTGTATTTTAATTCCATCAATTTCCATATTAGCTACAGCCTTGGCTGTCTCTAACATATCAGTCCTGTCCTCAAAGGGTAGGCCAATTATTACATGCGCACAAATTTTTATCCCCCTTCCCTTAGTTAATTCTACAGCCTTAGCAAAACATTCGGCATCATGTCCCCTGTTAATACATTTAAGGGTTTTATCATGGATGGACTGAAGTCCATACTCAAGCCAGATTAGCTTAGTTTTTGCATAATGCTCGAGAAGTGAAAGTATTGCTTCATCTACGCAATCTGGTCTGGTGCCTATAGAAAGACCGACAATATCTTCTATCGCCATAGCTTCTTCATATAAGCCTTTCAACTTTTCGTAAGGTCCGTAGGTATTTGAAAAAGACTGAAAGTAGGCAATATATTTCGTAGCCTTATATCTTCGCCGTAAAAAATCCTTGCCTTTGTTGATCTGCTCAGTGACAGTAAATCCTTGCTTAAAGGCACCTGTACCTGAACCTTTTGAGTTACAATATATACAGCCACCAGTTGAAAGAGAGCCATCTCTGTTTGGGCACGTTAGCCCGGCATCCAGGGCTATCTTCTGAACCCTGCAGCCAAATATTTCCCTAAGGTATGTATTTAGATCATAGTATCGATTTCCCATATAAATATACATGTACTATTTATTAATATAGTATCGAAATAATTATTGGTATGCGTATAGCTTTATTGGCAGGTAAAATTTATGAAATCTCGTTGATTTGCTTTTCTTTCAGTATTTTTCTCTTGTAATAATACCATACATTTTAGCGGCCTCCGTATGAAGTTCCGTATTAAAATATGTTCAAGGGAAAATTATCCTTAGCCATACAACATCTCCCTTGCATGGGAAAGGGTCTTTTCCGATATCTTCTTTCCGCCTAAAAGCCTGGCTATTTCATTAACCCTGTCTTCCTTTTCCAACAATGATATATGAGTCTTTGTTCTGCTCTTAGTAACCATTTTTTTAACCAAAAAATGTGTCTTTCCAAACGCAGCTATCTGGGGAAGATGTGTAATACATAATATCTGGTGATAACTTGAAAGTGCTTTTAACTTTTCGCCCACAACCGTAGCTATGCTACCACCAATGCCAGCATCTATCTCATCAAAAATTAATGTCTCAACAGATCCCGATTGAGCCATCATGGTCTTCAGGGCAAGCATTATTCTTGACAGCTCTCCACCTGATGCAATTTTTGCTAATGGCCTTAGATCCTCACCCACGTTAGGGGATATCATAAATTCCAATGTATCGATGCCATCAGCCGAAATACTTGTGCTTAAACCATCTTCTTCAGATGAAGTCCTTTCAAGATCAGTAGGGTCAAACTGTATCTTAAATACTGTTCCCGCCATGCCTAGTTTATTTAACTCTTCTTCAACTTTTTTTTCAAATAGTTCCGCCGTGCTGTGTCTTTTCTCAGATAGCCCTAATGCCATCTTCAGCCAGTCTTTCTCCCTCTGCCCAAGCCTCTTCTCGAAACCTTCAAGCTCTATTTTCCCGCTAGCAATCTGATCACCTTCTTTGGAAAGTTCCTCCCTTAAAGACAATATATCCTCTATAGATTGACCATATTTCCTCGTTAATTTTTTTATTAAATGAAATCTATCGTCTATTTCCTCCAATCTCTTAGGATCAACCTTAAGTCCAGAAAAGAAATCTCGTAGACCTAAGGCCAAATCTTCTAACTGAAGCTGGGCATCTTCTAATTGCTTTTTATGTCCCTGTAAGCCCGGGTCAAGGCTCACGAGCTGTTCCAGATCTTTCATTAAGGAACTCAAGACAGCCAATACAGACTCATCCTTTGCATATAGCGTCTGATATCCTTTATAAGCTAAATCTATCAACTTCTCCGCATTGGCAAGCTTTTTTCTTTCAGCCTCAAGCTCTATGTCCTCTCCTTTTGTAAGTCTCGCCTCATCAATTTCATGTATCTGAAATTCAATAAGCTCCCTTTTTCCCTCTTCCTCCTTTAAATGAGCTCTGAGTTTGGTTATTTTCTCCCTCAAGTCACAACATTCCCTATAGACCCCGTTAACCAGTAGCCTTTCCTCGGCTAAACCTCCAAAATCATCTAATATATACAAATGATTATCCGGCCTTAAAAGCAACTGATGTTCATTTTGTCCGGAGATACTTATAAGATCGGGGCCTAATTTTGACACCATTTGTAATGTAGCCAGTGAACCGTTTATCCAAACCCTGCTGGTGCCTGACTTTGTGACAACCCTCTTAATTAACACCTCCCCATCGAAAGCGATATCCATCTCGGTAAAATACTGTAAAAAGGCAGGCTCCTTCGGTAGATGAAACAATGCTTCAACAGTTGCTTTTTCAGCACCTGTTCGAATAAGATCTGGAGATGCTTTGCCCCCTAAAATCAAATTAACGGCATTGATAAGTATCGATTTCCCTGCGCCTGTCTCTCCAGAGAGAATATTTAGCCCCTCTAAAAAATTTACCGATAGGGATTCGATAATTGCGAAATCAGTTATATTTAGCTGAACTAACATAAAATCATCCCTGCTACCGTATTACCTTTGTGCACCTAATAGCTGCCAGGTGCTAAACACCTTTTAAGAAAAGGGTTCAAAAATAGTGCCTCCCAAAGTCAATTTCTCAATTTTCGTGATTATTGAAACGTTTCTCAAAATCATCGTTGAAACTCAACGTTTTTTCATCTCTCTATAAAATTTCTGTGCTGTAATTAAATCCTCTTCAGTATCTATACCCATTACCTCATTTGCACTTTCAACCATATTAAATCCTATATTTAACCCATCATCCGCCATCAATTTGATCAGATCTGTAATGAAATATTCTTCTATGAGAATTCTCTGTCCATCCCTTAACTTTTCTACATAATGGGGCATATTCTCCAATGTGGGCAAATATTTCATCAGGGCTAATCTCTCCACTGCATAAATTCCAGAATTGCAAATTGTTAACCGGTTCTGCCTTTCTATAGGGTACTCTCTCCAATACCTCCACTCAATAATGCCTTTTACAGACCCGTCTGTTATATCCAGAAGCCCATACTGGGCCTTATGTAACGGCTTAAATCCCAAAACAACAATTTGGTTCTCACCAAGCCCTTTGACAAGTTTTTTGTATGTCTCTCTTTGAACAAATGGAACATCCCCCATAGTTATGATACAATAGTCCGAATCAAGATTCTTAAAAAATTCCAGCGCAGATATAAGCGCCCCCCCTGTTCCATTAGCCGCTGGTTGCTCATAGTAAAAAATATTACTGGAAGACGTAGCAGCGATTACCTCATCCTTTCTGTAATTTACCACTATGGCCTTTGGTCCCTCTGGAAGATTTCTTATAACCTCTGAAATAACTAAATTCTTACCATTATAAAGGTCCCCTCCAACTGTCAGAGGCAGCAAGGTTTTATTGCCTTTATAATTCTTCATTCTGCTCCCATAGCCTGCAGCCAAAATAATAGAGGCTATAGTTTTTTTTCGCATTTTTTCCAAAATATTAAATAGTTATATATAACGGATAAAATTCCCTTAAACCCATATATAGTTAACACATAAGTCATTCTACCACGGGAAGATTATGATATTCCTTACATTTCTAATAGATGAAAAATCCCTATGCCGAGGCAAAGAACATTAGAAGCTTTTCAAATTTTTAAAGAGTGCGATAATAACATCTACTTTGAAAATGATACATCAGAATAGCATAATCTGTGAAAATGGTGGTAAAAAAATACATGATAAAGGGTTAAAAAAACAGCCTCGGGTAAAACCCGAGGCTGTTTAAAATATCCAGGATACCGTTACTATGATAAGTGTTTCTCTTTTCTCCATATTACTACATGGGAAAAAACTATTTACAATTACGTATCGAATATCCCAGATATAACTTATTTATGCAACTACTGTGCCAGCTAAATTATAATCTATTATAAGTATATTAGCATAAAGTTATATCAATTATAGAAAATATATATATACAATGTTTCCTAATTAACACATCTCAATGTGAAAATCAAACACAATCTGAAATTTTTTTAATAAAATATTTTCCAGCCAAATGTCAAGTTAGTTGACTCGTTTGGTAGATATATGATAAAAAATTTTAATATGTTACTTTTTATTTAGGGTCAAAAAACCGGGCCTATACGTTTATTATTTTTTCGTCATGCCATCCGAAAAAAATAGGTACCTTAAGCCTGATGGTTTTAGAAAAAGTCATTTTACTCGCTTATGATGCCCATTTTGGGATTCATGAAATACTTCGCTAAATTCCAAAAACTCGGTCTAAAGGCCTCAAAAAGTTTGTCCCGCTTCAGCGGGATTAACACTCAGCATTTCATGAATCTATTTCCAAAAGCGGCCAAAATCGCTCGTAAAAGACTGCTTACGATGTTGTCAAGACTGGCATGTGGAGCCCCACGGGCAAGCCCGTGGTAAAACTTGGTTTCGCCGATTCGCTTCTCGAACGGCGGGGCTTAGTGGTGCGACATCCCGACTATAGGCGCATTCATCCACGGCTAAAGCCGTGGCTTTCTGCGGTCGGGGTAAATAATTCTGGAAAATAAATTAGCCATATTCTTTTGACTATGAATGTAATCTCTTTTCCGCAGGTCTGATTTTTTTCTCTGAGGCGCTAAAGCAAATGAGAGCTTTGAAAAATTCTAGAAATTGGCAGAATTAATTCATTTTGGATCTATTTTATTTTATGAGAGAGGCCATCGAAGAGGCCAAAAATGGGTTGCTCGAAGGCGAAGTACCAATAGGCGCAGTGTTAATTGATAGTTCAAATAGGATATTGGCAAAAAATCATAATAGATGCATATCTCTCAATGACCCCACTGCCCATGCAGAAATATTGGTTATCAGACAAGCGGCAATGTTGATTAAAAATTACAGGCTTAATAGCCTGACTATGTTTGTTACCCTCGAACCTTGCCCTATGTGTATGGGTGCAATTATTAATGCAAGATTGAGAATGCTTATTTTTGGTGTGTTTGATCAGAAGTCAGGGGCTGCAGGTTCACTTTACAATTTAGCTAATGATAAAAGACTAAACCACCAGGTAGAGGTTATATCCGGCATAATGGAAAAGGAATGCAAGGAGCTTTTGCAGGAATTCTTTAAGGGGCGACGCTAAAAATATTTAATACATATATAGCTATTTATCTATCAGCATCATTTTAGTGCAAAAAGGCAGTATATCTACATTTTTTCGCTGGAGAGGTACCGAAGTGGTCGTAACGGGGTCGACTCGAAATCGATTTGTCTCGTTAATAGCGGGGCACGTGGGTTCGAATCCCACCCTCTCCGCCAAAAATTAGATCTTTTACAAAAATTTTCTGTAAGAAGATGTCCAAACAGTCCATTTTTAAGATAATAAAAAATGCTATGTTTACCTGGTTATAAAGAGCTAATAAACTTCGATTTCTCTTTACATTCAAAAGGGCTTAAAGTACAAAGACATCTTTAGGGTTTTAAATCTTAGAGGGTAGCTGCTGGGAAAAATAACCATTTACAGGAAAGCCGTTAGCAATTAATTTCTTTATAGAAAACGAAAAACATAACAAAAATTTTATTTTCAGGGTAACAGCTTCATTTAAAGGGCACAAATATACCAAGAATTATAGAAGGTAATAGCTTATATTTATTCGATCATTTGATTTTTCATTTAGCCTGTGGAGAGATGTCCGAGCTGGCTGAAGGAGCGCGACTGGAAATCGCGTGTACTACCAAAAGTGGTACCGGGGGTTCGAATCCCCCTCTCTCCGCCATCTAAATTAGAAAATTTTATCATGACATACGAAATTTTTGCAATAAAATGGAGACCTCAACTATTTGAACATGTTATAGGTCAAGAACACGTTGCGCAGACGCTTAAGAACACCATCCTGTTTGATAGAACAGCATCAGCCTATCTATTTAGCGGTGCAAGGGGGGTTGGCAAAACATCGCTTGCACGGATATTTGCAAAGGCCTTAAACTGCAAATACACCCAAGAAGGAAACCCTTGCAACAAATGTGCCTCCTGTATTGATATAACCAATGGTTCATCCGTGGATGTGCAGGAAATAGACGGCGCATCTAACAGGGGGATAGATGAGATAAGAAATATAAGGGATAACATAAAATATCTCCCCTCAAATGGTAAGTATAGAATATATATCATAGATGAAGTCCACATGCTAACCATCCATGCATTTAATGCATTGCTTAAGACCCTGGAAGAGCCTCCGGCTCATGCGAAATTTATCTTTGCTACCACAGAGCCCCATAAGGTTCCTGTAACTATACTGTCAAGGTGTCAGCGTTTTGATTTTAAAAGAATACCGCTGCTAAAGATAAAAAAACAAATCGATACAATAGCAGGGGAGGAAGGTATACAAATAAGCGATCATGGAATATCTATTATAGCAAGGCAGGCAGAGGGAAGCCTGCGTGATGCAGAAAGCCTCCTGGATAAGGTTGTTTCATTTACCGGAAAGAATGTTGATGATAGCCAGATAACTTCTATATTGGGAATTATTGATAGGGAATACATTAACAGAATGTCCTGGTCTATAATTGATGGAAAAGCAAATGACTGTCTTGAAATAATTAATGAAATATATAATTATGGTTATGAAATTAAAGATTTCTACAAAGAAATAATGAACCAGTTTAGAAATCTCATTGTATCACGTATCCCTCAAGCCCACAATCAACTCCTGGACCTGTCGGATAGCGAGATAGAAGACGTGCAAAAACAATCAAAAAAAGCAGGGATGCCAAGACTCTTACAATCCCTTAATTTTTTGATCAATAGCGAGGCAGACCTTCGTTATACAGAGAGCCCTAAAATTGTCTTAGAGGCCATTTTGTTAAAATTAATAGAAATCAAAGATTATCTTTCTTTTGATGAACTCATTAAAAAAATTGAGAATATTGAAAAAAGACTCGCGCAAACATCCGCAACAAATCTTGGAAAAGACCCCGGTTTATTCTTAAAACAAAATATCGATATAAATGATGGACAAAAAGAGGAAGAAGGGAGCAAAAAATGGGGCAGCTTTGTGCAATACCTTGCCACTAAAGACAGGCCTATGGCAAATATACTTAAAGAATTTGCAAATTACGGCCTCACAAAAAACGGGACAGAGTTAGCCCCCACCAAAGGAGGCTTCATTGAAGGATATTTCGATGACCCTGAGCATTATGAAAAGTTGATTGGCTTTGCTCGTGATTTTTTCAATGCAAACTTTACTATTGTTTTTAAGAAGCAAGGGGAGTTCAAGAACTTAAAAAAAACATCAAGGGAAAGTAAGGTTCCGACTATAGTCAAGGATGTGATAGACGTATTTGACGGCAAGATTGTAGGAAATGACTGAAATTTCTCCACATTGTTAGATTAATAATTATTAGTTTACCATGCATTTCTTCTCATATAAAAATGACGAGCTCTTTTGCGAAGAGGTACCTGCAGAGTCTATAGCTGAGCAAGTAGGTACACCTCTGTACCTATATTCCTGGGCGACCATAGTAAGGCATTTCCGTATTTTTAAGGACGCCTTCAATGGCCTAAAACACCTGATCTGTTTCTCCGTAAAATCTAACTCAAACATTGCCATCCTTAATACAATCGCATCAGAGGGTGGAGGTGCTGATATAGTATCAGGAGGTGAACTTTATAGGGCTTTACGGGCAGGCATAAGCCCAGATAAAATAGTATACTCCGGTGTAGGAAAAACGCCTGATGACATTGAAATGGCGCTAAAATCAAATATACTCATGTTCAATATAGAGTCCGAGCAGGAGTTACAAACAATAAATGATGTAGCAGAAAAAACAGGTAATAGGGCAAGAATTGCTGTTCGTATCAACCCAGATGTAGAACCCAACACCCACCCATATATTGTGACAGGATTTAATGAGAATAAATTTGGCATACAGATAGATAATGCCCTGCCTATTTATGAGTTGGCAAAGAGTTTAAAATATGTCGATATAAAAGGTATCTCATGTCATATAGGCAGTCAGCTTACTGAAATATCCCCCTTTATTGATGCATTATTAAAATTGAGGGAACTCGCTCAAAAAATAAAAAAAATGGGCATTAGCTTAGAGTTTCTCGATCTCGGTGGAGGATTGGGCATAACCTATGACACTGAAAGCCCGCCACACCCCTCAGAATATGCAGGTGCTATAAAAAAGATAGTAGGTAAAGATGAATTTACCCTTATACTTGAGCCCGGCAGGGTTATCGTTGGAAATGCCGGCATACTTATAGCCAGGGTAATTTACACCAAAATCACACCAAACAAAAAATTCATAATTGTTGACGCTGGTATGAATGATCTCATTCGACCATCATTATACAACTCCTATCATTCAGTTATGCCGATAAAAAAGACCAGCGGTGAGACAATTGTAGCCGATTTAGTGGGCCCTATTTGCGAAACAGGAGACTTTCTTGCTAAGGATAGAGTAATGCCGCCTTTTAAGCAAGGCGATTTGGTTGCCTTGATGAGCGCAGGGGCGTATGGTTTTTCTATGGCCTCAAACTACAATT
>Ga0180433_10006692_pt1 | contig 14996 bp, 11 predicted proteins | sample SS_ome_8_FD_132980 | JGI IMG/M metagenome (GOLD analysis project Ga0180433, IMG submission 132980) | Hypersaline lake sediment archaeal communities from the Salton Sea, California, USA - SS_1_D_1 metaG | ecosystem: Environmental > Aquatic > Non-marine Saline and Alkaline > Hypersaline >... | reverse complement strand
TCATGAAGTCAGGGTTCTTCCAGGAAGGACCTTCAGGCTCAACCCGGTGACAATTGCTCCATACAACGCAGATTTTGATGGAGACGAAATGAACCTTCACATAATCCAGACAGAGGAAGCCCAGGCAGAGGCAAGATACCTGATGAGGGTAGACAAGCAGCTTCTCTCTCCAAGGCACGGACATGCAATCATCAAACCACAGGAAGATCATGTATCAGGATTCTATTTCCTGACTCAGGATGCTATGGAATTCACAAAGGATGAGGCATCAAGCCTTCTTTATCTTGTTGGAATAACCGAGCTTCCAAAGCCTGACAGGAAAGGTGAAAGATTCTCAGGAAAGCTTCTATTCTCGCTGCTGCTTCCAGACAACCTTTCAATCAAGGTACAATCCAAGATGAAGGAGGAGGTCGTAATCCGCGCTGGAAAGCTCGTTAAGGGAGCAGTCGACAGCAAGGTTGCAGAGAGCGAATTGATTGAGAAGATATTCATCAACAACGGTCCTGACGTTGCTCGTGTCTTCCTGGACCGGGCAACCAAGATGGCACTGGAGGCAATCGCAATCCACGGACTCTCAGTATCTCTGAAGGATTACACGCTATCAGACAAGGCAGAGGCCAAGAAGAAGGAGATTACAGACAAGATGAACCGCGAAGTGGACAATCTTGTCATGCAATACAAGAACAAGTCTCTGGAACGCTCTCCAGGTATGACCCTGAAGGAGACTCTCGAAGGGCTCATTATCAACATAACTTCCAAAACAAGAGAAGAAGTTGGCAAACTGGTTGAGAGTGATCTTACCCTCCAGAACCCGTCAATTATCATGGCCAAGATCGGAGCAAGAGGAAGCCTGCTTAATGCTATCCAGATGTCTGCCCTTGTTGCGCAGCAGACTGTCCGTAGCAAGAGGCCTTCTCGTGGATACAAGGGAAGACTGCTTCCATACTTCAAGAAGGGAGCGCTTACTGCCTCAGAGCGCGGTTTCGTATATTCATCCTTCCGCAAGGGATTAACTCCATATGAATTCATGGGACACTCCATGGGTGGTAGGGAAGCTCTGGTCAACACGGCTATTAGAACGGCACGTTCTGGTTACATGCAGAGGAGGCTGATTAACGCCTTGCAGGACCTTGTCGTATATGATGATATGACTGTCCGTAATGCGGATATGAGCGTCGTTCAGTTCGTGTATGGAGGAGATGGAAAAGACCCCATGTATTCAAGCAGTACTGGGGCCGTCGATATTGTCAAGCAGGATGATGTCGATACTGCATAAGGTGATTATAATGGCTGAAAGAAAAAACAAATCAGTAATCCCGCCTTTCGAGGCGGTTGGTGTTATTTCCGCTCAGAGCATTGGTGAACCAGGTACGCAGATGACCATGCGTACGTTCCACTATGCAGGTGTTGCCGAGCACGTTCCGACAGGCCTTCCAAGGCTGATTGAGATTGTGGATGCAAAGAAGGAGCCGAAGAAGCCGATTATCGACATCTATCTCAAGAGCGCTGCTGCAAGGAACAGGGGAGAGGCAGAGAAAGTGGCAAGGGACCTTGCCAGTGTCTTCATAGAGGATGTTGCAAAGGTGAGTGATGACCTTGAGAATCTGACTGTCCTGATTGTTGTCAATGAGAAGGATGCGAAGGCACTTGGAGTAACTTTGAGTACTGTCAAGAAAGTGCTCGAGGAATTCTCTCCAAGCCTTAAGACCAATGGAAACAAATTCCTTTTGCAGCCTGTCAAGGACAATGCGAAGGATTCCAAGACCGGCGAGAAGAAGGAGAAGAAGGTAACTGCAAAGTCAGTTAGGAGACTTGCCAACAAGGTAAAAGAAGCTCTTGTTAAGGGAGTTAAGGGAATCTACAGAGCAGTTGTCATCAAAGATGAGAAGGAATTCTTCATAAGAGCTGGCGGATTCAATATTGTCGGGACCATGGGTCACCCCATGGTTGATGCAAAGCGCGTTTATACCAACAACATCAAGGAAATCGAGAAGGTATTCGGCATTGAGGCTGCAAGGAACGCGATTATCAAGGAAGTCAATGACGTTCTTGAGATGCAGAACCTTTATGTTGATATACGCCACATAATGCTTCTTGCAGATGCAATGACATTCTCCGGAATTGTCAAGTCTATTGGAAGGCACGGACTTAGCGGACAGAAAGTCGGTGTGCTTGGAAGGGCAGCTTTCGAAGAGACTGTTAAGCACTTAGTAAATGCAAGTGCTTCTGCAGAAGAGGAGAATCTGATTGGAGTAACAGAGAATATTATCGTCGGTCAGACAGTTCCTGTTGGTACCGGAAAGGTCAAGCTGATAATGAAGAGGACAAAGAAATAAGGTGAAGTAGATGGCAGAGGATGAAGAGACAATCACAGAACAGACTGAAAATGTTGATACTGTTGAAGCAGAAGAAAAGCCAAAGAAGAAGAAAAAAGTAGTTAGAAGGAGAAAGAGCAAGAAGGACAAGGAGAATCCGCTAACTAGCGCAATCAGGCTTACTGTCGAGAGTGGCAAGGTGCAATTCGGTGCAAAGACCGGACTGGTCGCATCCATTTTTGGAAAGGCAAAGGCATTCGTGCTTGCAAAGAACACTCCGGAAGAGACGCGGATCCGTGTTAGTGACTATGCAAAGAAATCAGGAATTCCGGTCGTCGAGTTCGATGGCAGCACGATGGAGCTTGGCTCTGTCTGCGGAAAACCTTTCTCTGTATCAGTACTTTCTGTCTATGATGCTGGAACATCCAATCTAATGGAACTAGCAAAATAATCCTGGTGTGTAGATGGTTGAACTGACGGGGGATGACCTTACTTTTTTTTCAAAATTCGAATCAGTAACAGGCGTTATGCCAACTGATTTTGTTGCCTCTGGCAATGTGCTAACTTTCCTTGTGGATTCAAACCGGCTTGGGAAGGCAATTGGCAAGAAGGGCGCAAACATAGAGAAACTTGGCAAGATTTTCAGGAAAAAGGTAGTAATTACTGGAGATAGCGAGGATCTTGAGGCATTTGTCCGCGGATTCTTTAGCAACATTGGAATTCAGGACATTGAAATACGCGATATCATGGGGGAAAAAGCCGTCATGATGATTATTGATGAGAAGGACCGCGGAATTGCAATTGGTAGGGGCGGAGAGAGAATCAAGGCTGCCAAAAATTTCCTCAAGAAAAAGTTCAATGCTACTGTCCATCTTAGAACCAGGAGGACTGCAATCTAGTTCTTTCTTATTGTGACAATCCAGTTCATCCTGTTCACAGCTTCGATTTCGTATTTATTCTTATCAATGCCAGCTTCTTCAAGTAGTCTTTCAATATCTTCTTTTTCAAAATGCTGTGATCTGTATTCTATTGTGCCAGCAGGCTTTCTCATCCTGATTCTTTTGATTCCTTTTTTATCATCATAATCATAGAGCTCAAGCCCGTTCATACGATAATACTGGAGCATCAGACCCAATGATTCCGGTCTCTGGAGCGTAATTGCAACTTCTTCCCTTGCGACTCTTACCATTTCTTTGAGAACTTCAATCTGGAATCCCCACTCTTCTCCTGGCAGTGACTCGTACATGCCAGCTAGTGTATTCCCAAGTATCATAACCCTGTCAATTGAATTGTCATCGAACTGCAGATTCCTTGCATCCATTTCAATTGCATTTACTCCCTGCATCCTGCCAAGTTCTGCAAGGCAGTCCTCGTTGATATCTATTGCAGTTACTGTCTTTGCTCCGCTCTCAAGTGCCATTTTACTGAATCTTCCAGAGCCAGCTCCGATATCTAGATAACTCCTGCCAATTCCGCCTTCCATCCATCTCCTTACTGCTTCCTCTTCTGCAATCCCATATTCTCTGATGAATCTGTTGGTGGCCCTGTCATTAGTCATATTTGCACTGAGGCCTTCGGCTAGCCTTTTGTATTTCTTTATGCCCAGCTTTGCAGCTGCACCTATCATGGCTCGCTTGGCCTTATCTTCTAGCAATACTACTCTTGCTCGAAGTTTCATGTTATAAATAGTGAATTTTCATGCTTATAAAGCTATGTATCACATAAATTAGCCTTTCTTATAGGTTTTTTCAGGCAGCTCAGTAATGAATCTTGAAGGCTCTAGTTCATCGAAACTGTAGAATTTTCCGCTTGCCTTTGGATAACTCATAACAAGATTCTTCTTTGCTCTTGATGCTGCAACATAGAACAATCTTCTCTCTTCATCAAAATCAGTAGCTCTTGCAATTGGCAGCATGCCATCTGCAGAGCAGATTATATATACAGAATCCCATTCCAGGCCTTTTGCCTGATGGATTGTCGAGAGCACAATCTGGCTTTCCTTGTTTTCTGTTTCATATGAATCCAGGGAGAATGATGCAAGGAAATCGCCCACATTCTCGAATTTGGAAGCAGTTCCAATCAATGCCTCGATATCAGACTGCCTCTCTTCCCAGTTATCGAACTTATCTTTCAGGTATGCCCTATAGAAGTTCTCATAGAACAGATTTAGCATACCGGCAGCATTCCTTCCTTGTGAGTATATTGTTGCAAGCATTCGTGCCAGTCCACTTCCTTTTCTTTCGATTCCAGAAAGCACTCTTACTGCATCTTCAGCTGTGATAATCTGACCTAAGGCACTCTCCACTTTCTTTGCTCCAATTCCAGGGAATAATTTGAATAACCTTTCAACTCCTGTCGAATCCTGCGCATTTTCAAAAACCCTGAGCAGTGAAACCATGTCCTTGATGTGTCTTTGCTCAAAGAACTTCACACCGCCGCGCAGTTCATATGAAATCCTCCTCTGCGTGAGTTCGGTTTCAAGTTCAGCAGCAAAGTATGCTGCTCTAAACAACACTCCGACAGTCCTTTTTTCTTTCAAATCCTCTTCAATCCTCTCGGCGATAGTCCATGCCTCTTCTGCTTTGTCAGCATTATCTATCAAAATTGGTAATTCCCCTTCAGAACCAATAGCCTTTAGCTCTTTCTTCATTCCCTGTGAGCTCTTTTCCATAGAGCTGTTTATCAGACTGACAATGCTGGAAGTACTCCGGTAATTCGATTTGAGATATACTACTTTGGCACCATATTTGTCTTTGAATTCAAGTATGTTCTTTATCTCAGCTCCTCTGAATGAATAGATGCTCTGGAAATCATCCCCAACAACCATCAGGTTCGAACCCTTCTTGTAAAGCAGATTCAAAATCTCAGCCTGAAGTTTGTCTGTGTCCTGGAATTCATCCACAAGGATGTTGGAAAAGAGTTCCTGGTATTTCAATCTAACAGATTCATTGTCAGATAAAAGCTTCCAGCAGAAATACAACAAATCATCAAAATCAAGAGCATTCATCTGTTTCTTTAGAGTGGCATAATCAGATGCCATCTGCTCGATTGCATCTTCATATCTGCCCCTGAATATTCCAAATTCAGAATCTTCTTCAATAGTATCAGGAATTGAGAGCATTCTTAGTTTAGATAGTGAAATCACTCTTTTTACCAGGGAGATTATGTTCTTCTTTGTGCCCTCTCCGCTCTCAGCAGAAATCACTTTTTTGAGTACTGCTGTGCTATCCTGCTCATCTAAAATCGTGAAGTTATTCTTGAGCCCGAGACTGGCAGCGTGCTTGCGGAGAATTAGATTTGCAAAATGATGGAAAGTGCCAGCTAGAATCTTGTCTGCATCCTCTCCAATTAGCTCTTTTGCCCGCCTTTTCATCTCGCGGGCGGCTTTGTTGGTGAATGTAAGCAATAATATGCTCTTGGGATCTGCGCCTTCTTCAAGAAGCCTGCATATGCGGAATACTACAGTTCTGGTCTTTCCAGAGCCGGGGCCTGCAATAACAAGGCAGGTGCCATCACCGCTCATGACTGCCCCTAATTGCTCTTCGTTAAGCTCCTTTTGGTAATCGACCATTGCAATAACCTATACTTCAAAATACTGTAGTGATATCTTTGTTATTGAGATATTTTTGTTATCTGCAACCTCATGGAGATCAGTTCCTGCTTCTGCACCTGTGGGATTCCCGCTAATCCAGTAATATGGCTGGCCTCCTGGATCGAATTTCTTGGTTATCAAAGTTCTGAATCGTCTTTTCTGCAGGTCTTTTGTCATCACCACTTTCGGGGCAGTTAAATCATCTGGTAGGTTCACACTGTAGAAACTTTCCTCATCCATTTCCTTTGAACTTAGTTTCTTCGCAATGCTCTGGACATGTTTTTTCATCTTCTTGAGGTCTCCCCAGGCTTCCTTGTTTCTCCAATCCCTGTGTACTGTGAATCTGGAGAATGCGATGCCAGGTACTCCCTCAAGGATTCCCTGCCAGCATGCACCAAGTGTTCCGGAACCAATAAGCGGTGCCATTCCGGCATTGTCCCCCCAATTAATACCAGAGAGAATCAAATCCGGCTTTTCAAATTCCTTTGAATAACAGGCAAACAATACGCAATCGCAAGGAGTTCCGCTAACTTCAAAGACGTCTTTCTCTCTTTTATGGACTCTAAGTGGCTTGTGCAGTGTAACTGCTCCGGAAACAGCGCTCATCTGCTTTGCCGGAATGACTGCATAAGCATCTCCTAGTTTCCTTGCAACTTCCATTAGTACTTTGAAGCCTTCACTATATCCATCATCATTTGTTACCAGGATTTTCATCCGCAACACCTAAGGATGCAGCCTTGTCCTGTCTCTTGGAAACAGCATACATTCTCTGATATTGTCTTGGTTACAGATTTTCATCGTGGCTCTCTCTAATCCAATGCTCCATCCAGCATGCGGAGGAGCTCCCATCCTGAAGGCGTTTATGTAAAATTCGAAATCGTTTGGATCAAGCCCTCTTTTCTTCAGTTGTTTTTCGAGTATTGCAGGAATGTGGATACGCTTTGCACCACTGGCAAGTTCCATTCCCTTGTACATAAGGTCAAATGCGTGACATACTTCTTCATCCTTTTCATCAGGCATTGAGTAGAATGCGCGAATCTCTGTTGGCCAGTCGTATATGAAGTAGATGTCCTCTCCAAGGAGCTCATACAACTTCTTCTCAGCTTCTCTTGAGAAATCTTCTCCCATCTCAATCTTATATCCTGCTTTCTGCAGCTTTTCTATCAAGTCCTTGTACTTGTACCTTGGGACCTTTGATGGAATCTTGATTTCATTGCCCATTGCTGCAATCTCCGGGCCCACATTTTCCTTCACTCTTGTCAGAATATGCAGGAATACCTGCTCGAGGACATCCATCGCATCATCGTGGTCGGCAAAACCCATCTCAACATCCATTTGGACAATCTCATTGAGATGTGATGTAGTGTTATGCTTCTCGGCACGGAAGACTGGGACAGTCATTGTCACTTTGTCAAATCCTCCGACTACTGCCAGTTGCTTGTATAATTGTGGTGACTGCACAAGGAATGCTTTATTTTCGAAATACTGAATCGGGAACACATCTGCCCCTCCTTCTGTTGCAGCACCGGTTATGGCAGATGGGTGAATCTCAATGAATCCAAGCTCTGCAAGCTTTTCCCTAAATGCCCTTGCAATTACCGATTTGGTCTTGAAAATGGTTGAAATGTCTTTCTTCCTAAGGTCAACATATCTGAAATCCAATCGAGTATCAAGCTCTGAAGGTACTTTTCCAGTTGGGTCTACTGGCAGCTTCCTTTCAACCTTGTTCAAGAGCTCGAATGAACTTGGAACAAGCTCAAAGCCATCTGGAGCAATCTTATTCTCCTTCAGTTCTCCCTCGAAGGAGACAACATCCTCTTTGTTGACCTGGACTGCACTAAGCAATTCGTCATCAACAACTCCTTTCTTCATTGTGACCTGCATGATTCCTGTGACATCCCTAAGATGCACGAATTTCAGCTTTCCAAGGTCCCTAACGTCGTGTACCCAGCCTGCAATCTTTACCTTTTTGCCGTTTCCTGCCTCTTTTTTTGCCTCTGAAACATAATGAGTTCTATCCATCTCAATCAGCCTCTAAACGAATCGAAAATTCTCTAACTTTAGTTAGTACAATAACCGTTTAAACCTATTCCGTTCCTAGACTCTGCCTCTCCGATATAATAATAACCCTTTCCAGCCAATACCGACGTTATGGATGCTACTGCTATTGAAGAGAAATGGCGCAAAAGGTGGGCTGATGCGAAATGCTTCGAGCCTGACCCGGATAGCGCCAAAGAAAAGAGATACATCACAGCCGCCTTTCCATATCCAAATTCACCGCAGCACATAGGACACGGAAGGACTTATACAACTGCAGATATCTATGCCAGATATCTTAGAATGAAAGGTTTCCACGTCCTTTTCCCCATGGCATTCCATGTCACTGGAACTCCGATACTTGCAATGGCAAAGAGGATTGCCAAAAAGGACAAAGAGGTATTGGATGTATTCGAGAATATCTATGGCATTGATGCAAAGACAGCAGAATCTCTCACAGAGCCAAAGGCATTGGTAACGTACTTCTCCAAGGAAATCGAGCAGGGAATGAAGGAGATTGGCTATTCCATGGACTGGAGAAGGAAATTCTATTCATTTGACCCTAAATTCAACAAGTTCATACAATGGCAGTTCAGGAAGCTGAAAGAGCTTGGCTACCTCATAAAAGGAGAGTATCCGATTGCCTGGTGCCCCTCGGACGGCAACGCCCTTAGCGCGCATGATACTAAGGGGGATGTGGATCCTGAGCTTGAGGATGTCACGGTAATCAAGTTCAAGACCGGAGACGGAAAACCCTCATTTGTAGTTACAACCTACAGGCCAGAGACAATCTATGGGGTTACCAACATCTGGGTAAATCCGGATGCCGAGTATGTGATTGCAGAATATGGTGGAGAGAAGATTTACATATCGAAGAATGCAGCACAGACTCTGGACCTGCAACTGAAATTGAAGATTGTTGGCGATGTCAAGGCAGAAGAGCTTCTCAAGCTTGAAGGGGAAAATCCGGTAGACGGAAAGAAGGTACCGGTATTCAAGGCAAGCTTTGTCAGCCCTGATGTCGGAACCGGAATCGTGATGTGCGTTCCAGCGCATGCCCCAAAGGATTATCTTGCCCTTCGGGATTTGGGCAAGGAAAGCATCGAAATGCCGCAAGTGCTCTCACTCAAGGGATACAGTGAAAAGCCTGCAAAGGATGCTGTAGAAAAGCTTGGAGTCAAGAACCAGGACGATCCAAAGGCAGAGGAGGCGACCAAGGAAATCTATACCAAGGAAGCCCATGATGGAGTAATGGTAACTGGCAAGTACAAAGGGCAGAAAGGAATCGATGCAAAGGTCAAGATAGCAAAAGACCTTACAGAAGCTAACAGTCCATTTGAAATTGTAACTTTAGCAAACGGCCCAGTATTCTGCAGGTGCGGGACACGGGCAGTTGTTAATATTCTGAAAGATCAGTGGTTCATAGACTATGGCCAGTCTGAATGGAAGAAGAAGGCAATGGAATGCCTTGATAAGATGACTACTCTTCCAGAGAAAACCAGAGATGAATATATCTACACCATTGATTGGCTGAAAACAAGACCATGCACAAGAGCGACAGGCCTTGGAACCAAATTCCCATTTGATGAGAATAAGATGATTGAGGCTCTTTCAGACTCCACAATCTACATGGCATTCTACACGATTAGCCATATGCTTGATGATTATGAGCCAGATGCACTTGATGAGGAATTCTTTGATTACGTTCTCCTTGGCAAGGGAAAACCAAAGGACAATAAGATGGACAAACTAAGAGAGAGCTTCCTCTATTGGTATCCGGTTGATTCCAGGCACAGCGCAGGAGACCTTATCAGGAACCACCTTACGCTCTACATATTCAATCATGTTGGCATATTCGAGAAGAAGGAATGGCCAAAGCAGATAGTTACAAACGGCTTTGTCACAATGGATGGGGCCAAGATGAGTAAGAGCATGGGCAACATACTTCCCCTTCGAAAAGCAATCAAGGAATATGGCGCTGATATTGTTCGGTTCTCAGTTGTTTGCGGAGCTGATCTAACTCATGATACTGACTTCAACACAACAGTTGCAGAGGGAATGCGCGGAAAGATGGCATTCATCGATGATTTGGTTGCTGAAGCTGCGCAGTCTAAATCAGAGCCTAATAGCAGAGCAGATAAATGGCTGCTCTCTCGGCTCAATCGGAAAATACAGAATGCCTCAGAGCTTTATGACAAGGTTATGATAAGGCATATCGCGCTCGAAGTCTTCTATGACATGATTAATGATTTGCACTGGTACAACAAGCGCACTGAAAAGAGGAACCTTAAGGAATTCCTGACGAAATGGATTCCTTTGATTGCTCCATTCATGCCTCACTTCTGCGAGGAATATTGGTCAATGCTTGGCGAAGAAGGCCTCGTATCATTCACCAAATTCCCTGAAGCCGACAAGAAGCTGATAAGCGATGAAGTTGAGATGGGGGAAGGCCTTGTCCGGACAGTGCATGGGGATATTGAGAAGATATCCAACCTGATTGGAAAGAAACCTGAGAAGGTATTCGTGTATGTTGCAGGCAACTGGAAGAGGAAGGCATATGAGCTTCTTCGGAAAGTGAAATCCTTTGATGGATTCATGAAAGAGGCATCTGCAGATGCAGAATTGAAGCCTCACATGAAGGAATTAACCGGCATGGTAAAGCAGCTAATGAGGAATGTGCATGCACTTCCAGATATTCTCAGTGCAGAGGAAGAGCTGGACTCCCTGAAAGATGCCGAGAAATTCCTTTCAGATGAAGTTGGATGCCAAGTCACTGTGCTTCCTGATTCAGAGGGAAAGCATCCAAAGGCCAAGAATGCCAATCCGAACAAGCCGGCAATAGTAATTGAGTAAAGGATTCTCATGAAATTCATCAGAGTTCCAAAGGATAAAGGCGAGAGAATTCGCAGGCAGCTTATTGATGGGAATGTCTTTGTCCAGGGCTACAAGGTAATTACTGATGGGGAATTCCTTCTTTTTCCCGTGAATATTAGTTCATGGGATGATTATGAGATTGTGGAACTGGATGCAGAGAAGCTTCCTGAGAAATACTTCAGGCTAAAGGATTTGCTTGCCAAGCATCTTTCTGAATCAGAACTAGATGAACTAACTACTTCCTATGATATTGTTGGAGATATAATCATTGCCGAAATTCCAGAAGAGCTTGAGGAAAAGGAGAAACTTATTGCAGATGCACTACTCAAAGTCAATTCTGCGGCCAAGGTTGTCACAAAGAAACTTGGTCCAATGGAAGGAGAATACCGAATCAGGAGGCTGAAAGTGATAGCTGGAGAAAACCGGACTGAGACTACATACAAGGAGCATGGCTGCAGCATGAAATTAGACGTTGGAACAGTTTATTTCTCAGTGCGTCTTGGAACAGAAAGAAAAAGAATTGCAGAATTAGTCCAATCAGGGGAGAAAATCCTCGCCCTTTTTGCAGGGGTTGGCCCATTTCCGCTTGTTATTAGTAAAATGCATCCAGATGCAGAAATAATTGCAATTGAACTGAATCCTGAGGCAGTCAGATACATGGAGGAGAATCTCAAACTCAATAAGATGCATAATATCAAACCAGTTCTAGGTGATGCGAGGGAAATCGTATTGAAGGATTATCAGAATTTCGCAGACAGGGTTCTGATGCCTCTTCCAAAAACAGCAGAGCAGTTCCTGGATGTTGCCTTTTCCGGGGTTAAGAATGGAGGTATAATCCATTTATACACTTTCGATAATTCAGATTCCGAATCCAGAGAAGCAGAAGAGCGGGTTCTTGAAATTGCAAAGAAGAATGGAGTATCCGTTGAAATTCTTAGCAAAAGAGTTGTTAGGCCCTATGCTCCTGGAACGGTACAAGTTGTCCTCGATTTGAAGGTTGGAAAGTCAGGCTAATAGAATCCAAGAACGCTTCCAATTCCAAGTCCAATCAGCATTCCTGCGACAATCGGAGGCAGGGCAGGCAGCACAACCTTTTTCTTCCAAACTAAAGAGAGGAAAACTGCCATTGCAACAACCGAGCCAATGAATACAAACACTGTGGCTACCGGATTGAATGTCAGTGTTGAAACTTCAAGCATGACAGGCGCAATCAAATCTCCTGTTCCAAGGTCAATGCGCCTCTCTTTCCTTCCCGGAAGCATTTCCCTTGCAGTGATTGTGAATGCCAAATCTTTTTTCACAACATAGTTTGCCAGTTCGACCATGTGCTTTGTGAAGAACACTGCAGAATAATCATATATTGAGAGCAGAATTAGGAATATAATCAATGGGACAAGACCAAGAGATACTCCGAATACAACACCTACTCCGGCAGTTGCTAAAATAACAGCAAAATTCTTCAGGAATGGCCTGAAGTACTTGGCTACAGATAGCAGAAGCCCAAGAAGAATTCCGATTATCATGCTAAGTTCAAATCCGAATGAGAATCGCAGAACTGCATAGAAGACTATGGATGAGGCTCCGGCTATAAGGAAGAATTCAAGAATCCTGAATATCATCGGCAGTTTCAGGAATCGAATTACAATAATCATGCCAACTGCTCCTGCAATGATGTAACTCAAAAAGAATATCGCATTCATAGGGTCATCTGCATCAGTTGTGACAACTAGCGAATTCACATATGGATTCTCAAGAATGTCCAGGAATACAACTATCCCTGTGAATAATCCGATGATTTGTGCCAGAACAAAATAAAGCAGCAGTTTGCCTACAAGTTTCATTATTCAAGTCCTCCTGGAAGGTTAAAAACGCTATCTCTCACCGACTATCCTGACATGGCCGTGCTCTTTCTCGTAAATCTCTCCTTTTCTGAGGAGTTCAGTAAGTATCCTCCTTGCAGTCTTGTCATCAAGGTTATAATTGGCAGCATCCTGGATGACTTCCTCAATATCAGCAGTATCCTTCTGCCGGAGGTGCTCCCTGATAATTTCCATGATTGTGTCAGTTCTCTGCAGCTTCTCCCTGTCAGACCTCGATCTTCCAGTTGCAACTACGTCAACATCAAATGCACCAGTCTCTTTGTCAGTCATAATCTGGCGCATTACATAATTGAAAAGGTCGATTGCGACTTTGGCATCGCTCTCTTCAACTATTTTGCTGAGCCTAACTTTTGCATTGGCCTCGGCAAGCCTGACCAAACCTTCAAGATATCTTGGAGTAATTGCAACAGAACCTGCATCTTTGCTTTTTCCTCTCAAATCAACATAGAATTCCCGGATTTTCTCACTGGCGCCAGGAGTTAATTTCGGGAAGATAGTCCTTCTTGCAAATGAGATGTATTTCCGCAGAAGGTCCTTGTCAATCTCTTCCACTGCCGATTCCACTTCCTCTCCCATGTGAGTTGCGAGGATATGCTTTGCCAGTTTGGAGTCCCTCTCTTCATCAAGGACATCCACAATCGGGAAAATCAAGTCGAACCTTGATAGCAGTGTCGGGGGAACATCGAACTGGTCAGAGAGGTTCTTGGTCTGGTCAAACCTTCCGTATTTGGGGTTCGCAGCTGCAAGGATTGCAGTTTTGGTCTTGAACTTGGCAACGATTCCTGCCTTTGCAACTGAGATGGTCTGAGTTTCCATCACTTCGTGGAGGGCAGACCTGTCCTCCTCCGGAATCTTGTCAAATTCGTCCACCTGTGCGCTTCCCCCGCTGGCAAGAACGAGGGCACCTGCCTTCAGCGTCCATCCGCCTTCACCAAGCTCGTCTTTTTCAGCGGCAACTGTAAGACCTGCTGATGATACGCTCTTACCGCTGACATATATGCTCTTTGGAGCAATCTCCGAGACACTGTGCAGGAATCTTGATTTGGCGATACCAGGATCACCGATAAGAAGTATGTGTATATCATCCCTGATTGGGGCTCCGCCAGGCATCGTCTTGCCTTTCGTTCCTCCGAATAGCTGCAATGCAATTGCGCGTTTGACCTCATCATGCCCATATATGAAAGAGGCAATCGAATGCCTGATTATCTGGTCAATGTTAGGGTCCTTTGAGAGGTCAATCAATTGCCTCTCATCCTCCTTTGTAATTTCAATCTCCTCGAAATCCCTCTTCATGCTTGTTGCGCTGTTGACCTCAATGAACCTGCCATAGACAAGCTCCTGCTTCTGCTTGGTCTTGAGCGGAGGGCGGAGTCTGAGAGTCCCAACAACTTCGATATTGTCCCCAGGGGCAACTGTGTTGACCAAATCATCCTCAAGATACAATTCAATGTGGGCAGCTGGAGATCCCCCTCTGACTCTTTCAAGTAATTCTTGTATTTCAGCCCTTTGTATGTCTGTAAATGAGCTCTTTTCCTCATCCTGCAACAGGGCTAATTTCTTGCAGCTGTCACAGCGCTTTGGAGGAGTGAAGTTCTTTCCGACAAACAGCCTTATTTCAGAATCACAGAGCTGGCAGCGGTAGACTGCAACTTTAACCCTGTGCATAACTTCTGCCCTTCTTGTTATCACACCTTTGAAGCAGACCATCTCATTTATGCTCTTTGAGCCGATGTCCTCTATCATGGACTCTCCAGAGCCCATATTGTGGAATCTTATGTGGGGGGCGAACTTCTGCCCTGTTGGAATCGGAAGGTTCATCTCTTCAATGGATTCTTCTGCTGCTTTGATTACAACATCTGGGTCCTTGACCAGTTTATCTGCAAGTTCTGGATCGAACTTCTCCAAATCAAGATAGTCCACGTCGATGCTTCTCTTGGTCGGATAATTGAGGAGCACATTGTTTACCCTCTCCTTATAGACTGAAGTGAAGAACTCGTGAAACAGGGCTATAAGCGGAGCAAGGTCTACTTTTTCCATAGGACCACTTGAATAATTAGTGATAATAGCTATGCCGGGCAAGTCTTTAATACTTTGTTCTCTATTAGAGCAAACATGAACAAGGTCATTCTCTTTATAATTGATGGGTTAGGGGATTTACCGACGCCAAAGACGCCTCTCCAGGCAGCTAAAACACCAAATCTTGACAAGATTGCACACAAGGGAGTAACCGGAATGCTTAGCCCTCTTGGAAAAGGCATAGTGCCAGGCAGTGACACTTCCCATCTTGAAATCCTTGGC
>Ga0180433_10006691_pt1 | contig 14997 bp, 12 predicted proteins | sample SS_ome_8_FD_132980 | JGI IMG/M metagenome (GOLD analysis project Ga0180433, IMG submission 132980) | Hypersaline lake sediment archaeal communities from the Salton Sea, California, USA - SS_1_D_1 metaG | ecosystem: Environmental > Aquatic > Non-marine Saline and Alkaline > Hypersaline >... | reverse complement strand
TGTCGCTGTAAGATGGCACATAACTTGGCTGCCACTGGAGTTGTGGAGCAATGAGGATATAGTCTACCTCATGCTTCACCAGATAATCTTCCAGTTCGGTGGCCGAAACCAATGAGTCTGGCTGATAAATGGTTCTTCTGTCGCTGTATAGAAAATCTAGCGGAGGTTGCTCCGTCATAATAATATCTGAAGGGTTTGTATTGGCTTTCAACCACTTCGTGCGCGCTTTCAGGTCGCCTACGTGTAAGCGCGAGTCGGTGATCTGAAGGCTTTTACGAACGGAAAGCAACCATAGCACAAGAACCGCGGAAGCTAACATCACCTTTCCGAACTTGAGAAGAGTGTCTCGGTTTCCAACTGAAGTGATCCCTATCAGAATTGCTTCTAGCCCTAGTAGGAAGCCTAGATGAAGTTCAGGTTGAATTGGATACAGCAGGCGTGGGCCTATCCAATTCCATAGCAAAAGCGCCCCAAAATAGAGGATTGCAAAGAGGTTAAATACGGATAAGCCTTCTTTGGCAAACCACCGAAAATAGCCAAGAGCGATCAGACCAAATGTGAGGAATCCCACAAGGATTGGGAGAGATGGGATACCCAGACGTTCGGCAAAGGCCCGTTCCCTTGCACCGCCCCCGAACGGCAAAACGGCTTGACGGAGGTCTTCTCCCAAATGACGTTTGGTAGCTTTGAGGAAGTCTACCAAAAGGGTTTCATTATCAAGTCGCTCCTTGCCAGTTAGCGTTTTAGCCTTCAGGTACTTTGAAGGCAAAAGGTCACTTGGATCTGCTGAGGTTATACCAGCGCCGAGGCCGATCAAAAAAGATGCATTCCTCTCTCTGAGGTACCTCAAAGGCAAGAGACTGCTTACTTGCACTGGTGTCATTCCCACAACGACGCCAACCAGGAGAATCATCATCAACCCAATCAGGATGAGTTCTTTCCAGACCCTTTTTCCTACACGGAATAGCAAGTAAGCGAAAACAGTGATCACCAAAACTAGGCCGACGGTTCGCGTGAATGTAACAAACGTCAAGGCGACGCTCATCAAAAGGCTCCACCAGCGATTTTGTTCTCCCCGTGCGGCCTCCTCCGTCAGCAACATGGCAACCAAGCAGAAGGTGGTAAAAACCGATTCGGACATGACCATCCGCGTGTGATTGACCGTCAGTGGCGAAAGGATGTAGAGTCCGACAACGGCAATCCCCCACCAATAGGATCGGCGACTGAACCAACACCATCCCCAGAACAGCAACGTGGCATTCAAAAGTGTCGCGAGCAAAGAGAGTATCTTCATCGCATCCAGACTATCTGGAAACAGAAGGACAAAGGGAGTGAGCAGAAGAGGGTAGCCAAATGGGAACGGCGCAGCGCCCGGCTGCTCCCCCGGCACATTGATCAGCCCATATTGGTCAGAATGGACTAGGGACTGCGCCAAGACCGTGTAAAATGCGTCATCCCGATAGGTGCCAAGCTGGAACGATTGGTAATCATTGAGGGACAGGATGACGGCAACGACAAGTAGCGCGCCCCAGATAACGACTTGGATCTTGTTCGGCGTACCCGAAGAATGGTCATCGGCATGTTCCATTGAGCCTGAGATACGTTGATTATCTTCTTTCCAGTGGTAATGCATTGTGACATCCTGACACGAAGGTTTGACAAAGCTTTCCAGACGAACCAAGTTTCCTGTCACTGGTTTCACTTCCTCGCGATTCGATTCGTCCACTCCCAGAAAAACCCCACCGCATTCGCCACCTGCGATACCCCCAGCAACGCTGCAAGCAACGGCGCTCGCCAGCCCTGCGCCTGCGAAAATGGATAAAGCAGCAGATTCAGGTAAAACGGGAGGGGTTCCAACCTGATGCGTCCACAGGCGCGGTGAGCGCGCGCCTGCTGGAAATGAAAGGCGCCGCGGCCATAGTTGAAGTGCTGTCGCCAGAAGGTGCGAAATGTCAGCACATGGGCATGGTAGACCAAGGCTTCTGGGGCATAGGTCATTCGATAGCCGTGGTGCAGCCAGCGGTCACAGAGCTCGCGATCCTCTGCCGCAGTACGAGTATAAGTCGCGTCAAAGCCGCCCATTGTATGGAAACGGTCTGTCGGCATAGCCAGATTGTTGGAGGTGAAAAAGCATGCTTGATCGGGGTCGGCGTTGTAGTAGGTGTACAGGTAAGCAACGAGTAGCTGACTGGCGGTTGAATACGGGTTGTCGGGAAGTGCGTTGAGCGTTCGCCCGCCGATGGCGCAATCCGATGCTCTGGCAAAGCGTGCCGCCAGGCTCTGCAGCCAGCCGGGAGCAGGCGCACAGTCGTCATCGGTGAAGGCCAGGAACTCGCCCTTTGCCCGCGCAGCGCCAGTGTTGCGCGCTGCCGCCGGGCCAGCGTGCGCCTGCCTGAGCAGTGTCACGTCGAGCTGGCCGCAGGAGGAAGCAACCACAGCCTCCGGTGGTTTCTCGCTGCCATCGTCCACCACGATCACTTCGAAGCGGTCGCGGGGATAGTCTAGACGAGCGAGGGACTGAAGACAGACGGCCAGTTGCCCTGGGCGGGCGTAGGTGGGGATAACAATGGAAAAGAAAGGCTGTTCTTGCCCCATCAGACCTCCCGTATATTCCGCCCACACACCGTTTGCCAGCGAAGCATCGAGCGGGCCAGGGCAATCTCGCCAGCGCTAAATTCGCCCAGCAATAGGAACAAAAGGCCAACAATGAGGCCAATTACTGGCAGCTTCACGAGGACCAACAGTCCATGAGTAGGCCATAGAATGGCCAGGGCATAGGCAAGCCCACAGAGCAGGGTACTTCGCCAAAGTGTTGCTGTGGGTGGGAGAATCCGCCAAGTGTGGTACACGACCAGCACGGCTGCCAGCGCGCCCAGGACGGCGACAAGGGTGGTCACAAGCGAGGCACCCATGGCCCCCAGGCGTGGAATCAGCAACAGGTGGCCAGCGATGGCCAGAGGCAGCAATGGCCCGGCTAGGGCAAAGGACCAGCCGGGCTTGCCAGCGGCGGTCAAAATGGCTGTAGAAACGGAGATCATGACCAGAGCTAGCGCGCCAAAGATCAGCAGAGCCAATAGAGGGGCGGCTGGCAAGTATGGCAGGCCAAAGATCAAACCGATGATCTCGGAAGCGGCCCCAGCAATCATGCCCGCCAGGGGCAGCAAACCTATCACAGCGCGCATCGCGTTACGGCCCATCTCCCTGGCCGGATGGCTCTCCCCAGCGCGCAACATGCGGCTTAGAGTGGCAAGCAGTAGGGGTGAGAAGGATTTGACAAAGATGTTTGGGAGCCGTGTCAGGTTTTGCGCTGCGCTGTAAATACCTGCTTGCACTGCCGTGCCACCTAGCACCTTCAGTGCAAACAGGTCCAGCTTGCTATAGAAGTGTAAGCTCAACGCAAACAAAAATAGCGGCGCTGCGTAGCCCCACAATTTCCGGACAGGAAAGTTGGAGCGACAGAACAGCGGGGGACGGACATGGAGGCGGCCAATGACCAGTTCGACCAGAGACGCACCAATGCTGCCCAAGATGGCGCCTGGCACGGAAAACCCCAGCTCGACTAGGAGGACAATCAACAGCAGCCTAGTGAGCCAGCGACCGGCGCTGACGAGCGCTCGCTGCCGGAAGGCACCGAGTCCAACCAGGATGTTTCGGTGAGCGTGAGCCAAGCTGAAGAGAGGAATGTCGAGAGCAAACAACCGCAGGTAGGTGGCAAGCACCGGCTCGTTGAGTAGCGTAGCAATGGGATGAGCCAGAAGCCAGAGCAGGAGCATCGCGCCGCCGCTTGCTGCCAGATACAATCGTGCCAATACAGCTCCAACTGGCCTCCAGTCCTCTGCTTGGCCGACGAACTTGACTGTCGTACGGTCAAAGATCGAGGTAATACTTGACTCTACCCAGGCAACCAGCACGGCGACTAGCGTAAATAGGCCATAGCCCTCTGGACCAAGCCGGCGGGTGAGAAAAACGGTAATTATGACGCCCGTCGGCATGAGCAACGCTTCAGCCAGAAAAACCCAGATTGTTCCATCCACTATGTGGCGGTGTTTTTGTAGATGCGACAGATTCATCGGCTCATGCCACCTCAGCCTTCGTAACAATACCCTTGCAGAAAGGGAAATTGATCTATTCTCTTCTCTACAACATTGATCGACTCACCATCCCATTGCACCTCATATCGGCTCCTACGCGGAGATTTGAACACTATACTGGCACAATCGTCCAAATACTCGGGCGAAGCGTCCGTCCCCAGAAAACGACAGAGCTCTCTCAGATAGGTTGTAGGGTTGTCAATAAACGACTCCAGCCTAAGCTCGAAGAAGCAAGCACGACTTACCTCTCTCTTGACATCGGCGACAGTTTGGCACAAGGAGAAATACAGCTCGATACTATCCCTTAGCTCCATGCATTGTCCTTTTTCCCTTGCTTTCCTAAATATGGTACTTATGTTATCATAAGGATTTCTGATGATATGTATAAACCTTATATTGCTGTAAATCCGATTACACAAGCGCTGGCGAAGCCAGGGCCTTGCCTGCAATCGGAGCATAGCGCCATGTCCTTGTTTGTCTCCGATGACCTGTAGCTTCGTGAATCGGCCCTGCCATTGATTGGGGACTCTATATGAGTATCCACTCCATATCCTCCCCGCTTCTGTAAATGCGCGAGAGTTCTCGACCAAGAGGTAGTAGATCTGTCTCTGACTGAATCCCGCATGGACATATTTCAGTGCGCCTAGCTCGTGAGCGATGATCATGTTGGGATGTGCATCAAGCAAGGAACCCATCAAGCTATGACCGCTTCTTGGATAACCGATGAACATACAATAGGTCTCTACGTCTTCAAAGAGCCTACGATTCTTAAAACCCCCATAAAGAGATATTGGATAAGCCCTCATTAGATCCAAGGTTTTCGCACAGATCTCAAGTGTCTTCTTCATACGCCCTGTTCGCCTTCCGTTTCGCTTCGCTGTTGGTGCGTTCCCAGCATGCCCCTGGGATCAAAGGCACCATTCCTCAAAATCCCGGCCAGTGTACGCTCTAAGTCGATTTATGTCGTCTGCAAGATAGTCAATCAGCGCCTCTCGCAAGTTCTCATCCAGCGTAGGTCGTGTAATCTTGCGTGAAAATGGGAAATAGAGCAGTGTTTCAACCTTCCCGCGTATCTCGAAAGGCAATCGCGTGACGGCATCCATCACCGGCGTCCGTGCCAGGAAATTGCCAATGGAAGTCTTACGTCTTTTGTGTCTAGAGGGGTGTTTCACACGGGAAAACCTTCGGGAAAAAAAAGTGTAATCGACATCCAGAAATCTGAATACTTGCTGCAAAGTTTCCCTGCGATAGCGATACAAATCTTCCCGTGTCAAGATCAGAATATGGGACGGCAGGAAATAGTCCAAATATTGCTCCAGTTGCATGTAGTATTTACTGCGACAGACGTAGGGATTGGATCCCAGGTCCGCCAAAGCCTCTGCGATCTGCCGGTGTTCTTTCCCGCTGGCATATCGGTGAATGTAGTGAGAAATGATGCGCTCGATGGGATCCCGAAGGACGTAGATCAATTTGGCTTCTGGCACAACGGCGTGCATTCTCTCGGGCACCCCACTGAAGAGAGGGTAGCAGGTGTATCCGGGCGATGATTCTCCATGAATCTTTGCTTGGCCGATAAAATTTGACTTGTACCATCCGATTCCTTTATGCCAGTTAAATTCCAAGGCGAAAAAATTCAACTCTTTCTCTCTTGACATCGATATTTGTGGATGAAGATTCAAGTAATAATGCAAACTGGTTGTTGCACACTTTTGCGCACCGATGATGATCAGATTGGGTAGCGTTCCTTTGTTGGATTTGTTGATAACGGGCAATCGCATAGAACTGGTCATCACTCAACTGATTCGGTTGTTGTTTACAGCACCAGGGGGCAGCCAGTAGGAACAGGCCATAGCCCTCCGGACCCAGCCTGCAGGTGCTGTTCGGCGATTCGAAAAAGGGCAATCATTGGCAGCAGAATCAGAAGGTCGTCATACCACCGATCGAAACATTCATCTTGCTCCATCCCTCAACGAAAGGCTTCGTTTTGTCTGTCCTGCTTACTGAGGTGTCGAATGCGATGGAACTCAAAATTGGACAACTTTTGCTTTGCATCGCCCGCGCCCAAGGCATAGCCCATCATTTCACCCACCGCGCTCACGAACAGACCTAGGATCAGTATCGGCAGGCCCCCTGGCGGCAGATCACGCCGCTGGTCAGACCTGCGTAACTGCTGCAGAATGCGTTGGAAGCGTACCACCGGGATAAGCGGCGCACCACCGGTGTAGAACAGTCGCCGAAGCGGTGACCAGCGCCGCGCCCGAGATGCTGCAAACAGACGCCCGCTGTAGAATTGAGTCGGTATCCAAGAAGACAGAAGCCCAAAGTTCAGGTGGGAGATCTCTGCCGCTGGCTCTAAGTAAAGCTGATATCCCTTCGCCCGCAAATCCCAGTGCAGGACGCTTTCTGACTCCAGCATGGCTTCAAGTTCGGTGCCGTAATCCAGGAGGATGGCGCGCTTGTAACTGCTGTTGTGTCCGGGCAAGTGATCGGTCACCCCCGCTGGGGCAGGGTCAAGCCATGGCCCGTACGCGATAAGGAAATCAGCCCAACTAACCAGGCTACCTGGATTGGCATTACGTACGACCGGCCCAACCGCTGCCCAGGGCTGCCGATGCGCTTCAATCAATGCCTCAGCCCAGCCGGGGTCGGGATAAGAGTGCTCTTCGATAAAAGCGACCACCGGGGCACTTGCTTGGCGAATACCAGCAGCATTGGCCTGGGCTACAGACCTGATCTTGCCAATCTCCACGACACGGAACTGAAGAAAGTCTTTCAACTCCGCCTCATTAACCTCAAGCGTATCTACCGATGGCGCGACGATCACGACCTCAAGCCGCTCTCTGATCGTCTGGGCCCGTAGATATCCTATCGTCCTGCAAATGGTGTTGTAGTGATCCGGTGTGACAATCACTACGGACATCTCAGGAGAACTAGGATCATTCACGTTCAATCCCTCCTTCCACAATCAAGGGACACTTTCGGCACACTGTTGGCGGCAACCAGGTTGAAACGTCCTCAATGCTCATTCTGCCAGCTCTGAACTGGGATGTCCGTTGCAATCGGCGTGATCTTTCGGGACGCCTGAGCGACTTTCACAGGCTGTCCTAGAGAAGCCGATTCCACAGCGGCCAGCACAACTTGCAAGGCACGCCGACCATCTTCCAACGTGGATTCAACGGGTGTATCCTGTTGAATGGCATCAATGAAATGGCGCCACTCTGCTTGATACGAGGCCACAAAATACCCACCCTGACGGATGGCCGATGCCGCTTGTGGCAACTCTTTCAGCGTATGAGCCATCCTGCCCAGTCGGGTTCGAACGCTGCCTGGGAAGCTCGATGAGGGCAAGAATTCGAGCCCATCGAAGCGATAGCTAGAAATATGCAAACGACCGTTCTGTCCATAGATTTCCATCTCACTGTTTTCGCCTGTGCCCTTTGAGAACACCGCAGATGTAAGCACACCATTGGCCATCCGCGCCGTTACCGTAGCCGTCTCATCATCCCATCGTCCCGACCGACTCATAGCAAAAACTTCTTGTACTTCGCTCTGGAGAAGAAAGCTCCATAGGTCAAAGGAGTGCACCGCCAGTTCAATCAGCACCCCACCGCCCAGTTTACGTCGCTTTGTCCACTCGGGTTCGTTCTCACGAAACCGACTGGTGATAACAGAACGTAGCAATTTAACGGGTCCCAAAGCCCCTCGTTGAACGATTTCTCGCGCCTGACGCACAAGGCGATGCCAGCGCATATTGAAGCCAACCATGACTTTGTAAGGAGACTGGGCGGCTCGCTCGATCAGCCGGTCACTTTCATCGAGGGACAGCGCCAGGGGTTTTTCAATAAACAGATGTTTTCCCGCATCCAGGACGGCCAAGGCCACCTCCACATGGGACTGGGCTGGCACGCAAACGGCGACGGCTTCTATGGCCGGGTCATCTAGAAGGGCCCGAAAGTCGGGATAGCGACGCTCGATGTGAAACCGGTCCGTCACCTGTTTTAGGCGATCTGGATTAATGTCCGCTGCCGCGACGACCTCGGCATCCTGTAGAGACTGCAGGGCCGGCAGGTGCCGGCTTTCCGCCACATTTCCACATCCGATCAGCCCCAACTTTACCAACCTGCTTCTGTTTTCCATGGTAGGATCCCCCTTTTGAAAATGCCGTTCCTTACTGAACTGCCTTTATAGAGAAGAATGATTGGATTATATCAGTCCTGAACTTGCTTTGGAACCTGTTGCATAACCGACGCCCTCACCCATAGACCACCAAATGAGCCCCAGTACCACTAGAGGTGATGCCTTTAAAAACTGATGGAAATAGATCCTGTTTTTAATACTATTAAATGCTACTTTTAAAAAAATCCTTAATGGGATAAGAGGTAAGAAAGTCACATAAACTAATCTTTTCCATCTGGAAAAGATTTGACCCTGAATACGCACCTGAGCGAAGCACCGTCCATGGTAGAACTCGTGTTTTAGAAACTCTTCAAGGTCATCAATATTATAGTGCGAAACAAGAATTGAGGGTACAAATCGCAAACGATGAGCATCTTGCCCAATCCGCCAATGGAAATCGGTATCAGAGCAATAGGTACCCTCTATAAAACTGCCATATTTATCAAAAATTTCCTTTTTGTAAGACATGTTCGCTCCGGCAATATCATCTAGCCATCTGGGCTGTGTTCCTGGCATCCAGTGGCTGAATTCACAGAAGTAGGCCGCCCAACCGATATAGCTCTCTGGATTGGCATTGGCTATGGCTCCCCCGATGGCAGGATGAGGTGATTCATGGGCCTTCAAGATCTCCTCGACCCAATTCTGTTCAGCCTGGCAATCGGCATCAATAAAAGCAATGATCTCCCCTCTTGCCACGGAGATACCCCAATTGCGTGCACCGCCGCAGAATCTCCTTTCCGGAAATCTGCACAATCGAACTTGCGGGAACCTCTTTTCAACAAGCTCGGCTGTACTATCGGTGGAACTGTCAACAACGATGATCTCAAAGCTTTTGTCCGTTGTTTGGTTCTCCAGAGATTCGAGACAGGCTGCTATAGTCTTTTCTGAATTATAGGAGGCAATAATCACCGAGAGTTGAGACTTGCTAGGCATAGGGGTTGACTTTTAAACCAATATGGCCAAGGAACGTCCTATTCACAGGTCCCTGGACGGAAAAAAAATGGCATCAGCAATAATCTCATCAATGCAGCTACCCCCTTCGTAAGCATAACTACATTCATTGCAGAGGCCAATTTGCTCCCAGTTCGAGCGGAATTGACGCCGAAGTCGGCGAGATGGGGTTCCAAACCAGATTTTCCCGAAAGTATCCGTGTTGAGATCGCCCAGAATATGCTCTTCTTTTGAGTCATAAGTACACATGCAGACGGTCCCGTTCCAGTGGATGGCTGGCATATTCCATAGATGTTTACAGGGGTTATGCTTCCGGCGTAAGCGGGTCGTACCATCTGGGGCGTATTTAAACCGTCGATAGCGATAGTTCTCTGGAAGGAATTCAGTATCACTTCCATAGGGATTCAATGTTTTAAGGGTTAGCGCATCTACTCCGAGTGATCTTGCTAAATCCTTGAGTTTTGGAATCTCATGTTCATTTTGTTTCATCACAACGGAACGAAGATTAATCAGAGGTGTTTCAGAGTTGAGGTCGCATTTTCTTGTCACAACCATTCGAATGCCCTGGAGTACGGATTCAAGATCCCCTCCTTGGCGATAAAGCTCATAGGTCTCTTGGGTTATTCCGTCAACGGCAATGATAAGTGAATCAAGGCCTGAGCGGATCACTTCGTCTGCATGCTTAATCTGCTTGAATAGGTGACCATTTGTACTGGATACAACCTTGATTCCCTTCTTTTTGGCATATGAGATCATTTCATATATATCGGGATTAAGAAAAGGTTCTCCCCAGTCCCAGAGAAGAATAAGGAAAATATAATCACCTATCTCATCCATTAGTCGTTTGAAGAGACTGGCATTCATATGTCCAATAGGACGGCCCAAGCCCGTAGTAACAGGACAGAGGGCACATCTCAGGTTACAGTGGGCGTCTGGCTCGATCTGGAGGTGAGTAGGCCAGCCCCATGGCTTCTCAGGCTTTATGTAGATAGAGGCTTCAACAAAGATCCAGTTAAGAATTTTTTTGAGTGGCACGTTATGGAACTGGTAAGGAATGCGATCACACTCGATTGTTATCCTTCGAGTCACTAAGGCCTCCATAGCCTTGTAAGATTTCGAGATCAGGTTTCTGAGCAAGATATCCTCCCCACTCTCTTACTTCTTTGACTGACGCGCCAAGGGTGCAAACCACTTGAATAGCCGATGTACACGCATATTGTCACCGGCATAGCAGCAGAAGTTACAACCGCAGTGTTCACTTAGAGATGCCAACCCCTTGCATGTCAACGTCTGTCTGCGAAAGGCACGAATGGCCGAACCATTCCAGACCTCGTGCAATGTGTTTTCATAAAGATTTCCAAAAGCCACACTGCATGAGCCACAGGGCTGAACGGCTCCATCAACCCTGATCCGGGCATGAATCCATGCAATATAACAGGGGAGTTTTTGCCATACGGCACTCCCCAGCTTATAGCGCAAGAGGATCTCGTCGATGTTGTGGCCCATAGGAAAGGATTTCAATCTCCTTCTCGCCCGGAACAAGGAAAGCTGTACCAACCGTTCTTCGTCCGTGGAAAGGTCAAACGGAGCTAATGCTCCTATCCCAAAGGAACGAAAGGGAGCAAAAGACAATCCATTACATCCCGTCCTAAGCGCCAGATCCACCAACGCGTCGATTGTCTGAAAGTTGTAGCTGTTGATCGGATGATGCAACTGAACCACGGGAAGCATACTATTTCGCTCGGCTTTTAAACTTGCGAGGAGCTTCAATCCATCCACAACTTTTCTGAAACTATCGGGATGAGTTCCGGGGTAATTCTGTTGATACTGTTCAGCCGAGCTTGCCCACAGGCTCACCTTAAGAGTGTCGAGTCGTGCAGCTATAAGAGCCTCGATTGTTTCTCGGTCAAGCAAGGTGCCATTGGTTATCAAGGTGACATGAAAACCGGCAGCCTTGGCCGTTGCAATCATTTCAAAGACGTCGGGATGCAGCAAGGGTTCGCCTGCTCCCTGAAGAATCAGGCTGTGCGTGTTCATTCTCTTGAGTTCATTACATAGTCGCTTGAAAAAATCGAGAGAGATATCCATCACAGCCGGGTTTTGTGGCGAAGTGTCGTTTATATGCGGAGAATGATAAGGACAGCCTAAACACCGTAGGTTGCAACGGCGAGTTAAGTCTATATCGACATAAAACGGACCTGTCTTGGCAACCTCACCAGTAAGTAACCCTCTCAGCAGCTTTATCTTTTCATGTAAAGTTGCCATCTTTACTTCCTTCTCGGGGATAGGGTAAAGTATAGGCCGTGGGCAAATGCTTCAAAAGCTCTCAGTTTCTCACCTCAACGATCTTATTATAGATCCAGCCAATCAACGCCCCACTCAGGGTACCTAGCGCAAAACCATAGGCGAATCCGATAAAGCTTCCCAGAAATGATACTCTATAGCCGATGAAGTATTGGCCCAGGAGACTTAAGTGTGGGCCCACCGGCTCGCCCCCTTTGAGAACGAGCCAGTTGGTTGCAATGAATATGGCCAAACCCAATAGCAGGCCGAGAGCGAGCCCCAAAGCCTTCATATTAAGCCAAAGGATACCACTAAACAGCTTTTCTTCCTCTGTTTCTCGCGTTTTATCTTTTGCTTTCACATTCAGATCTCCTGATACCTCTAAATGAGTCATAAATGATCAAAAAAATCGCCAAGTGACAATAGCTCAGCTTTCTTTTTCACGCGATAGATGTAGAGGGCCAGGAAAAGGTTTCGAAGATAGGCAAATAACCACCCCAATAAAAAGCTCCAGACGAAACTATAGCCAAAAGCAATAAAGGCCCCTTTCATCGTCACTGTATACCCTATGAAATACTGCCCGAGAAGCTTTAGGTTAGGGCCTACGACATCACCGCCCTTTATAATCAGCCAAATGGTAGCTATGAAAAAGAGCAGCCCTGAAACAGATCCCACGGCAGTAGCAAAAGCCAACTTGTCCATCCTGGCAAATGTTCGGATAAGCACTTCTTCAGGAATAAGTTGCGCAGCCTGGGCCTTCTTATCTCCTTCGAGATATTCTTCCCCTTCGTTTACCTCCCACAGGTCATGACGTGCGCCCAAAATATTTTGTACTGCCAGCATCCCCGTATGCATCGAATGGTCCATGTTGTTGTAACGATGCATCCCATTGCGGCCGACGGTGTGCAGATTGTCAATCGTCGCCAGAAAGCGTCGGACCACCTCCAGATGCTTGCGGTATTCACGGTCATACACCGGGTAGGCCCTGGGTTGGCGGAAAACAACCCCGCCCACTACTTCGCTGGCGTCATTCAGTCCCAGACTGGCGAGTTCACGAGTGGCCAACTGGATAAGTTCAGCATCAGACATTGCCCAGAGCTCGTCGCCCTCGGTGCAGAAATATTCCATGCCTAGGCTCATCTTGGTCGGATCGGGCACCATGGCGGCGCTCCAATTCTTAAAGTTCTGAATGCGGCCCACTTTGATTTCCGGGCTGTGGACGTAGAGCCAATTGTCGGGGAACAAATTTGTCCGGTCAACGATGAGCCCCACGATAACAAAAGCCCGATGGTTGAGCTTGCGCGCCGCCCGCACTACCTCAACTGGCGGAGGGGTATCGAACCGGGCGATGAGTTCAGTCAGAGGCATGCTGGAGATGAAATGCTCTCCAGATATCTCAATGATCTTCTCTCTATTTTGTGCAATGACGCTCTTGATATGACAGCCTTCACGCCTAAGACGTATAACCTCGGTATTGAGATGGACCTGACCACCGTGGCTTTCCACTGCCTCCCGAAACCGCTGCCACATCATCCCTGGCCCCAAAACGGGGTAGTGAAACTCGTTGATCAACGATTTGGCATTGTTGGTGCCCAAGAGAGCGTTGGACACCGCCGCCGCCAGCGACAGTCCCTTGATGCGCTGAGCCGCCCAGTCGGCTTGGATCTTGTGACAGGGAATCCCCCATACCTTCTCGGTGTAGGTCTGGAAGAATGTCTTGTAGAGGCGTCGCCCGAAGCGATTGGTCACCCACTCTTCAAAGGTTTCCTCTTGCGGATAAGGCCACAACTGCGCTTTGAAGTAGCTCAACAGAATCAGCAGACTTTCGACGAGGCCCAGATTGGACAGGGTATTGAAGAAAGCGAGAGGATAGTTGAAAAAGAGACCTTGGTAGTAGATACGCGACAGGCGCGGGACTCTCAGGAAATCCTCCCCAAGCACCTCTTGCCAGAGCTTCTGCACCTCTTCGAATTTGGTGAAAAAGCGATGACCGCCGATGTCGAAGCGGTAACCCTTGTACTTCTCAGTCCGGGCCAGCCCACCAACCTTGTCCGCCTTCTCCAGCACGACGGGCTGGATGTCTCGCTTGATCAGTTCATAGGCGGCTGTCAAACCAGCCGGGCCAGCGCCGATAACGACGACGACCTGGTGATTCATTTATACACCTCCGGACGTATCTCAGGGGTCATTTCTTGAGCCGCTGTGCTGGATCGAGTCATATCGCCATTATAGTATACCTCGGTTAGAGAAGAGTTAGAAAAAAGTTAGAATTCCGTTTAAATGCGAAGTAGTCTTAGGCACTGAATGGTTACAAGCCAACTTCTGGTGCAGAATGATGATACCATCCCACTCATTGGTTGTCCATTAGGTTTGTCTGTGTACCTTTTTTTTCGTCCTTACCTTTCAGGTGCATTAGCCTCGGAGAACCTTTCGTGGTATAATCGTGATGCTGCTTCACACGCAGATTTTGGCTCTTAGGGGGAATCATTGAGAAACAGCCCGCTTCACTTGAAGGCGCCTTCGACCCGGTGGGTCCTGGCCGGCATCATCCTGCTGGGAATCGCCCTCCGCCTATACCTGCTTTTCAGCTCACAAGTGATCATCGAAGCGGATGAGGCCCTGGTGGGCTTGCAGGCCTTTGGCATCCTGCGCGGCGAGAGGCCCATCTTTTACCCTGGACAGGCCTACGGGGGCAGTCTGGAGTCCTATCTGGTTGCGACTGTCTTCCGACTGTTGGGCGCATCGCCCCTGACCCTCAAGTTAATCCCTTTCCTGTTCTCCACCCTTTTCATCTTTATGACCTATCAACTGGCCAGGGAAATCTACAATCCGCCCATCGGCCTCTTGAGCGCCCTCTTCGTCGCCCTATGCCCCCTCCTCCTCACCGCTTTCAGCCTGAAGACCTGGGGCGGCTACAGCCAAACCCCTGTCTTAGGCAACCTGGCCTTGATCCTTTTACAATGCAACCTGTCTCGTCGAGCCCAATACAAAGGGTTATGGAAGGCAACGCTGGGACTCGGTTTCCTCAGCAGTCTGGGTCTTTGGGTCAATCCCCAATATTTCTATTATCTGGGGCCAGTGGTCTTGCTTCTTCTTGTCAGGGCCAAAAGGGTCGGTGGGGTCGGATGGGCAGCTTTCATCGCCGGTTGCCCTTTGGGCGGCCTACCCCTCCTCCTGGCCAACCTAAACCGTTCCCAGGGCACCACAACCAATCTTGTCCTGGAAGGGGTTGTGCCAGCCCGGGATTTCTGGCCCTCCCTCAAAGCGGCCGTGAGCTATTTCGTTACCGACGGCCTACCCACCTTGTGGGGACTCCGACCCATCAAGGGAGAAATGGTCATCACAGCCGCCTTTGTAGTGATACCGCTCTACATGGCTGCCATGCTGATTTGCCTATGGCGGGTGGGGCGGGACGTGCTGACGCGACGATACAACCCGGCCATCGTGCTGGTGGTCACCCTCATCCTGGCCCCCTTCGTCTTCATCCTGGCCGCCC
>Ga0180433_10006690_pt1 | contig 14997 bp, 12 predicted proteins | sample SS_ome_8_FD_132980 | JGI IMG/M metagenome (GOLD analysis project Ga0180433, IMG submission 132980) | Hypersaline lake sediment archaeal communities from the Salton Sea, California, USA - SS_1_D_1 metaG | ecosystem: Environmental > Aquatic > Non-marine Saline and Alkaline > Hypersaline >... | reverse complement strand
TCGGATAGAAGGGAAAATGAAACTGCCTACCTTTTAATGGTTAAAAGTATATATTGGATAATAAAGATTTCCTAACAATAGGATTAATATGGGTATATAATAGGATTACTCTACTTTACCTATATATTTTGCGAAATATAGGCAACCCAAATTATTGCATTCTTCTCTACATATCTATTCGTCTATCTGTCGTATGGGTTGAGTATATGGAATAAATCTTCCTTGATATAAAATTAAGTGTAATTCTATTTCATCCCTCTCAGTTTACTTTACCCTTGTGGATATTTTCTAAAAAAATTATCTTAATAATTCTCTGTTGTCTCAAAACTCAAAAATATAATCTATTCAAACAAAGTAATTACATATATTCCAATATATATTATATATAAACCTTCTTCTATAAATAGCCTATCTAATAAGGAGAAATAAAGAAAAATAATTTTAACTATGCATCATCTAAAAACTATCTTTTTGTATTGTCCCTTCATTAGAGATATTTATCGATGTTATTTTTTTCAATTATTTTCTTCCTACATTACTATTAATCAAAATCTGTTCCTAGATCGTAGCCACAATATGGGCATTCATTACCGTCATCCAAGACTTGATTACAGTTGGGACAGATGCTTTCAGTACTAAAATTTTGCTCTTCTGCGTCGATAGAGCACCCGCATTCTGGACAAACATAAGTATTAGTTGAAGTATCTTGCGAACGTTGCATCTTTTCTCCACAATTTGGGCAAATCCATTTTTCTTCCAATTCTTCAATCAGTTTCAAATACATCCACTCCAATTTTAATGTCTACTATTGATTCTATTTAAATCTAGTGTGGCAAAATGTCAAAATGAAAATATTTTCTTATATTCCTATTCTGAAAACAGGTTCCAAATTGGATATATCATCAGCACATATTCTAGATGTTTGACGTACCACTTTATCCACTTGTATTTGGTTTTTCCCAAACGTTTTAAACAACTATTTATACAAAACCGATTATAACTAAGGACATAGGTTTGAGCTTATGAAAATTGATAAAAAAATTTTTTCGCTACTAGCAGTCTGTCTTCTTGCATCAACAGTTATACCTGGATGTATTGAACAACAAGGAAGAAGTAGCGGAATAGGGTTGATTACTATACCTGCTGCAAGTGCATCTGTTTTGGATAACCCGAAGTATGCTATGGCATCATACTACAGTTCAGAAGAAATGATTATAAACACCAGCGTATCTCAATATGATCTACCTTTAGACTTAACATCGATAGCAAACATAAATGATATCTATTCTCGATTTTACCTTGATGATGGACAAGAAAATATTCTTATTAGAAATGGCTTTGTTGTCATAGATCACGGCTTTGAAAATGATATAGTTCAGCCGTATAAGGAGATGAAACTAGCCGACATACCAATTTTTGTAACCAGCGATACATTGCTGCATTTGTACCACATACAATTTGATGAAATATTGAAGGGAATAGAGGAAAGAGAATTCTTTGGTAAAATTCTGAATTTAAGCAAAGCACTTTTTGATAAATCAATAGAAGACTATCATAACTGTATTGATATTGATATTAAAGAGGCGGCACGGCGTAATATCGCCTATTTAGGAGTAGGATTTTCCTTATTGCAAATGCCAACAGATGGATATAACGGATCTGAAGACATACAAACAGTCGATTTTAGCATTCCTAGTTATGTAAACGATGAAGTGGAAGTAGAAGTTGCATTTATTGAATCTCAAGATGGTTTTCATGATAGCCCACTATTTCTCTATAGAGAGGATTACTCCCAATACAAACCACGGGGGCATTACACACAATCAGAGAAACTCAAACGCTATTTCAAAGCTATGATGTGGTACGGGCGAATGTCCTTTCTGATGAAAGGTGGAAATCCTCATTGCCAATACTGTGATTTTCTAATATCTGAAAATGATGCAAAGATTCAAACGATTCAGGCAAGCTTGATAGCTACTGCACTACCAAACGTAATGATAGATGGCGAATCTCTTGAAAACATATGGACAAGAATATACAAGGTTACATCTTTCTTTGTGGGAACCGCAGATGATCTTACACCATATGAATATCTTGACAGCATAAAGGATGTTTTCGGACCACAATTCAATGCAACCGAACTTGCCAATGCTACAAAACTACTCGAGTTGAAAATGAAACTAGCACAACTCAGAAACCCAAAGATCTATGGTGGAACAGGAGAAATAGCTATACTTAAGCCACCTGGAGTGGCATTTACCATAGAGGATCTCAACGAAACACTTGACAAAACCAAAGGCATGCGACTCATGGGGCAGCGGTTCATACCAGATTCATACATGTTCCAACAACTGGTATTTCCCGCAGTAGATCCGTTTATTGGAACGGGGAAGCCATTTACCATGGAGTCCACCGCTGGAGGGCCTGCTCGTGTTTTTTCCAGAGGGCTTGATGTTATGGCGGTACTAGGATCAAACAGGGCCCTTGAAATCCTCGATAACGAAGGCGACACACAATATGAACACTACTATGAACAACTAAACATGTTGCAGGAAAACTTCTCCAGCCTGAACATTACGGAATGGAACCGCAATCTATATTTCGGTTGGATATACACTCTAAAATCATTATTAAAAGAATACAACAGCAGCTATCCGACATTTATGAATACAATCGCATGGCAAGATAAGGAATTACAGACAGTACTTGCGTCCTGGAGTGAACTGCGCCATGATACAATCCTTTATGGAAAACAGAGTTATACACCAATAAAAGCAACGTCAGTAGAACCTCCAGAAAACCCCGTTGTTGGATACGTTGAGCCAGTACCAGAATTCTACTTACGAATTCATGCACTGACAAAAATGACACGAGAAGGACTAACAGACCTTAATGTTCTAAACAACACGGAAAACAATAGGTTACAAAGCCTAGAAATAATTCTCGAACGTTTGATTAACATATCAAAAAAAGAGCTTGAAAACAAGGAGCTTACAGATTCTGACTATGAATTCATCAGGAATTTTGGTGAAAACCTGGACAGTATAGTAACTGGAGTAAAAGACAAGGGAAAAGAAACAACTATTATTGCAGATGTGCACACCGACACAAACACAGAACAGGTCTTAGAAGAAGGAGTTGGATATGTCGACCTAATCCTAGTTGCATATATGGTTCCCAATGGTAATGCTATAATTGGTGCCGGTCCCGTCCTTAGCTACTATGAATTTAAACATCCAATGGATAATCGATTAACCGATGAGCAGTGGACCAACATGCTACAAGATGAAAAAACTCCAGATAGACCTGATTGGGTTATTTCGTTTGTATCAGAATAAAAAGTTCAAATTCTGGTTGCAAAACTTTCAATTTTTCTTTTTTCCCATACATCTTCAGAAAGTGTGTTGTAAATATTTTTCTTATTTGTTTTCTTAGGATGTTTTTTAGTAATAAACACTTCTTCCTTTTCGCCTTCATCCATTGCATATTTTAAAATGGTGTTTTTCTTAAGTTGCCAGTAGTGTGTACGCCAGGCTCTGCCGTCATACAATATTGCTTCTTCCCGCCCAGTTGTAAGCATTCCTTCTTCCTCTAAGATGTAAAATAGCTGCCTATCTTCAGGATCCAAGTAATTATCAATAATGCGGTCATCGTAACCAAATAGATCAAGGACAAATCCAGCTGTTCTACTGGCCCTTCTGGCATCAATACCCATTCTGTTTGATATTGCCTTTGACAAGTCATTCAACGTTATAATTTTCATACGAACTGTTCTCCCCCGCAAATATTATTTGTTATTGTAACATTAATGTATAATATATAATTTGTAATATATATATTTTTTCACTAAATATGTTTAAAATTGCAACAAAAGTTGCAATGGAATCATGGAATTAATTTTCAATCTTTATCCAGCTTGGAAGGATGCTAAAATTGGTCTTAATGAAACACTGAGAAGCGAATGTTATTTGTAATATATCCTAGATAAAAACGGAACAATGTACCAAATTTTTCATTTACATCACAAAAAATTTATATATAATTAACAATAAAACAGAATACTCAATGAAAGAAATATGGACATGCCCAAACTGTGGAGCGGAAATGAAAAAATTAACAGATACTTCGACTCTTTATCACATATGTCCAATATGTGGCTGTTCCATGGAAGGAAAAGAACAGAATTTTGATTCTGGAAACATTTGTCCTAACTGCCATTGTACATTAGATAACAGTATAGAATGTTCTCATTGTGGTTATGATTTGGGATCAGATTTTGACTAAAAGGGAATTTTACAGAATAATGCAATAACACCTCAAACATCACGCTTGTCACTATTTACTTACTGAGTCATTATCTGAACCTTGATTTTTATTTATCCAGTTAATAATTTTTGGCAATAAGCGGATCTTCCCGTTTCAAGTATTTCCAGAATAATATTTTCTGTAACCTTACCAACTCCTTTTATTTTTTTTAATTCTCCTTTCATGGTTGATAAAGGTTCTTTTAATTGCGAGATTGAATAGGCAGCATACCCATAAGGCGATTTTTTACCTTGCATTTTCAAAAGATAATCAATGTGTTCAAGTATAACAATTGCTAAATCATTTTCACTCAATATATCCTCGTAAAGCGCAGGTGGAATACGTTGAGGTATCTTGTATTTTCTTGCAATAGTGTTAAACGTTAAATATATGGAACTATAATATTCATCTATTGCACTTCCCCACTTGCTATCATGATATATCTTCTGATATTCCACTATAAGATTAGGATAATTTTTCTTAAGCACATTTAAAAAATAATCTTTCTGCCTTCCTTCTTTTAGGGTCATTCCACCAAAAACGATAAAATCTGTACCCATCTCATGCGCTTTCATAACTGTATCTCCTATAAACTTTGGTGAATCAGTTATGAAAGGAATAACCGGAAGCAAAAACATACCGCAGGCGATACCCTCACTTTTAAGAAACCTGATTGTTTCAAGTCGCTCACTAGGTAATGGAACACCCGGTTCAAAAACTCGACTGATTTTATCATCTACAGATGAGAAACTAAAACTCACGATTGCCCTGTTTTTTTCATTGATTTTTTTTATAATATCAATATCTCTTTTTACGAGAATCGATTTTGTAAGAATGTGGACTGGAAAATTTTTCTCATAAAGCAGATAAAGTGTTTTTCTGGTCAGTTCATATTTTTTTTCAGCTGGTTGATAGCTATCGCCAACACCCCCGCCAATGCCTACATAGCACTTCTTAAATGGGGAGCGTTTCCCTCTTGGATCCAGCTCCCTACGAAGGATTTCAACGGCATTTATTTTTACAACTAGATCTTCCCCAAATTCTCCATTAACTAGATATTTTTCAGATCGGCCATCACAATATACACAGTTATGCTGACAACCTCTATACAGATTCATTCCATAACATGTCAAAAACCATGACTCAATTTTTTTATATTTGCGAAGTATAGATTTCGCTTCAATTTCTCTAATATTCACTTATTTTGCATATTCTTCTTTTGTATTTATATTCATCCATTTTTATCAAGTACATTACTTTAATAGGATTTTTTTTACAAGATTTCTACATAGTCTGTATGTCATCCAATAGGAGTTTTTATCCCCTTTATCTGCCAGTTCTTTAACTGAGTCATAAACAATATCGGGAAGGGGGGACATGTTTTGCTTTTAATTATTGATCGTAGATTTTCTGTTTTTAAGATACTATGTCATTTTTTCAAATTTCGAGGGGCAGGGATAATACTTTAGGAAAGCAACATAATTTATATAATAATGCAAAATATATTAAAATCAGAAAAATGCCGAGACGAATGCGAAAAAAATGGATTGTTTATTTTCTATTGTTGATTAATATATGGTTAATTTTTGTACCTGTTAATGCATCATATGGGAGTTTATGGTGGGATGATGGTTGGTCACATCGTCAAGAGATACATATACCTATAAACACAAATTTGGATGTTGCTAAATATCAACCTATTGATACAAGAATTGAATTCGACGAGAGTTGCTGGGCAAAAAATGAAAAGGAACATTCTATAAGGATTTGCTGTTTGAATGGTAATAATTGGAAAGAGCTTGAATCACAGATATATAATTTAGAACATATTGATGAAAATCATGTTAAATCCTGTAATATTGTTTTTCTGATACCTGGCTCTACTAATGGTGATGAACGATATTATGTTTACTATGATGATTCTGAGAAATCTAACCCGGATTATGTTGATCATGTTGATGTAGCGGAGTCATTCTATCGTTATGAACCAATATCTGGGTATCCTCTTGAATCACATTATTACAAAATAATTGATGAGGGATACATAATATATGCGGTTTCTCAAGAGGGACAGGTCATTGGATATAATACATCTCAACATGTAACCAAAATGAATGATAAAGTCACCGAGGTTAAGCCAAAAAATGGAAATCTATTTGCAGCATTTGATTTCAAATATTTCTATAGTGAAGGGGTTTTTGGTTATAGCTCTACAAGTCAACATTTAATTACAAAGGAGATACTTGTAAATGGAAATCTAATGGTTGAAGTTGGAATCGTTAGTATATCAAACATGGGTGACTTACAAACAACTGCAACATACAAATATTATCACTGTCCAACATCGAATACCAGAATACATGCTCACGTCAGACATGAGACGTTAAAGGAAGTCAATGTCTATCCAGGAGCAAATACAGATGGAACTTACGCTTTATTGCAATGTGGTGGTGTTCAAAGCGTTTCAATTGAAGACTTGAACTTTGGCCAAATACTGCCATATATGCATGTTTTTAATGAGCGAGACAGTATAGCAAAATATTCTTTAGATATAGACCCAGAATACATACCAGATGATCCAGATATTAGGATTTTAAGTATTGAGGATGATGTTGATCTTGGTAAAAATGCATGGGTCTCATTTGATGAGGGAGACACAGGGATTGCCCACTCAATAATTCTAAGTTCAAATAGTGTTGTGAAATATGGAGATGACGAGCGAGATGGAATTCAGATAAATGCATTTGAAATGGATTACCCTCATCTTCCTGGACTTGAAAACAATCAGGCTACCATACAGATTGGTAGGAATTCTTACGAGAGTGGCGATATCCACGATCTTGTAATACCCAGGAATTTTATCGTTGAATTCGACGCTGAGTTTTTCTCTTCAAATAACGGTGGTTTCAATATAGTCCAGCATGAGGCAGATATATTTCAGGAACTCGCAAAAATAAAACCACCATCTAATGATGAGTTTATTGATGATTCCAATGAAACTGGGAAACATGCATTATCGGTTTTTGTTCATCTTTCTCCATCAATGCCCATAGGCTCGGGACTTTCTGCTTTGTTAGGCCTAGATTTTTCATATATTAATGTTGAACTTTATAAAAACGAAGAGTTCACATATTCAGGAACGGCAGTAAGATTGCCAATGAAACCAATTTCTGAATTAGATGAACTAACCCCTTTTAAGCAAATTTCAGCCGCTCTGTTATCTTTTGACTGGAAAAACCTTTCATTTTTCAAAAAAATGTGTTTCTCAGATTTGGAATGTGGAAGATATACAATCAAAATTTACAGGGAGAATACTTTTTTTGGAGAACAGAGAAAGTACATAGGATTTACACCATTAGAATTGAATGATGATACAAAAACTCATGTTTATTGTGGTATTGAGGGGGCTTTTTATATTCATGCATCTGATCAAAATAATGAAGATGTAAAGAATGTTGAAGTAATTTTACTTAAAAATGGTAATATAGTGGCAAAAAATCAAACTGGTGAAAAAGGCAATACTCTAATTAAGGCACCATGCAGCTTATCAGAAAAATATGCTGTTAAAATTTTATACAATGGATTTATGGTGCATAATGGCACAGTCAGGTTAGGATATTTAACAAATATACTTCCCAAAAGAGAATCAGTATCTATCGAACGATACAATCTAAAGATAAATGTTTTTGACATCTGGGGTATGCCTCTAGAGGTAGATGTAAACCCAGTTCTTAAGAGTAAGGAAATGTATGAATCTAAGATAATTTCGGGGGAAAAACTATCATTAAATTGCTATGTATTTTCAAACCTTACACCATCATTGTATAAACTTAATTTAAAATATAAATCATATTCATTAGAAAAAGACGTTAATTTGGATTCAGATATAGAATTGGACCTTGACTTTCCAGCTGAATTCCAAATAAAAGTAAGGATATTGGACTCTCGAGGTCTTCCATTAGAAGATGCAAAAATAATAATATCGAGAAATAGTAAACAATTAGAAACAAAAACTAAAGATTCCAAACTGATGTTCTCCTTTCCACCTGGTTTTTATCATGCTAAAATCTATGGTGAAGGTAAACTGATTGGTGCAAGAGAGATTGATGTTTTTGGTGAAAGAAACTTTGATTTTATAACAATATCTGAACCTTTTTTCCCTGTCTTGATCATTGTTATTGCTACTATTTTAATAGCTATTTCTGCAGTTTTTTCATATGTTAAAAAAGACAAGATGTATTTTCTACTAATTCTGCCGATATCTCTTGTAATTATGGCTGTTGTTTCTCCATGGTGGGTACTATATAGTTCCTCTTCTCAATTAGAAACATCAACTAATATGTTTTTAATTCCACTAGAACTTGTCACAGTAACAACGATTTCCAATTTGATATCTGGTGAATTAGCATCTCTGCCAGATATATTCAGAGAGTATGTTAGTATGATTCCTATATTTTCATTAGTGGGCTGTTCATCAATCACAGCAGGGATGTTTTTCAAAGCATTGAATTATTGGAGATTCTACATCTTATCTTTGGTTTTTGCCTCAATTTCATTTGTTGTTTCTATCTTAATATTTTTCATTGGAATGTCAACGCTTGCTGAAGTAGGCGTTGGAGATTTCATGGGAAAAGGAATCCTTGATGTGAGCGTTCAAGGGGGATATATAGTTCCATCAGTTTCTTGCAGTTGGGGTCCTAGTTTTGGGTTCCATCTTTACATTATTTCTATTGGCATTCTTTTTATTGTGATAGTTGGAATTCTATCAAGAAAATATTTCAAAAGTAGATGTAATTTACATAATTTATAAGATAAAGCGGAGATCGTTCAATCCTAAAAATATCTCAGTTATAAACCACAATTAAAAATCTTCTTTGAAATTCTAAACGATATTTAGACCCTTTTAGGCTACAATTTTATAAGTATATGAATGTTATGAGGTGATAGGTTAAAGGAGGAAAAAATGCATCCAATATTTTTCTCATACGATAGTAGTTTAATCCCATCTGAAAAACTTGTACATACGGCGGAAAAGTTACTGGAAGAAGTTAAGTATATGAATAACGCAGCTACTTTACAATATGAAGATGATAGGGCTTCAATTAATCTTCCTGATGACAAACAAGCATTGAAAAAAATTAAAATGCTTGTAGAAGAAAAAAAGGAATTAAAACCAAGTTATCTAATTGTAGTTGGGATTGGTGGAAGTAATCTAGGAACTATGGCCGTGCAGGAGGCCTTATTGGGAAAGCTATATAATCAATTGAATCCAAATATAAAGGTGTTGTATGCTGACACTGTCGATTCTGATCTAATCGACGAGATCATAAAAATAATCGAACCTATTTTTAAAAAAGGGGAAAATATTATTATAAATGGTGTGAGTAAATCAGGAGGCACCACCGAGACAATAGCTAATTTTGAGATACTAGTTGATTTATTAAAAAAATATAGAAAAAATCATGAAAAATATGTGGTCGTTACATCTGACAAAAATTCAAAATTTTGGGACTTTGCGTTAGAAAATAAATTCGATGTTCTGGAAATACCAAAAAAGGTCGGTGGAAGATATTCTGTTTTTTCTCCAGTGGGTTTATTTCCCTTGGGATTAATTGGAATTAAGATTGATCAGTTGTTGGAAGGAGCAAAAGATATGAAAAGCAAATGTTTAAGTGATAATCTTCTTGAAAACCCTGCAGCCATAAGCGCTACATTAATATATCTTCATCATAAACAAGGAAAAAACATAAATGATTTATTTTTATTTGGTAATGACCTAGAATCAGTTGGAAAGTGGTATAGGCAGCTGATGGGTGAGAGCATAGGTAAAGAATTCAACAAAGGGAAAAAAAGAGTTTTTGAGGGCATCACTCCTACAGTTTCGATAGGTTCTGTTGATTTACATTCAATGGCACAAATGTATCTTGGTGGACCATATGATAAATTCACTACATTTGTAAATGTAAAACAAAACAATTCAGATATTATTGTTCCAGATATAATCGAATATTCAAAGTTAGTCGATGTGATACAGGGAAGGAGGTTAAAAGAATTAATGGATGCCATTATGGAAGGCGTGAAAATGGCTTTCAAAAAAGGCAAACGGCCATTTACAGAAATAATTTTGCAGGATAAATCAGAGTATTCTATGGGGCAATTGCTACAGTTCAAGATGATGGAAATGATGTATCTTGGTTTTCTACTAGAAGTGAATCCTTTTGATCAGCCGAATGTTGAGGATTATAAGATCGAAACAAGAAAAATATTGGAAAGTAAGAATATAGTCTCTAGATTATAATTTGACTTTTAGATAGTATTAAATATTATCTCAAAAAATTATTTTTATCTATTTTTCTTCCATATCCTTTAAATATGATATTACTATTCGGGTGTTTTATGGCACTTTGGCAAGGTGATTCAAGAAGAAGTGGAACAGGACGAAGAAAGCGTTATGCACGTAGTAAAAGAAAGTTTGAAATAGGGCGGGAAGCACATCTTACAACTATTGGTCCTATAAGACTTAAAAAGGTACGAACTATGGGAAATAACAAGAAAACTAGAGCAAAAACCATGAATGTTGCATATGTAGTTGATCCAAAGAGCAAAAAAGTAACTAAAACAGAAATCACATCTGTGGTGGAGAATCGTGCGAATATCCACTATGTAAGAAGAAACATAATTAACAAAGGAGCAGTTATTGAGACAAAACTTGGAAAAGCACTAGTGACCTCTAGACCTGGTCAGAGCGGTACCATAAATGCAGTTTTAATATCTGGATAAAGTTGTGGTGATGTATGGTTTCCAGAGATGAAGACAAATACGTCGTCTGGCCCGTCTATTTTGATAAATCTGTTTCTAAGCTGGGTGGTAGAAAGGTTTCCAAAAAACATGCTGTTGAAAAACCATCTTTGGAAAATATTGCCAAAGCTGCAAAATCCCTTGGTTTACATCCTGTTTTGGAAAAAAACTATGCTCATCCTTCGAAGCACTGGAAAAAAGAAGGAAGATTGTTGGTTGATAAAAAAGGATCTAAAAGCAAAATGTTATTACAGATTGCAAACAGATTATAAAACCTGATTTCAAATAATAAAAGATGAGGTTATGATATATATTTTATACAAATTAAAAATTAAAGAAAATTGATGAAAAATATGTTTTGATTTTCTAACGAAAAAACCACCAACGGGCAAATGGAATTATCAATTTATCGTACATTAGATTAGGGAGAATCAAACCTATCTTCCCTAGAATAGTCATCGGTAGAGGATAAGTGTAGTGACTACGTTTGTGTTCAATGGCCGATATAATTTTTTTCGTAGATTTTTCTGTATCAATAATGAATGGTAAAGGTGTGCCCTTTGGAATATATTTATCTGTAACCATTGGTGTTTTAATGAATCCTGGGCAGATTGTGGTAACTAAAATCCCCTTAGAATTATTTTCGACGCGTACTCCTTCTAGATATCTTACGATTCCAGCCTTTGTGGCAGAATATACGGCCAGATTTGGGATGCCTCTGTATGATGCAGCACTTGAAATTCCTACAATATGCCCACCACCGTTATTGATCATTCTTGGAAGTGCCAATTGAACTGTGTTTATCAAGCCCATGAGATTCACATCTACGGTTTGACGTGCTTTATTCAATTTCATCTCTGTTGTTTTTATCCAATATGCTACTCCTGCATTAGCTACAATCATATCTGGTGCTGCCCATTTATTCTCGATTTCTTCAAAAGCTCTTTCGATGGAAGTCGGGTCGGTAACATCTCCAGGAACAACCAATGCCATACCACCGTTTTTCTCAATTTCCGTTTTAATTTTTTCCAATTGCTTTTCATGTCTACTAAACAGTGCAACGCGATGACCTTTTTTAGCTAAGGCAATAGCTAGAGACGAACCGATTCCACTTGATGCTCCTGTGATGAAAGTTGTAGTGACCATAGAGACACGGTTAATATCCATCTATTAAAATACTTTACTCACTCTTCTGTAGATATTATCATGATTAAATTTTGTGTATATCTATTATTCTTCCTCAAAATACATGGTGCATAAATTTTGATGGAAAATCAAGTTCAATTCAGTAGTTTTTGCTTTGAACTTGATATAATAAATGTTATAATGTTAAAGGCTTAATTTATAAATATTTAACATTAACAGTTAATTATTATGTTAACATGGTGCACGTTCTTAATTATAATTATCGTGATAGATTATATCTTTCATTGAATCAACAATCGAATGATAGATAATATTTATCACAGCTGTTTAATTAGTAAAAAGTAGTTTTCAAGAAATTCTTAGTTATGAATTATTCAAAATCTTTTAGTTAGGTAAGTTGAGAGGTATACTGAAAATTTACAAAAATGCTAAGAAAATATATACATGCGATGAAAAATGGGATTTTGATGCGAAAAATATTTTTTCCCCGAATTTTTTAAAAAATTTTCTCGTTTACTCTAGTATAGTGTTAGATAATAGATAGCATACAATAATCTTATAAATTAAAACTTGCTAATAATTTTGGATGGATGCAGAACCTGTTAGAGTAGCAATTTATACTAGGGTATCGACTGAAGATCAGGCCAAAGAAGGTTTTTCACTTGATGCACAACTTGACAGGTTAAGGGCATATTGTACCTCTAGAGAGTGGAATGTTGCTGGAGAGTACATAGATGATGGTTATTCTGGACGAAACACGAAGCGACCGGCATACAGTAGAATGTTAGAAGAAGCAGACAAATGGGATATGCTTCTCGTTATAAAAATGGATAGAATCCATAGAAATTCTAAGAATTTTATGTTGATGATGGAGCATTTAAATAAATCTAACAAAGGCTTTACTTCAATGACTGAATCACTAGATACTTCGACTGCAATGGGTCGATTTGTGATGGATATTATTCAAAGGATAGCACAACTCGAATCTGAACAAATCGGTGAGAGGGTATACATTGGCATGGAGCAAAAAGCAAAAACAAACGGTGGCATGCTAGGATTTAACATACCATATGGATATGATTATATGGACGGGGAGTTAATAATTAATCCTAATGAAGTAGATGTGGTAAAGGACATTTACTCCTGGTATAAAGATGGAAAAAGTATGGGTGAAATAGTGAAAATGCTTAACTCTACCAAAATTCCAACGAAAAAGGGGGGTTTTTGGGCAAAAAAGACTATTTCTACTATACTTAAAAATCCAGTCTATTGCGGATACCTTCATTGGGAAGATTATGTAAATAAAAGTGAGCATGATCCAATCATTGACGAGTCGGATTTTGACGAAGTTCAAATATTAATTGCCAATCGCGGTGGATCTCCGGCCAAAAAATTGGCGAAATAAGTCTCTTTTTGGTTACCTTCGGACTACCGAAGGTAACTCTTATCAATAGCAAAATATAAGTAATATATTTAATATATATGAAATATTCATATATTTAAGAGATATCAAATGTATAAGTATAAGGTGGCATATTACATAAGAGTGAACAAGGGGGAACAATCAGATGGGTACAGTCTAGAAAGACAAAAATCAACTTTAGATGATTGGGTAAAAGACATGGGGTGGAGGAGGGTAAAAACCTATTATGACGAGGCTAGTGTAAAAGATACAAATCGAGAAAAATTCCAGGAACTAATTATCGATGCAAAACATGGCCTTTTTGATGGAATTTGTATGGTGGACAGCGACAGGTTTAGCATATCTACAAAGGATTTGCTTGATGTAATGGATGATTTACTAGAATGCGGGGTAAGATTACATATACATAATTTGCAGCACATTGATATTTATAATGAACAGGGCAGGTTCTTACTTACTAATTTAGCAACTTACAGCAAGTTTTTCAGAGGACAATTGGCATCTAAAATTCGCGCTGGTGTAAAACGAAAGATGAAGAATGAATGGTTTGGTCAGGCCCCATATGGCTACACAATAATATCTGATGATATTGATGGTAGAAAGAAAAATACAAGACTCATAAAAGATAAAGGAGAACAAAAAATAATTACTAAGATGAGGAAATTAAGGGAGAATGGCAAAAGTTATAGTGAAATTGCTACATATCTTAACCAAGATGGCATTCCTACAAGATACACAAAAGAGAACAAAAAAAGTAGTTGGTATCCTGCTACAGTTAGAAATATTCTAATTAGGCAAGAAGTAATTATAAATGATAAGACAGAGGAAACCTGAATTTATGATATATGTTAGGAAAAAAGTGGCAGATTTGTATGGAAAATAGAAGCGAAAGAAGCTGTGTAGATTTTGATGATATTCAAATGGAATAATCTATACTACAGTCTTTTTTATTAGTTCAGAAAAATTCAGAATATCTTCTTCTGTTGTATCAAATGAACACATCAATCTCACCTCTGATGTCTGTTCATTATTTAAATGAAAGAAGTATTTTTTTTGCAATGGAGGAATATGTTTCTTTGGAATTATTGCAAATACGGCATTTGTCTCTACTTTTTGGGTTATTTTTATTTGAGGGACGTCTTTTATTTCTTTGTACAATATTTGAGCCATCTTATTGGAATGTTTGGCGTTTTTTAACCATAAATTGTTAGATAAAAACGCTTCAAATTGTGAAGAAATAAAACGCATCTTTGATGGCAATTGCATCCCTTGCTTCCTTATGAAAACAAAGTTTTTTGATAATTGTTTGTTGAAGAAAATAACTG
>Ga0180433_10006688_pt1 | contig 15002 bp, 14 predicted proteins | sample SS_ome_8_FD_132980 | JGI IMG/M metagenome (GOLD analysis project Ga0180433, IMG submission 132980) | Hypersaline lake sediment archaeal communities from the Salton Sea, California, USA - SS_1_D_1 metaG | ecosystem: Environmental > Aquatic > Non-marine Saline and Alkaline > Hypersaline >... | reverse complement strand
TATTGAAACTGTTTTCGAATATTCTGGTAATATTGCGGTAGCGGTGGGAGAAATTTCGGAGGATATAATCAAATAAATTCTTTAGTTCCTGATCAGACATTTTGAGGATTTTTTTTATGATATTCCGAGCTCTTTCATTATCTTCTGGTATATAATGACGGGCAATAACCCGCTCAGGATTGGGATAAAATTTTGTCTTTTGACGGATCACATTAATCGACATGCTAATTCCCTTTCCTTGATTTAATTATACTGCTAATTTTTTAGATATTAATTCATATAAAAGTAATTTCTTAATATAAAAATGTAAACTATTCTTTTTTTAATTGCAAGAAAAAAATTTTTTTTTAATTAATTTTATTTATATTTTATTTATATGCTTTTATTATTTATATGATTTGTTAATTTAATTAAAAAATAAAAAAATTTACAGTAAATTTTTAACAGGAGTAAAAAATGGATATATCAGGTTTTATAGATTCTGAAATATTCAAATGGGTTGTGCTTCCTCTTTTAATTTTTCTTGCCCGTATCATTGATCAGATTCTTGGAACCATCCGTATTGTATTTATTTCCCGGGGTGATAAATGGATATCTCCCATACTGGGATTTATTGAAATTATTATTTGGGTGATAGTTATACGCCAGATACTCCATAATCTGTCTAATGTAGTGGGATACATAGCTTATGCAGGTGGTTTTGCTACAGGTAATTTTATCGGGCTTATTTTAGAAGAAAGGATTGCTTTAGGAAAACGAGTTGTACAGATTATTACCCAGAAAGAAGCATCTAAACTGATTAAATTTTTAAATCGAAAAGGATACGGAGTAACTAATATTCCTGCTCAGGGAGCCAGAGGAAACGTTAATGTCATCTATACTATTATTAACCGGAGTGATCTGGACAGAGTTATTGGTTTAGTAGAGCGTATTAATCCGGGAGCATTTTATTCAGTACAAAATGTACTTTCAGTCAAGGAAGGAATCTTTCCTACCAGAAGAGGAATAATCAGGAGAATGTTTCCAAAATCTCCCCGGCTTTACAGGAAGATGGATCTTTCAAAAAAAATCCGTATGCTACGTAAAGGTAAATAATTATATGATAATTATTTTTTATATAATCAGTGGTTTATTATTATTATTTTTAGGTGCTGAATTACTGGTAAAAGGGAGCAGTGCAATAGCAGTTCGTTTCGGGATCTCTCATCTGGTAGTTGGTCTTACCATAGTAGCTTTTGGCACTAGTGCTCCTGAACTGGTTATTAGTCTTAAGGCAGCTGTAACAGGTTCTGGAGATATATCTCTGGGCAATGTGATTGGATCAAATATTTCTAATATTGGACTTATATTAGGTATGTCAGCTTTAATTCATCCTCTTCATGTTCAGCTTCAGACCATTCGTTTTGATGTCCCCTTTATGCTCATCTCATCAATTATTTTTATATTTTTTTCTCTGGGATTACAACTGGATCGCATTGAAGGAATTGTATTATTTGTCGGATTTATCTTTTTTGTGGTATTTAATATTAGATCGATAAATAAAGAAAAAAAGAAGGAGGTTATAAAAAAAATTGGGAATAGTCCATCCACTCCGCACATCGGGTTGGGGAAATATTTTTTACAGATCGGAATTGGATTAATTTTATTGAATTTCGGATCGAATTTTTTAATTAAAGGAAGTGTGCAAACAGCTCATCTTCTTGGCGTCAGTGAGGCTTTTGTCGGGTTGACAATTATTGCTCTGGGCACCAGTCTGCCTGAGCTTGCCACATCAGTAATAGCTTCCTGGAAGGGAGAGATGGATATAGCTGTTGGGAATATAATCGGTTCTAATATTTTTAATATTTTATGTGTATTAGGAATTTCTTCAGTTATTTGTCCGATTCAGGGGGTTAATATTAAAATTTTAGATATGCTGTTTATGCTGGGATTAAGTGTGCTGATTTTTCCTCTCATGAAAACTGATTTTACTTTGAAACGGTGGGAAGGAGCATTGTTATTGGGTGTTTATGTTCTTTATATTCTTTTACTATTACCAATATAATTGAAATACAGGGAGTATGCATTTGAATACTTTTTCTGAACAATTAACAGGGCTTCCTCTTGAATTCTGGTTGACCTTAGGATTAATTATTGTTGTGTTTTTAACGTTCAGCTTAATAATCGTAAATCTAATATATTTTTGTCTATACAGGAAATTAATATATGTTAATAAACAGATCTCAGGAAAGATTCTATATAATATATTACATGTACCTTGTATTATTTTGAAATACCGAAATATATGGTACAGAATATATGTTCAAGCACAAGGTATTAAAAATCCTTTATCTCTGAATATTAAAAGAAATAATCCGTTTAATTTTGAATTATTAGTAATTAAAACTGATAGTGTCAAAAAATTATCATGTAAAAAATTATTAAAGGGACAAAAATTAAAACCTGCTAAATATAATATTAATCAGGAGTTGATTATTAGATCTAATTCTGTTAATTCGGCAGAAACATTTTTACAATCCAAAAGTAATGTGAAAATAATTCATTTTCTATTACAGAAGGGATTTGAAGAAATTATTTTTAAAGGCAAACACCTTATTATAAAAAAATTTTGTTTTAATGAGGATGATTTTAACAAATATAATATAGAACAAGTACTTCATGCCCTGGACTATTTTAATGCATGATATTAATTTTAAATGTTTTATTATCACTATAGATTTCTCGGCTTTAAATTAATACATGTTATAAATACAATTTGAAAGGCATAATATGAAGACAGCATTATTACAATTTACTCCTGTGTTCGGTGAAAAAAAGAACAATTTAGAAAAGATCGGAAAATATTTAAAAAATACTCAGGCAAAACTTGTAGTGCTGCCTGAGCTGTGCACAACCGGCTACCAGTTTGTTTCTAAAAAGGAGACTGAACATCTTTCTGAAACCATACCCGATTCTTTTACTGTTAAAGCATTTGAAACTATGTGCAAAGAATCAGGAATATATATTACTGCAGGTATGGCTGAAAAAGACGATGGAAAATTATATAATTCATCTGTCCTTGTTGGACCTGAAGGTTTTATAGGAAAGTATCGTAAAGTGCATCTTTTCAAAGAAGAAAAAAAATGGTTTTCTCCGGGTAATATCGGGTACCGTGTATGGGATATCGAAGAGGCTAAGATCGGGATGATGATATGTTTTGACTGGATTTTTCCGGAGGCTGCCCGTTCTCTTGCTCTGCAGGGAGCTGAGATTATATGTCAACCAGTAAATCTGGTTTTACCCTTTTGTCAGGAAGCAATGATAACCAGGGCCATAGAAAATGGTGTTTTTATTATCACTGCAAATCGTACCGGAACAGAACACCGTGGAGGAAAAGAAAGTCTCACCTTTACAGGCCAGAGTCAGATAGTTAATCCCAGAGGAGAGGTATTGTTTCGATTGGGAGAAAAAATGAATCTTTTCAGGAAGCTGATATAGATCCAGGTGAGTCCCGGGATAAATATATTACTCCGCAAAATCATATTTTAAAAGACAGGAAAACGGATCAATATTCACTTGACTGAAAGCTGAAATTTTTCTAATTTGTAATAGTGATGTATATGTTCGTATAAAATAGTATAATTTATTAATCAGAGGAACCTCATTATGGGAAAAAACTGGGAAGGAACACTTGAGAGGCTGGATGATTTTCGCTGGTGTATTCCTGAAACATTTCAGAAAGGAATGAGGGTTCCGGGTATAATATTTTCTGATAAGGAAATGCTGCAGCAAATACGTCAGGATCAGGCTCCTCAGCAAGTTGTAAATGTAGCGCATCTGCCTGGTATTGTAAATGCTTCAATGGCAATGCCTGATATTCACTGGGGGTACGGTTTTCCAATTGGAGGAGTAGCAGCCCTGGATACAGAAGAAGGAGTTATTTCTCCCGGAGGTGTGGGATATGATATTAACTGTGGAGTTCGTTTATTAAAAACAAATCTTGTTTTCGAAGACATAAAAAAAGATTTAACCAGATTAGTGGAAACATTATTCAGAAATATTCCCTGCGGTGTAGGATCAAAAAGTAAACTCAAGCTGTCAAGAAAAGAACTAAACAAAGTGCTGGAAAACGGATCAAGCTGGGCTGTAAAACAGGGGTTAGGATGGGAAGATGATATTGAACATACTGAGGATAACGGATGCATGGCAGGAGCTGATCCGGGGGTACTTTCATCCCGGGCTCTGAACCGGGGCATGCCTCAGCTGGGTACTCTGGGTTCAGGGAATCATTTTTTAGAGATTCAGATTGTTGATGAAATTTTTGATGAAGACATCGCCCGGATCTTCGGGCTTGAAAAAGGGGAGATTACAGTAATGATCCATACAGGGTCCAGAGGATTAGGCTATCAGGTGTGTGATGATAGTCTTACCCGCATGGTTCATGCTGTTAATAAATACAACATTACACTGCCGGATAAACAACTTGCCTGTGTACCAGTGTCATCTCCGGAAGGCAAACAGTATTTTGCCGGTATGGCGGCTGCGGCGAATTATGCCTGGACAAACAGGCAGGTGATCATGCACTGGGTTCGTGAGAGTTTTGAGCAGGTACTGGGACAGGGCGCAGAAAAAATGGGGATGAATCTAATATATGATGTAGCCCATAACATTGCGAAATTTGAAACACATATTGTTAATGGAAAGGAACAATCACTTATTGTGCACCGTAAAGGAGCAACCCGTTCTTTTCCACCTCATCACCCTTTGGTCCCGGAAGAATATAAACAAGCAGGTCAGCCGGTTTTAATTCCGGGTGATATGGGTACTGCTTCATATGTCCTGGCAGGAACTCAAAAAGCCATGGAATGTTCTTTTGGTTCAACCTGTCATGGAGCAGGACGGATAATGAGCAGGAGAAAGGCGGTCAGAAGTTTTAAAAACCGCTCGATACAAAATGAATGTGAAAAAAAAGGAATTATAGTAAGAAGCAGAGGCAGACGTACTTTATTTGAAGAAGCACCTGAGGCATATAAGAAGATCGATAAAGTGACAGAAATTGTTCAGGGAGCCGGTATTTCAAAAAGAGTAGCCAGAATGCGTCCTCTGGGAGTTGTAAAAGGGTAAATCCATTTTAATGTATTTAAAACAGAGGTTCAGTTGAAATTCAGAGATAAATCAAAGCGAAAGATCAATATAAACATCACTTCTTTGATAGATGTATTATTTTTACTGCTGATTTTTTTTATTGTTTCTTCCCGTTTCATTGAGCAGCCTGCTATGAAATTAGAATTACCTGAAACAACAATGAAAAAAAGTACAGAACTGAAAGGGTATACCTTATTTATTACCAAAGATGGGTCACTTTATATAAATGAGGACAAAGTAGGAGAAGATGGCCTTAAAGAACGTCTGGAAGAAATTGCTCCGGAAATAAAAGAGAAGGGACTTGTAATTAAAGCAGATGAGAATGTTGAGTATGGAGTTGTTATACGGGCTATGGATACAGCTAAGAACAGCGGTATAACTAAATTAATTGTTGCCACCCGGGCAAAACTGGAGAGATGATGAAAGTTATAAAATCTGTACAGAAAATGCATAAATTATCAGATGAAATACGTCAACAGGGCAATAGTATAGGATTTATTCCCACTATGGGTTATTTTCATGAAGGTCATTTAAGTTTGATGCGTATTGCCCGTGAAAAAGCTGATATAGTAGTAATTTCTATATATGTCAACCCTACTCAGTTTGAACCCGGAGAAGATTTTGAGGATTATCCCCGGGATTTCAACAGAGATAAAAATCTGGCAGCGAAAAATGGTGTGGATATAATTTTTTATCCCTATGACAAAGAAATGTATCCGGAAAGATTTTTGACCGCTGTTACAGTGGATAAAATCACACAAATAATGTGCGGTATATCCAGACCTCATCATTTTGAGGGAGTTACTACAGTATGTGCAAAACTGTTTAATATTATAAAGCCTCATTTTGCTGTTTTTGGCAGGAAAGATTTCCAGCAGTCAGTAGTAATAAAACAAATGGTACGGGATTTGAATTTTGATCTGGATATTATTACAGGTCCCATTATCAGAGAATCAGATGGACTTGCCATGAGTTCCCGGAATATATATTTATCTGATGAAGAACGTAAAGATGCTCTTTCTCTTAACAGGTCACTTTTAAAAGCTGAAGAAATGGTGCATCAGGGAGAAAGAAAGATAGAAATCCTCTCTAAATTTATTGAAAATGAAATTTCCTCCAAAAAGAATACCCGTATCGATTACATCAGTATTGTTGATCCTGAGACTCTGGAGCCGCTGGAATACATCAGGGAAAGAGCACTCATAGCTCTGGCAGTGTTTGTGGGAAAGACACGTCTTATTGATAATGTTTTGATAGAGCTTTAAAAAATAATATAAAAGTTACTATTTTTTACTATCTGAAGTAACTAAAAAACAAAATTTAAATGCAGAGTAGGTTGAGATCGCAAAGTGGTAAAATTATAATTGTTAGATATTTTAAAGTTTTTGCACACAACTTCAGGAGTTTTTAAACGAGTTAAAAAGCTGTAATAGATTTTACTCCCTGCCTCTGGATTCTCGATACAGACATTCGGGAATGACATACCCTTTTCCTTCAGGAAGAGTGGTTGGATGTGTTACTTCTCACAGCAGGGAGTTGTTTTACTATAATGTCTATCAATTCCCTATACGATAAAATTACAGCTATGTGTGGTATGCATCTAAAGACTGCAGTCAAGGACTGGGTTTAGCTGTATTAATGGTCATTAATTTTTATTTTTTTTCGGAGGAGAAAATTCAGCTACTTCCCGTTCCAGAAAGTAGCTGATAACGGTTCGTATAAGGACGATACCTCCCAAAACCGCCATATCATTAAGAGTTGGATGAGTAATAGTACGCATTACATCTGCTGCAATCAAAAATTCGAAACCAAGCAGTAAATAAGATCCTAATTGATGACGCAAGGTTTCCCGCTCTCTGTAGATAGATTTCTGTTTAAAGCGTTTTATTTCCAGTCTTGAGAGACGAAATACGATTAAAATAACCCCCCAAACTATTACAGCTCCACCTATAATACCAATTATTGTCGATACTAAATCTAATATTTTATTCATATTATTTAACCTGATTAATAAACATCTATAAACCGGCAGATTCTAGCCAGTATAAAATTAATAAAATTATTGCAGTAGCGGGGATCACGACAATCCAATCATTTACTTTTAACAGTTCGGGCAAGGTTACTGTGCCGAATTCTCCCTTTTTCAGTATACCATTTCTGATTTTAGGATACAGTGAGGCATACAGTCCGGCACCGGCAATAATACCGATCAATCCTCCTATTAATGCATCTAAAAATCCGTTTCCCACAGCACCGGCTATGGTTCCGGGACAGTAGCCCAGTACTGCAAAACCGACACCGAAAATCAGTCCGCCAATAATACTCATACCCACTGATCCGGGTTTGGGATGCAATGTCACCCACCCCATCGTTTTCATAAAATAAATACCAAGCATTCCTGTTAGAACTGCGGACAGCATAATTTTTACCACTGTGAAATCTTCTAACAGTAATTGACCGATTATGACATTATATTTGGTTACTTCGCCTTTTTGAAGCAGGAATCCAAAAATAATACCAAATAACAATCCCCAGATAAGGGGTGAGTAGTTGGAATTTTTTTGTTTATTCATAAAGTCTCCTTATTATGCGATAAGGTTATAAAGAAAGAAGGCGGCAGCAATACCTCCGATAAAAAAACAGATCGCAGATATCCAGCTGGATACCGCAAGCTGCAGAGTGCCACTGATGCCATGGCCGCTGGTACAGCCACCAGTCCAGCGGGCACCGAACCCCAGACAAATACCTCCCAGTACTGCTACTATCAGTCGAGTAATCGGCTCAGGTCCGAAAGCGGCAGACCATCGGGAAGGTACCCATACCCAGTTAAAATCTCCGGATAAAAGTGATGAAATAAGAGAACCGATTATGATCCCCAAAACCAGCATCCATTCCCAGTCTATGACGGGCTTGAATTCCTGATAGTAGGGTTTTTGTTCAATTTTTTTTCCCTTGAAAATTTTTTCCAACATACCGCTGGTTCGGGCAAACGCAGTTGAACAGCCGATTGGTTTTTTTGATATCAAAAATGTAAACCAGCTCAATATACCGATACCTGCTCCTACTGCATAAGGAGACCAGCGAATTTCTGTAAACCAATTCATTTTATCCTCCTGTTATTTATGAATTTCCCAGTGCTTACTGGTTTGGAGATAATCTGTAAAATAGCGGGATCCATGGGGATTCTCACACACTTTACAGCGTTTAGTGTATCCTGCTGCACTGTATCCGGTCATACCACCGGCCACATTATATACTTCTTTGAATCCGTGCTGCCGCAGAATACTTGCGCTCAGACTGGACCGATGTCCTGTACTGCAGATAAGTATGGTAGGTTTTTCTGCATCCAGTTCTTTATATCTGGTACGTAAATCCGGGGCAGGAAAGTTTATTGCACCTTCAATATGGTTATCTTCATATTCTTTAGGTGCACGTACATCTACAAGAATAAAGTTTTTTGATCCTGATGCTAGGTCGTGCAGATCCTCAGCAGAGATCTGATGTACATCTTTTGTACGAAGACCGGATACAGCCCAGGCAAACATACCGCCGTCAAGATAGCCTGTAATTCGGTCCACTCCCACCCGTCGTGCCCATACATTAGCCTGTACAGCCTGGTCGTAATCCATTGCTACTAACAGTATATCCTTATCAGTGGGCAGCACCCATCCTGCAAAAGTGGGGAAATTACCTCCAAAATCAATATGCCAGGCATCAGGAATATGCTGGCTGCCAAAGGCATCATAACTGCGGGCATCAAGAACAATTATATTGGGATCTTTCATTTTTTCCTGGAATTGTTCAGGAGCAAGTTCAGCCAGTACCGGCAGATCGGATATCAGGGCAGGTCCTTTCCGGTTAATATCACTGCAGCGGCTGAAATGGTCAGGGGCAGGTGGCATATTAGAGGTCAGGGAGGTGATAAATTCAACTTTATCTTTAATCTGCAAAGCAGGATTGTATTTTCTCTCATAACCAATAGTACTGCGCCATTTTGCACCCATCGCTCGTCCACATAAAGAACCAGCTCCGTGGGCCGGGTAGACTTCACAGTAATCGGGAAGTTTCAGCAGTTTTTCATGTAGACTGTGATATAGTTTTTCTGCAAGTTCTTCTGCACGTTTGGGGAACAGATCCGGACGGCCAACATCACCAACAAACAGTGTGTCACCCACAAAAACACCAAGAGGACTATCACCCCGGGTTCTATCCGTCACTACATAGCTGATATGTTCAGGTGTGTGTCCGGGGGTTTCCAGAATGTTGAGTTCCATATCCTCCAGATCAATGGTATCACCTTCTGATAAGCCAATATGTTCAAACTCACATTGAGCAGATTTGGGGGCATAAATTTTTGCTCCGGTTTTTTTAGCCAGGTCCATATGACCTGAAATAAAATCTGCATGCAGATGAGTTTCCAGAATATGGGTAATATTTACTCCCATAGTTCTGGCTTCATCGATATAAAAATCAATATCGCGTCGCGGATCAATCACAGCACAGATTTCCTTACCTGCCAGAATATAGGAACTGTGAGCGATTTTTCCGATAAAATAATGTTTGAGTAACATCTGAACCTCCAAATATTTAAAATTAGTTAGTTAATATATAAAGTAAAACGCAGAAACAACAACAACCAAAAATAGAATTGTCATTCCGCTTCCTGCTTTAATATAATCCCGGTTTCTGTATCCACCCGGAGTCATTAACATGGCATTTACCTGATGGGTAGGAAGAATAAAAGAATTAGCAGCACAGACTGCTACCAGAAGTACCAGAGGACGCGGATCCAGTTTACCGATTACTGCCATATTTATTACCAGGGGGGCCAGGACAACTGTTGAAGCTACATTGGACATAAAAAGGGAAAACAAGGTTGAAAGTACAGCAATGGTGGACAGTATCAATAAAGGATGCCCGTTCCGGACCACCTCCATGATATGTTGAGCCAGGAAAGCCGCTGTACCTGTCTTCTCCATAGCAATTCCCAGAGGTATTAGACCAGCTATAAGAAACACTACTTTCCATTCAATGGATTTATACGCTTCTTCAATATGAATGACACCTGTTAAAATCATTCCGACAGCACCGGAAAAAAGAGATATGGAAATGGGAAATCCGGCTAGGGTTAGCCCAATAGCAGCAGCAAAACATGAAATAGCCAGCCAGGCCTTACGTATATTTCTTTTTTCTGCTTTAAAAGGAGTGATAATGACAAAATCACTGCTTTTTTGCAATCGCTGCATATTTTCCCATAAACCGTGTACAATGAGCGTATCACCAGCTTTAATTTTCCTGTCTGAAAAATCACCTCGAATCTGTTTATTCCTGCTGAAAAAAAGAACCGGTTCCACCGCATAATTTTTCCTAAATGCTAATTGTCTTATGGAACTGCCCACCAGAGTGGAACGAGGTGGTATGACAATTTCTACAAATCCGGCAGCGGTAGGATCAGTCAGGTGTTGGAATCCTTCCAGTTCTTCATGAAATTGAAGTTGATAATCGGCTGCAAAACGTTTGATATTTTTGGTGTCTCCCAGCAGAGCAATTTTCTGTCCTGGTTGAAAGCGGGTATTTCTCCAAGGTGCATATTCAATCTGATCTGTTTTTGATACTGCTAAAATGTGGAGTGTGTATTTATCCCACAATCCTGAGCTTTCAGGCGTTTTTCCGGTCAGGTTGCTTTTATCAGGGATTGTATACCGGATGATGGTAAAGGGGAGATGCCAGGTATCAATAAGTTTTTTTTGTTCAGATATTTTTTCATTTTTTGATTTGCTGTGGGGGAGTAACCAGTTGCCCAAAAAAAAGAAAAATATAATCCCTGTTGTCAGTAATAGTATTCCGACAGGCGTCACAGCAAACAAACTGTAAGGTTTCAGGTCTGCATTGCGAAGAAGATCATTTAAAAGAATAAGCGGTCCTGAAGCAATCATGGTGAGGGTGCCACCTAAAATTGCAGCAAAACCCAGAGGCATGATAAGTTCAGAGGCGGGGATCCGTTCACGTTTTGAAATGTTCAGTACTGCAGGCAGAAAAAGTGCAGCAGCACCCACATTCTGTATAAAGGCGGATAATAATCCTACTGTAACAGAGGTCACCCCGATAATTTTTGATTTACTTTTACCTGCAAGGCGGATAAGAAATTTTGAGAATGTATTAATGATGCCGGTTCCGGCAATTCCGTTTCCCATAATCATGACAGATATCATAGCAATGACTGCATTACTGGACAAACCAGATAATGCTTCCAGAGGTTCAAGAATACCAGACCATCCAAGTGCCAGCATGCAGAGAATGGCAATCAGATCAATACGAAATACTTCAAAAATCAGCAGGAAAATAGTAATGGTTAAAATGACAAGAACAGTTACTATTTCGATATCCATATTATCTCCGTTTCTCAGGTGTCAACTTCACTATAAGCATTAATGTGATTTATATACTTTTTATCTTTTCTATAGCTGACCTGATATTGTATAATATAATGAATTTTTATGATAATTAAATGACCTTGTTATGAAAATTTTCTATAATTCTAAGAAATTTGTCACTCTTAAATAAGTTGAGAGGTTTTCATTTTTGAATGTAAAAAAAATTATATTCTATAAATTTTTATAATTTAAGATTTGCAATTTATTTTATTATTTATTATAATAAATTTTCACCTATTAGAAACATTAAAAACATACAGAAAATTATTATTTAGATGTAAGGAGTTTTTATGAGCGGTTTTTTTGGTGTGGTATCCAAGACAGATTGTGTAAGGGAAGTATTCTTTGGAACTGATTATCATTCACATCTGGGGACGCAGCGGGGAGGTATAGCAGTCAGAAATACTGAAGGCTTTATCAGAAATATTCATGACATCTCAAATTCTCAGTTTCGCTCCAAGTTCGATGATGAAATCTGTACTATGCAAGGAAATCAGGGAATAGGCATCATCAGTGATTATGAAGATCAGCCTATACTTGTGCATTCTCACTTAGGGACATTCGCAATTGCAATGGTGGGAGCAATTCAGAATATTGAGGAATTAGTACAAAGAGCATTTAAAAACAGGATAACACATTTTTCTGAGATGACGGATCAGGGTGTCAATCCGACCGAGCTCGTAGCCACTATTATTGCTCAGGAAAGTAGTTTTACAGAAGGGATACAAAGAGTTCAGGAATCAGTTGAAGGCTCCTGTTCTGTTTTACTCCTTACACCGGAAGGAATGTATGCCGGCCGGGACAGACTGGGTCGCACCCCTGTTGTTATTGGATCAAAGGAGGGAGCTCATGCAGCAACTTTTGAAACTTCGGCTTTTCCTAATCTTAACTATGAGATTGAGAAATATTTGGGGCCTGGTGAGATCGTCCGTATTACCGCAGAAGGTTGTGAACAGATGAAAAAACCAGGTGATCAGATGAGAATATGCGCTTTTCTCTGGGTGTATTATGGGTTTCCTTCTTCGTCATATGAGGGAATAAATGTTGAAGATGTCAGAAACAGATGCGGTGCTTTTCTGGCCCAAAACGAAAACAGAGTTATTGATATGGTTGCAGGTATTCCCGATTCAGGGACAGCTTATGCTATCGGTTATGCTAATGAAGCAAAAATCCGTTACAGACGCCCTTTTGTCAAATACACTCCTACCTGGCCGAGAAGTTTTATGCCCCAGGATCAGCAAATAAGAGAATTGGTGGCAAAAATGAAGTTGATCCCTATCCGGGAGCTTATTGAAGGAAATCGTCTGTTATTTTGTGAAGATTCGATCGTGCGTGGTACCCAGCTGCAGGATATTATTCAGCGCATTTTTGATTATGGTGCTAAAGAAGTTCATATGCGTCCTGCCTGTCCCCCTCTGACATATGGATGTAAATTTTTGAATTTTTCCCGCTCTCGTTCAGTTCTTGACCTTGCCACCAGAAAAGCTATAAAAAAACTGGAAGGGGATGAGAATAAATTTCTGAAAGAATATTCTGATCCGTCTTCTGATAAATATATCAATATGATCGAAACTATCCGGAACAGACTTAAACTCACTTCTTTAAAATATCAAAAATTAGAAGATATGGTAAAAGCAATAGGCCTGCCCAAAGAAAAACTGTGCACTTACTGTTGGGATGCGGTGGGTGAGTAAGAGACTTGTGGTTATTTCGTGATTATTTTTCTTATATTACTATTGGAACAAATTCAAATTAAAAGAGTATATTTGTTATAGTAAAATAAGAATAATAATTGATAGGAGATAGTTATATGAAGAAATTTATGATTCCCCGAGTTGCTCACTGTAGCGAAGGCTGTCAATTTTAGTCCCGGACATGACGATAAACTGTTCCAGCAAAGTATAATTATTAAAGGGTTAGAAATAATTTCTAACCCTTTTTAATTTGATTAGTACATTTGAATTTTTGCACTGTATTATAAATTATTTAATATAAGACAATTATTGCAATCAAAGTCACAATAATAAGAGCCAGCATGGTAGGATATATAATTTGCTGCATGAATTTTTTAAGATTTGTTTTAAAATATTCAATAGATACAGATACACAGGGATGAATGGGAGAAGCTACATATCCCATAAATACAGAAAAATACATTATTGCAAAAGATATATGTGAAATTTCACCGGTATTATATTTTGCAAAATAAATAGGGATAATTATAGATACCGGAAGCTGAATTCTACCAGTAACAAATCCCAGTATAGAACCTATTCCCACTAAAAGAAAAGCAGGTGTAAAAGCAGCACTTGAAATTACAGATGCAATATTTGCAGCAGCAAACATGTTCAGAAAAAGAAACATGCCAAATATTATGAGAGTAAATTTCCAGAATTTAACTCTTATTGCTGTTTGATATATTGTATTCAATGATAATTTTCCATACAATACAATACTTATCACACAGGTTGAAACTCCAATAATAAGTGGAATTTCTGAAAGAGTGAAATAGTGCATTAAAAAGAAATGAGTTCCCGGTGCTATCATAATTAACCCCAGAGGGGTCAAAAGTCCTTTAAGACTGAATTTTTCTTTATAGGTAATTTTTCCGTCAATATTATTTATAAAAAAGATATAACCAATAACCAGGAGGATGAAAAACAGAGGTAAGAGATAAAGAATTTGGTCGTATAGTTCAAGCCCGGCCATTTTAGTGGTTGGGAGCAGTGCTCCCAGAGGGTAGATAAATACTAAAAAATGCCTGAACCAGACATTAATTATCGCTTTTTTTGTATTATCCACATCTTTACCGATTCTGTCTACCATAGGAGCAGATAAGAGGGCTCCTCCGGGCATGGGAAGCATCCCGAATAAAGCAGGAGAAAGTATCATGCTTCCTTTCTTTCCTACCCTGAAGTTCTGGATAAGCGATTCCATTAGATGCGATTCCTGAAGTAGCCCGCCTATAACTGCTATTAATCCCACAGAGACAGCAAGTAAAAAAATAGAAGGATCAGTAATTGTATGTATCATTACTGACAAAGTTTTAAGGATTGACAGATTGTAAATACCAAGAAATATTGAGCCGGTAAAAAGAGCAAGATAAAGATTTTTAATTGAAATTGAAAGAATGAGAATTAAAGCAATAATAAATCCTATCCATATTGTTGTATCACTGATAAAGAACCTCCTTAATGAAAGATTTTTGTTTAAAAAACCATATAAATTAGAATAGAAAATATTAAATGTCAATTTTTATTTGTTTTTTTAAAAAATTTTAGTTAGAATATATGATACAGATACAATGATTAAATTATTATTTTGTGAATTCAAGTTCCAAATGCGACAGTTTTATAAAATACTTCATTCGGTGAACGATAGTTTAATGTTTTTCTTGGCCGGTTATTTAACCGATTTTCAGCAAATGCAATTTGTTTTGAGTTA
>Ga0180433_10006687_pt1 | contig 15003 bp, 8 predicted proteins | sample SS_ome_8_FD_132980 | JGI IMG/M metagenome (GOLD analysis project Ga0180433, IMG submission 132980) | Hypersaline lake sediment archaeal communities from the Salton Sea, California, USA - SS_1_D_1 metaG | ecosystem: Environmental > Aquatic > Non-marine Saline and Alkaline > Hypersaline > Sediment... | reverse complement strand
CGGTTTCGAAAATCCGGGGAAAGTCATGATCGATGACCGCCTTGGAGGGCGAGGGTCTCCGAAGGACCCGCCATAGCCCCTGCAATTGCAGATCAGGCGGCGGCGGGCCCCCGAGCCACGAGTTTCCTGGCTCGCCGGGAGGCTCGCCCTCCAATCCTAACCGATACAGTTAGGTGCGGTGCGCCACCTGGATTCCTGCGCACCCAACCCAAAGCCCCTCTGCGTTCTCGGCGGTGGGAGTCCTCTCTACAACCCTGGCCCGGGGCTCGGCCCATGGCAAACGGTTGCGCGTTCCCACCCGTTGACGTAGCGTAGGCGTCCATGCCCAGGCGTTTCTTCCAGCCGAAACTCGTCAACGGCCCCGCGGGGGATCCCGCGCTGTTCGTCGAACTCGCGGGCGAGGGACGCGCCCTGCTCTTCGATCTCGGGCGGGTCGACCGGTTGCGTCCCGCGGAACTGCTCCGCGTCTCCGATGTCTTCGTGACCCACGCCCACATCGACCACTTCATCGGCTTCGATCACCTCCTCCGCATCTCCCTCGGCCACGACAAGCGACTCCGGTTCTTCGGACCGCCCGGCTTCTTCACAAACGTGGAAGGCAAGCTCGCGGCGTACACCTGGAATCTCGTCGAGGGCCAGACCTTCGAGATCGAGGTGTGCGAGTGCCGGGGCGACCGCCTCCACCGGCGACGGTACCCCTGCGGGGAGGGGTTCCGGGCCGCGGCGGAGGAGGAAGTGGTGGCGATTCGGGAGGGGCGCATCCTGGCCGAGCGGAAGTTCGATGTCTTCTCGGAGACCCTCGACCACCGGATCCCCTGCCTGGGCTTCGCGGTGCGGGAGAGGAAGCGGATCAACGTCGATGCGGACCGTCTGGAGGCGTCGGGTTTGCAGCCGGGACCGTGGGTGGGCCGGCTTAAAACCGCGGTGGAGGAAGGATGGGACGAGGATACGGCGATCCGCGTCGGCGAGGCGGAGATGACGCTCGGGGAACTCCGCTCCCGGCTGGTCCGGATAACCCCGGGGGACCGGCTCGCCTACGTGGCCGACGCGGGGTTCACGGAGGAAAACCAGGAGAAGATCGTCCGCCTCGCCTCGGGGGCGGGGCGGTTCTTCTGCGAGGGGGGGCTGCTCTCGGCCGACGAGGAGAGGGCGCTTGCGAACCGTCACCTGACGGCGGCGCAGGCGGGGCGGCTGGCCAGGCGGGCGGGGGCGGAGGACTTGACGGTGTTCCATTTCTCCCCGAAATACGCGGGACGTCACGAGGAACTCATGGAGGATGCGCAGGGCGCCTTCCGGGGACAAGGGAGATGAAGGGGTCTCGCGTCTCGGGCAGGTTTGATCCTCATCATTTTGTTGCAAATGTAAATATTTGATGTAAAATATTGATGAAACGCGGATGGGGTCATGATCTTCATGGATGGCCGGTTTTTATCTTCAAACCATCAAAGGAATTAGAAAATCCATGGATTTTTGGGGAACGGTTCGGGAATTGCGAGGGTGTAGACCGAGTGGAAACGATATCGAGGTGCGAACCATGATGAAGACAAGGAAGAAGAGTGGATTCTCCCTTCTGGAGCTGATGATCGCCGGGGTGGTTCTCGCCTTGGGGTTGCTGACGTCGATCACGGTGACGTTGAACGCGGCGGCCCTGGAGCGGACGAACACGGACCGGGACACGGCCAAGGACGCGGCGAAGCTGCAGATGCAGGGGTTGAAGGGGCGTGGGCTGGTGACGCTTCTGGAGTGGATCGACGGCACGCAGACGCCGCCTGCGGGGTGGACGGCCGACGGCACGACGGTGCAAGGTCCGTTCGAGGTGTACGGGTTGAAGGAGCAAACCGGGGACACGGACGGTTGCGGCTGGGTCCAGATCACCAAGCGCGCGGGCGCGGTGAACGACAACCTTCTGGACCTCACGGTGCGGGTGGAATGGGAGACGAACGGCCGCGACATGGCGTACGAGCTGAACAGCATGAAATCGGACCGGGGGAAGCGTTGGGAAACGAGTCAATGATCACCCTGTTCCACAAGAAGGAAACCGCCGTCATGAAGAGCAAGAGAGGATTCACGCTGCTGGAGATGATGATCTCGGTCGTGATCTTCGTGGTGGTGATGGCCGCGGTCTTCCTGACCTACATGTCGGGGACGCGTCTGTACGGCCATTCGACGAAGATCGCGCAGATGCGCACGCTCACGCAGCTGACGATGAGCCGGGTGGAGAAGGATCTGGCGGACTGCATGATCCTGGACACGGGGATGAACCGTCTGGACGAGATCAATTTCCAGCGTCCCACGCCCCGGCAGAACGCCTTCGGCGAGTTACGGTACGTCGACACGTCGACGAACGAGCCCTTCTGGGGAGACGGGGAGACGGAGGTGGACGGTTCGGGCGAGACGCACGTGGACAACACACTTCGGCTTTCCTTCGTGCGGGATCGTCTTCTGGACGAATCCGTGGACGGGGTCGACTACAACCTGGACGGGGACACCTCCGACGTGTTCGAGGAGGGCCGGATCGTGCGCAGCGTCCTTCCGGCGGGGGGAGGCGCCCCGCTGGAGACGCGGAATCTCTGCTCCTTCGGGGTGGTCTTCAAGCCGGTCCTTCCGGCCGGTCTTCCGCATGTCGGGCTCACGGCGGGGGAGCTCGCCCCGCTCGACATCGACGGGGCCAACGGGCCGGACCCGCTGTTCCTGATCATCGACGACGCGGGGAACCCCGACCCGACGGGGGGCCGTATCCAGGTCAAGATATTCACGATGGTAATCCTGGATGGACGACCGATGCTCGTCCACCGGGAATCGGTCATCACTCCGGTAGGGAAGATGGAACTCCCGTGAACGAGTGAGGCCGGGTCATCCCGGCGCGAGCCGGAAGAAAGGAGGCGCCATGCGCAAGGTGATGAGAAGGGACCGGGGGGTGATTCTGCTGACGGCCACGATCGTGCTCGTCACGATGATGGCTCTCGGATCCGCCTTCCTTCTGTCCAGCGTGGGCAATGCGAGGCATACGACCATGCTGGTGGACCGGTCGCGTGCGGCGTCCATCGCCCAGGCGGGAATCGACCTGGCCCTGTACGAGCTGGCCTACGGAGGCCGGACGGTGGGCGAGGAGTGGGCGATGGACTACGGCAACGGGCGGATCTACCTGAGGACCTTCAACCAGACGGACGCCGGCGGGGGGGTCGCCCAGGACGGAATGCTGGGCCGGATCGTCGCCATCGGCGCCTATCCCGCGCCCAGGGCGGGGGTTCCCATGGCGGATCAGCTGGATGACGTGGCGTTCTGGACCGTCGACGTGACGGTTCAGAATGATTCCTACGAGATCCACGAGCTGGTCTACAAGGCCATGTACGCGGGCAACCGGCAGGGCGGGGAGTATCACCAGGAGTTCGGGGGCGTGAACCACGGGCAGCACGACTACGCCGACGAGATCGACGGGGACATCCACATCGAGGGCGACATCTGGCTGGGCGGCGACGCCCACGCCCACCGCTTCGGTGATCTCGGCACCACGGGGAACATCACGATGCTCGACATGCTCGGGAATCCCGACCACAACCTGGGCGGCGGGGGCGACGATTCGGTCAAACCCCCGGACCTCTCCAAGCAGGGGTACGAGCTGCCCCAGCGCCATTTCAAGTCATGGGATCCTTCCACGCACACGCCGGGACATGACGTGGTCCACGTGAAGGACGAGTTCGACTACTACGAGCAGAACCACGCGAGCGAGATGTGGCACATCGAGATCTCCGAGGAGGGCGGCTGGTTCAGCGACGGCACCAACAGCTACCCGGAGTGGAACGACCGGGCCTGGGCGCTTCCGGACAGCGGCAAGGGCGACGCCTTCTCGCCGGCGAACTTCATCATGAAGGACTACCAGAACCATTTCGTCGACACTTTCGATTCGAACGACGACACCCAGATGGAGGCGACGGGGAACTACTACCTCGGGCAGCGCAACGGCGGCGACTACTACCACTACGGCGACGACTACGAGCTGTACGGCGGCGGGCATTCCGTCATCACCGTGACGCCGGAGATGAACAACAAGGTCTACTTGGTCGACGGCAACCTGTGGGTGGACAGCGACGGCAGCAACCACGTCTTCTTCGTCCCCGGCGACGGCGTGGACAAGGTGAACATCACCATCGTGGCCAAGGGCAACATCTACATCGGTGACCAGATCTTCACGACGACCAACGACGTGAACCAGGAGCAGTACTCCCGGAACATCGGCGGCTGGACGAGCGCCGAGTGCTACGACATGACCGATCCCGAGTCCGGCATCGCCCTGCTCGCCATGAAGGACGGGGAGAGCTACAACGACCTGAACAAGAACGGGAAGTACGACCCCTATTCCGGCGAGACGATCGTGGGGCGCGAGGACCCGAACACGCCGGTGCCCGCCGACCACAACGGCATGCAGGCCCCCGATGGCTATGCGGGCCGCATGGAGGGCTCGGGCAACATCATCTTCGGCGACACGATCTGCGGTCCCGTGGGCGTGGTCGAGGCGTTCATGTTCGCGGAGAACAACTTCCTCGACATCACCGCCGACACCAGCCAGGGCGACCAGAATCCCTACCTCTTCGGCAACATGACCGCCGGCAACCGCATCTACATGAACCGGAACACCAGGGGCTGGCTCAGCCAGAGCAGCTGGCAGGTCAACGGCAAGCCTGACGACTGGACCTACAGCCGCGACATCAACGGGACGACCTACTACTTCCCGCCCGGCACCAACGACGACAACTGGGACAATCCCTTCGTCACCTACCGCCGGCTGAAGCCGGCGAACGGAAACAAGTGGGACCTCGAGCTGTCCGAGCACAATCCCCTGAACCTGAAGTATGACACCCGGATGGAGGAGGAGATCATCGATCTGCCGGGCCTTCCCTACAGCAACGAGACGCACGAGGGTTCCTGGAAGATCATCGTGTGGCGCCAGATGAGCGGCCATGGAGGCTATGACATCGACAACTGGGGTTCCGGAGGATAGGGCCTCGGGTTCTCGACGGGGCCGTGGAGGGCCTCGCGAAAGATACGAAAAGCGGGCGGACCACGCGTCCGCCCGCTTTTCCTGGTTCATCGGAGGGACGATCATGAAACCGAACGTTCTTCTCGCAGGGATCGCGGCCGTCTGCCTGGGGGCGGCGGCCGGTAGCGTGGCGCTCGCAGGCGAGGAAGCGGAACCCGGGAAGGAAGGGCCCGTCTATCCCGAGGCCACGGAGTCCGAGGCGCGGGAGATCCGCCAGCTCCTCGCGCGCATCCCCATGCCCGCCGCGCTGAAGAGGGCGCTCCACCCCGAAGAGAAGGAAGCGGAGAAGGAACTCGAACCCGAGACGCTCCGCTTCATCCGCGATCACGCCGACACGGACGCGGAGAGGAAAACGCTCGAGAAGAGACTCACGGCCATGACCGGGGAGGAGCGGAAGAAGTACATCGAGGAAAAAACCAAGGAACAGAAGGAAAAGCTGGAGGAGATGTCGGAGGAGGAGCGAAAGGACTACTTCAAGAAGAAGGAGGAGGAGCGGGAGAAGAAGCGGAAGGAGGAGGAGAGGAAGAAGCGGTTCGAGAGCGAGGCGTTCGCCTCCGAGGGCGTCGGCCCCGCCGACATGACTGATGAGGAATTCCGCGAGCATTACGAGAAGGCGAAGGAGAGGCTGAAAAAGCAACGAGAGAAGGAGCAGGCCCTGTACAGGCGCCACCGGGACTTCGTCAAGCAACGGAACGAGGCCGTGGCCGCCCTCGAGGCCTACGGGCCCAAAGCAACCCCCTTCCTCGCCGACGCCTTGCGCAAGGCGGATCTCGACGCGGGCCGGATCCTCGTGGGCATCGCGGCCTCCATCCGGAACGACCCGAGGGCCCATGACGCCATCCTCGCCTGGCTCGATCGGCAGAAGTTCGACAGGTACCTGAAGGGCCACGACTTCCTCTTTACGATCGCCCGCATGAACATCGAGGGCATCGTGCCGGCGCTCGAGCGCGCTCTCGACAGAACGCACACCCGGAACAAGGGGTTCTTCTTCGGCGGCCTCATGATCGCCAAGAACTACGAGAACGCCTCGGAGGTCGCCGGCGTCCTGCTCCGGTTCCTCGAGAAGAAGGACCCCGTCTGGACCGAGGCCGCCCTCAACAACCTGGTCCGCTTCCTCCCCGACCGGAACGTGCCGGGGAAGACCAAGGGGGAGATCATCCGGGCTTTCGACAAGCTGGTCTGGAACCCCCGCTACCGCAACGTCGCCCCGGAAATCACCGCCGCCCTGGGCCGCTCCGGACACGAGGATGCCGTGGGGCTTCTGGAGCGCCTGCTGGAGCACCGGAACGATCGCGTGAGGCAGAACGCCCTTCGATCCCTCGGTCTCCTCGGAAAGAAAGCCGAGGAAACCGTCGGGAGCGTCGTGAAATTCCTGGACGACAGGCACGCGACCCGGATCCGCATGGAAGCCGCCGAGGCCCTGGGGCGCATCCAGAACAAGGAGGCCGTCTGGCCGCTGATCGACGTCCTCTACGAGCGGAACATCGACCTCGAGTTCCGCCAGCGGTTGGCGAGGGCCCTTCGCCGGATCACCGGCAAGAACCTCGGTGTCAACGCTCGCCGCTGGGAAAACTGGTGGGCCGCCAACGAGAACCGCTGAGACAGGTGCCGGATCGCGGTGTCCGAAAGCCGGAACAGGTGTCTGTTTTTCCCGACACTGGAGCGTCCTGAACGACCTCCCTCCCCGGACCACGGATCCGGATTTCTCGGGTGCGGTCGTTTCGTCTCCCCCTCGTGAGAAACGGCGCAAGATCAGTACAGCCAGCGAGATAGGGAAGGATACCTCCCCGTTTTTCGGCCCCGCCGGTCATCTTTCCCCATCATGGCGGAGGCCTTGCATCCCGCCGTCCGGATCGGACCGTCGTTTGCACTCTCCGTTTCTCGAAAGACGACCGACGGGTTCTCGGTGCGAGGACGAGGAGGAGCCATGTTCATCCGATCGAAGGAACGGGGCGTGATTCTGCTGACGGCCGCCATCGTGCTCATGACGTTGATGGCGCTGGGGTCCGCCTTTCTGCTGTCCAGCGTGGGCCACGCGCGATCCACCAGCATGCGCATGCACAGGGCTCGCGCCGAGGCCATCGCCCGGGCCGGCATCGACCTGGCGCTCTACGAGCTGGCCTACGCAGACCGCACGATGGGGGAGAGCTGGTCCCTGGCCTACAACAAGGGCCTCCTGAGCATCGAGACGAGGCTGCAGGTGGATGCCCGGGGCAACGTGGTCGGCAAGCTCGGCCGGATCATCGCCGTGGGGGAGTACCCCGCTCCGGATCCCGCCGCGCCGACCCGCAAGACCGCGACCTCGACCATCGATGTGACGCTGTACAACGACTCGTACGAGATTCACAACCTCTACTACAAGGCCCTGTACGCGGGGAACCGTCAGGGGGGCGCCTACCACCAGGAGTTCGGCGGCGTGAACCACGGGGGGCAGGATCGCGCCGACGAGATCGACGGCGACATCCACATCGAGGGCGACATCTGGCTGGGGGGGGACGCCCACGCCCACCGCTTCGGCGATCTTTCCGCCACGGGGGAGATCGCGAAGCTCGACCTTCTCGGCCGTCCGGACCACGACCTCGGGGGCGGGGATGAGGATTCGATCGAGCCCCCGAACCTCGAGCAGCAGGGGTGGGAGCTGCCGCAACGGCGCTACCAGTCCTGGGATTCCTCCACCCACACGGCGGGAAGGGACGTGGTGCACGTGAACGAGGAATATGCCTACTACGAGCGGAACCATCCGGACGAGATGTGGAACGTCTGGATCGACGCCGAGGGCGGATGGTACGGGGAGAAGCCCGAGTGGAACGACCACGCCCCGGCGCTGCCGGACGGCGGCAAGGGCGACGCCTGGTCGCCGGCGAACTTCATCATGAAGGACTATCAGAACCACTTCGCCGACACCTTCTCCTCCGCCGACGACGAGCAAATGGACGCGACGGGCAACTTCTATCTCGGCCAGCGAAACGGCGGCGGCGAGCGCAGCCGGGACCGCGGCGATCTCCACGGTCTCTACGGGGGCGGCCACTCGGTCATCACGGTGACAAAGGAGATGAACGAAAAAGTTTATTTCATTGACGGAAACCTGTGGGTGGACAGCGACGGCTCCAACCACATCTTCTTCGTGCCGGGCGAGGGCGTGGAGAAGGTGAACATTACGATCGTGGCCAAGGGGAACATCTACATCGGGGACCAGATCTTCACGACCACCAACCGCGTGAACGACCAGCAGTACCGGCGGAACATCGGAGGGTCGACCTGGGCCGAGGCCTACGACATGACCGACCCCGACTCCGGCCTGGCCCTGATCGCCATGTCCGACGGCGAGAGTTTCAACGACCTGAACAAGAACGGGAAGTACGATCCGTACACGGGCGAGACGATCGTGGGCCGCGACGAACCGAACAAGCCCGAGCCCGCTGCGAACAACCATCTACAAGCCCCCGACGGCTACCGGGGGCGCATGGAAGGCTCCGGGAACATCGTCTTCGGCGACACGATCTGCGGCCCCGTGGGCGTGGTGGAGGCGTTCATGTTCGCGGAGAACAACTTCCTCGACATCAGCGCCGACACCAGCCAGGGCGACCAGAACCCCTACATCTTCGGCAACATGACCGCCGGCAACCGCATCTACATGAACCGCAACACCGAAGGCTGGCTCAGAGACCAGAGCTGGAAGGTCAACCGAAAACCTGAAGACTGGACCTACAGCCGCACGGGAGAGGGCCAGTGGAAGTTCGACTGGAGGCGGTGGAGATGGCGGTACGTCCCGGGGGAGACCTACTACTATCCCCCCGGCACCGACGACGACAACGTCGACAATCCGCTCGTCACCTACCGGCGTATGAAGAAGGACGGAAACAAATGGTCCGTCGAGTTCACCGAGCACAATCCCCTCGACCTGACCTACGACCGCCGGATGGAAGAGGACGTCATCGACCTGCCCGGTCTACCACACAGCAACGACGTGCACGAGGGAAGCTGGAAGATCATCGTGTGGCGCCAGTCCTGAGTCGGAAGCCCTGTTTCGACTTTTGGCCCTCTCTGAGCCCTCTGATTCCTCTGATTCCTCTGATCCCTCTGTGTTCCATGACCTGCGTCACGGGCCTGAAAAAGGTTCTCGCAAGAACAACATTTCAAGGCGCAGGGGTACAAAGAAACAAAAACCCCCTTACAATACGGGACCATGAAACCGACCTTCGCCACCCTCGCCGACGTGGAACGCCACCTGGCGGACCACACCGACTACGAGAAGATGGCCCGCTTCGCCTACCACGAGCGCGCCTTCAACCTCGACCGCACACGGCGTCTCCTCGAAAGGCTCGGGAACCCCGAGCGGGCCTTTCGAGCCGTCCACGTCGCCGGCACCAAGGGCAAGGGATCCGTCTGCCACATGATCGAAACCGTCCTTCGAGGACACGGCCTCTCCACCGGCCTCTTCACCTCCCCCCACCTCGTCTCCCTCGCCGAGCGCGTCCGCCTTGACGGACGACCCGCTCCGGAAGCGGACCTCTGCGCCGGGATGGCGCGCGTGGCCGCGGCCTGCGCGACGCCCGGGCCGGCGGGCGAGGAACCGCCCACCTTCTTCGAGCGCATCTTCGCCCTCGCCTGCCTCCTCTTCGCCGAACGCGGCGCAGCCTGGGCCGTCATGGAGACGGGCCTGGGCGGCCGGCTCGACGCCACGAACGTCCTCCATCCCCGGGCCTGCGTCATTACCCGCCTCGCCCTGGACCACACGCACGTGCTCGGAAACACGCTGGAGGAGATCGCCTCGGAAAAGGCGGGCATCCTCGAGAAGGGCGTCCCGGCGGTGGTGGCCGAACAGCCGCCGGAAGCCCTCCGCGTCGTGGAACGGGCGGCGGACGGCGTGGGCGCGCCCCTCTGGCGCGTGGGTCGGGAGATCGCCTTCGAGACGCGCGAACGCGCCGACGGGCGATTCGGCATCGAGCTGGACGTGAAGACGCCCCGGGGCGATTTCGATCGCCTTCCCCTCGGGCTCGCGGGATGGCACCAGGCCGGCAACGCGGCCGCGGCCGTCGGCGCTACGGCCCTGCTGGCGGCCGAAACGGGTACGGCCCCCGATCCGGCGACGCTGCGGGGACGTCTCGACGCGCTTCGCCTTCCTGGCCGGCTCGAGAAGGTCCGCGAGAACCCGCCGACAATCGTCGACGTGGCGCACAACGCGGCTTCCATGGAAACCTCGCTCCGGGCGCTCGACGCCTTCTTCCCGCGCGAGCGGCTGGTGGCGGTCGCGGGCTTCTCCCGCGACAAGGACGTCTCCGCGGCGCTGGCTCCGCTGGCGTCGCGGGCGGCCTCGCTGTTCCTCACCTCGTCGGGAAACGCCCGGGCGGCCGCGCCAGAGGACCTGGAAGCAGAAGCGAGAAAACGGGGGGCGGGGGACGTGAAGGCCTTCGAGGACGCCGTCGAGGCCCTCGACGCTTCCGCGGCCTCCTGCAAGCCGGGCGATCTCCTCCTGATCACCGGCTCCTTCTACCTCGCGGGGAAGGCCCTGCGCCACCTCGGCGTGGACGTTCGTTGAGGGTGTCGTCCGCCGTGGAAGCGTGGACGACGCCGCGAGGTCGCCCTTTTCCTTCCCGCTACCCTCAATCGATCTTGATCGTCCGCCTCACCGCCTCGAAGTTCTCGAGGTTGGACTCGAAGGCCCGGTCGGCCTCCTCCGCGGTCGGGCCGGAGACGTGTTCGGAGAGCATGTAGACGCATCCGTTCGCCACGACGAAATAGCGGCGCGCCCGCGTGTGGAGGGCCGGTTCGCCCTCCTCCTTCGACACGTAGCGGAAGTCGAGCATCCAGGAACCATGCCCCCCCAGCTCCGTCTTCTCCTTCGCCAGGATCGCCACATCGGGCAGAGCGGCCTCCAGGCTCCTCACGTGCATCTCGAAGAACTCGTCCTCCTTCAACCCCTTGCCGACGGGCTGTCCGCCGAAGACGACGAAAAGCCGCTTTCCCTCCACCGCCTTCATCAGGGCCACGTGAAAGACCGCCTGGACCTTGCCCTGCTCCATGGACCACCCCGGCGCCGGACCGAGACGGCACTTGTAGCGCTCGTTCACGTACGTGTGCTCGTCCTTCCCCACCGTCCCCATGTCGATCCTGCGTAGCGTCCGGTCGCTCAGCCGCTTCCAGACGCCGTCCTCGCGGACGTGGACGACCCACGTGAGCGTCGTCCCGCCGTCCGCGGCCACGCCGCCGGACTTGTCCCACACCCGCCCGGTCGTCGATTCCACCGATACGGCATACGCGCCGTAGAACTCCACGGAACGGAAGTCGATGTGGGTCTCGATCCGCGTGTATTTCCGGCCCTGGCTCATGAAGACCTTCCGGAGCGTCTCGTACGTCGCTCCCCCGGCGTTCCCGTAGTCCCGGGAATATTTCTCGAGCTCCTTCTCCACGACCATCTCCCTCGCGCCGTCCTCCCTCTCCTTGCGGGCCCGGATGAACGCGTCCGCCTCGGGAATGCGGAGGTCCACCCCTTCGAGACGGTAGTCGGCCTGCACGACGAGCTGCGCCTCCTCCTGGCCGAAGATTTCCTCCCGCACCGCCTCCGTTTCCGACACCGTCCAGAAGATCTCCAGCCCCCGATCCGTCATCCGTTCGTCGGCGCCTCCGGGATCCACCTGAAGGACCCGCGCCCGGGGGGGCAGGACGAGGCGGACCTGGAGGACGCCCACCTCCTCGGCGTCCACCGTATAGCTCGCGCGAAAACGGTCCCACCGCTTCAGGAACGACGGGTTGCCCGCGAGCGTACTCTCTCCCTGAAGGAAGACCACCTCGGACTTGTTCGCAGGCAGGGGAGGGTCGAAGCGCACCGTCACCGGCCGGCCCTTGAAGACGTTCCCGGACGCCTCGCTCACGGGCAACGGGCGCCCGTCGGCCCTCCGCGCCGCGTGGATGCGCGTGAAGTAGGGCATCGCGACCGACCACGCGTCCATCGGCTCGTTGCGCTCGTTCCGCACGACGAGGCGGACCCACCCTCCGAGGCCCGTCGTCCCGCGCGCGCGGAATTCCACCGCCGCGTCCACCTCGGCGGGCGCACCGAACGCACGCGGCGCCTCCACCGCACGGGCCGGGAACCAGAACCGGGCGCACCGGAATCCCACGTCCCGGGCCGCGTCCTTGGCGCCGAGGATCCTCGAGGCGTACGTCTTCACGTCGTCGGGCCCCGACCCAACCCAGGACCCTCCCGCCACGCGGATGCGGCCCTCGCCGAACTCGTTGCGCTCCTCGCCCGCCTCGCTCGCCGTCCATTCCGCAACATTTCCCGCCATGTTCAGCGCGCCGTACGGGCTCGCCCCCCCCCGGAAGAGGGAGGCCGCGACCGGCTTGTCCTCGGTCATGGCCGGGGAATTGCAGATCGAGCGGTCGAACCCGTTTCCCCACGGAAAGACGCGCCCGTCCACCCCTCGCGCCGCCTTCTCCCACTCCCGCGCGCTCGGCAGGTGCTTGCCCGCCCACCGCGCGTATTCGTACGCCTGTTCCCACGTCACACCCGTCACCGGAAGATCGGGGTCCCCCTCCGGCGTCCCGTCCTTCCACGAGGACGGGGTCCGCCACGCGCGTTCCTCGTCGTCCCGCGCTTCCTCCACGAACGCGCGGTACGCCTCCCGCGTCACCTCGCGCTCGTCGATGAAGTAGGGTCCGAGCGAGACCTCCTTTCCCCCCGCCTGCATGTCGCCGAAGAGGAAACGCCCTCCCGGCACGAAGACCATGCCCTCGGGGGCTTCCTTCTCGTCCACGAGGGCCACGCGCGTCGTGCAGACGTCCCCCGCCTCCACCCGGACCGGAAAGCGAAGGGGAAGGCATCCCTCCACGCGGAGGTCCACCTTCCAGATTCCCTCGGGGAGCTCGAGCCGGGGCACGAGCTCCTCGAACCGGTGATCCCTCCCCGGGCCCCCTTCGCCTGCAGGCGAGAGCGCGAGAGTCACCGCCCGGTCGCCGGGAGGGGAGCCGGTCTCGAACGCGAGGACGCCGACGCGCGCGGCCCGGCGGAGCAGATCGGACAGGCCGGCGCGACCGGGGTCCAGCCGTCGGGCTTCCGTGAAGGCTTCGTGGGCCGCTTCCCAGGCCCCGTCCTCGAGGGCCTTCTCGCCCCGCTCGACGAGGCCCGAGGCGCGGGCCCGGTTCCGCCACGCGAGCGCGTCCTCGTCGTCAGGCCAAAGGATCAGGGCGGAGGCGAAGGCCTCCACGGCCTCGTCGAACCGCCCGGCCTCGAAGGCGTCCCGGCCGGCTTCCATGGCCTCGGTGTACTGGCGGCCCATTTCTTTCCGGACCCGTTGACTCTCCTGTCCAGCGTGGAACGCGAGAAGGCCCGAGACCGTCAGGGCGACGGCGAGGAGGCCGGCGAGGGCGAAGGCGAGCGGGCGTTTCCTGACCTTCCGCGCGAGGCGCGTGGGGAAGCGGACGGGCCTGGCGTGAATCGGCTCGCCGTCGAGAAAGCGCCCGAGGTCGGCCGCGAGCTCGGCGCAGGAGGCGTACCGGGCGTCCGAGTTCTTCTCGAGGCACTTGAGCACGACGACCTCGAGGTCGCGGGGCACGTCGTGGCGGCGCCGGCGCAACGGGACGGGATCCTCCGAGATGACCTTGAAGAGGACGGTGCGGAGGTCCGGCGCGTCGAAGACCCGCGTGTCGGTGAGCAGCTCGTAGAGGGAGGCGCCCAGCGAATACTGGTCACTGGCCCCACCGACGTCCTTGAGTCCGCGCGCCTGTTCGGGGGACATGTAGGCGGGCGTGCCGAGCACCTGGCCGGATTGGGTGAGCCCCTGGCTGCTTTCCTCGCGGGCGAGCCCGAAGTCCATGATCAGCGGGAGGCCGTCGGCGTCGCGCAGCATGATGTTTTCGGGCTTGACGTCGCGGTGGATCACGCCGCGGTCGTGGGCGAAGGCGAGGGCCTCGGCCACGGCCTTGCCGATCCGGGCGGTGTCGCGGATGGAGAGGTCGGCGTCGCGAAGCGTGGTCCCCTCCACGTACTGCATGGCCAGGTAGTACATGCCCTGGTCCTCGCCGACGCCGAAGACCTGGACGATGCCGGGGTGCTCGAGCTTGGAGGCGGACGCGGCCTCGCGGCGGAAGCGCTCCACGAATTCGCGGTCGGTGGCGAGGGTGGGGGGGAGGACCTTGACCGCGGCCTTCCGCCCCAGGTTCTCGTCCTCGGCGAGGTAGACCACGCCCATGCCGCCCTTGCCGAGCTCGCGTAAAACGCGGTAGACCCCGATGCGCACGGGCCCCTTCCCTTCGCCCCGCAACGCTCCCGAGGCGTCGAAGGCGGTCTGCGGCGCCACTTCGGTCTCGGGGAATCCGTCCAGATCCGTTTCCAGATCCTGGTCTTCGGGGGGGAGGAGGGGCGTCTCCCTGGCGACGGTCTCCGCCGTGTCCGGGTCGATGCGATTCCCGCAGGCGGGGCATGCGAGGGGGCCCTCCCCCCGATCGTCGGGGCAAAAGGTCTCGCCGCAGTGGGTGCACCGGATCGTGTTCATGGAGCCTCTCGGCGGTCGTTCTCGGGATCCTTCGTGTATTCTATCGATCTTGCGGCCGGCGTTGTAGAGGGATTGGGCCCTTCGAATCGCTTGGTTCGACTCGTGCGTCCTTTGCGTCCTGGCGAGAGAAAATCTGCGGCGTGGCGGGACCCGCGCGAGCCGGAACCGCTTGTGGGAGGCGTGTGTTCCGGGCCACGCGAACACCCGGCCCGGGACCACGGCGATCCGTCGGCGTTGGACCGCGGGCTTCCAGCCCGCAGCACCGCGGCGACGCGGTTCTGAACACCAAGGCACCAAGGCACGAGGAAAATTCAAGAATTCTGAATCCCTCAATTCCCCCATCCCCCATCGCCCATCCCTCTGCGTCCTTCGCACCCCCTGGACCCGAGCCGGCCGGCACTCCACTTCGTTTCGTGCCTGACGACGAGGTCAAGCCCCTCCTGCGCGGTGACCTCGTAGTGAGCCACGGAGCCG
>Ga0180433_10006686_pt1 | contig 15005 bp, 6 predicted proteins | sample SS_ome_8_FD_132980 | JGI IMG/M metagenome (GOLD analysis project Ga0180433, IMG submission 132980) | Hypersaline lake sediment archaeal communities from the Salton Sea, California, USA - SS_1_D_1 metaG | ecosystem: Environmental > Aquatic > Non-marine Saline and Alkaline > Hypersaline > Sediment... | reverse complement strand
TTAGTTGAATGGCTTATTGGAGGGATTGATGAGGATAAAAATCCAATAATGACTACCGATGAGCATGGAAATGATATTACTAGACAAATGCAGAGAGAACGTAGATTAAATGAACTTTTTAAAAATAGAAGAAATGGTTCAGATGTATCTATAGATGTCCGACTAACTCCCGATGATGAAAATAGAATTCAATATATTAGTAAACTTTTAAAAACATTTGATTTAGACCAAATTGAAAAAGATTTCGAAACTCTTCAAGAAGCAGAAAGTATTCAAAGCTTTAATAAATGTTTAAGAGGATTAAATAAAAATATTTCAACTATTTCAAATCTCTTAAGAGATTTACGCAGACTTCCCTGGGGAGCAGAAGATAATGATTTATTTACTAACATTGAAGCAATATGGTTCGCTTTTGGCCTAATTAGAAATAATTTAGAGAATATACAAAGAGATATTGTTAGATACAGTGAAACTGATTATCACTCTTTCAGATATATTATTCCTGAAAGAAGTACTATTAATATAGAAAATAATTTTAAAGGATTAAAAGATGATAATTTATTAGCTAATACTTTAGCTGGTTTAGACGATAAACATAAAGCATTAACTGGAAAATCTGCAAAAACTAAGAAAGATCGTAGTGAAGCAGAAAAAAAAGAAGGTAAAACAGGTGATGAAGAAGCAAAGAGAAAAGCTGAAGAAGAAGCAAAACTGAAATATTCAGCATTAGCTGTTTTAACTATATTAATGCAGGATGATGTTCAAGCAGAACTTGAAGATGAACTTGGCGTAGCAAACCTGACTGAAAATCAACCAACTCATGAAACATTACATCGGGCTATGGTTATGGTTTTAAGAGAAAAAATATTACGAGGAATTAATGAAGCTTTGAATGGTCATTATGTAAATCAGGCGATTAAGAAAAGAAAAGGAACTTTTACAAAACTTACACAAAAAGCAGGTAGTCTTAGAGGCCATGCAAAAAGACTTACCTGTCCTGAAGATTTAGATGCAGGAAAAAAAGAGTTTTCTCTTTTCGATGTACTAACTACCTTAACTTCACAAATTTTAAATAAAGGACAAACTACTCCAGACATTTATCAAAGAAATTGGAGAAAAAAATGGAAAAAAGGAAAAATTACTCCAGATATTTTAAGTGCTGTTTTAAATCAAATTACTACATCTGTATATGAAAGAAAAGTATCTCCATTAAATGTTAAAACCTTAATCAATTCATTATCTTCTATTTTAGAGGGAAAAGTTCCAGGTGTCATTATTAAAGACAAAGATAAAGAGATGGCTGTAACTGTAGTAGAATCATTGCAAAGAGCAGTGGATATTTTTAATATTACTGCTGCTATTAACCATAAAGCTGGGGCTCAAGTAAAAGCGCTAGTGGAAGAATTGGAACTAAGGGAATCAGTGGTTGAACCCAAGAATGAACAGGTACAAAATATTCTAGCTCATATAAGATACGCTTTATTAGATATAAAACCACCAAAAGATAAAGATGATAAGGGTGATGGTTCTACTGGTGATGCTGTTGAAAGCGTAGTTGAAGCTGGGAAAAAAGCATGGAAGGCACTAAAATCATAGCGTATAAGCTTACCATTTGCTCCACATTTTGCTTTTGAATGAACTTGAAGAGAAAATCCTAGGACAGCTTGAGTAGCTGGTCCACAAATTTGTTACAGATATTATCAAAGATGATCATGTGTTAGCTACTGAAATTTGTGTAAATGCTTTTAAACCTGACATAACTGTTAGAAGAGATTTTAATTAGATATCCACAATTAAAGGATTATTTTAAAATAATGTCAGAAAAAGATAACAATTCAGATTTAAAAGTAAAAATTAAAGGTGTTGCTGAAGAGAAAGGCGAATCTAAAGAAATACCTTGCTTCAGGATATAAAAAAGGTTTGGAGAAACGGACGTTTCGTGCTGGGAAATGTTCCGGGGGGAATCCCAAGAGCACTTCCTACGGGGGTTATATATTTTCTTTGTGGTACCTTTGAGGAGCAATCGAGAAATATCTCTACCAAAAGAGGAATTTAATATATATATATATAACAATTGACTTTTTAATGTAAAAACATATTTACATTTACCAACTTTAATGGTTTAATTACTTCCTATTTCAAACTATCTACTTATGGTTATTGAAAATCCATTAACAGATTTGATTAATGAAACTGTTGGTAATCATTTAAGATTAGAAACCAGTTTAACTGCAAATCCGCTATTGAATGTCCAGGATTCAGCATTTACTACAGTTCAAAGCATTAAACGTATTTGTGAATTTGTAGATAAAGGTGAAAAACAAGAAGCACTAAGAGCCTTACCTAAGAATTGGAAAGAAAGAGCGAAGAGAGCTGTAAAAGCAAAAAGCCCTTTAACTTGCGCTGAAATAGATACACCTATATCCATTAAATTTGAAACTGATGCCAGCGCAAGAGCTGCTACAGGTGCATTAGCTACTGATGACGTAATAGGGGCTTATGGTGATTTGCTTAATGAGATTATAAGAAATACTAGCTTACTCGATGATTTAAGATCTACTGAAAATAGACAAATCTGGTCATTATTTAGAGTAATGTTAGAAGCTTCTGGTCTTCATGCTTCTTCAATCCTTTCATTACAAAGACGTTTTGATGCTCTTTACGAAGTTAATAAAAATAAAATTTTTGGAATTGACCCTGATTTACATCAATATCACAAAGATTTAAAGAATGCTAAAAAGTCAACACCAGAAGTTTTGAATTCTTTGGCTCAACCCTTTTTTGAAACAATGACTAGATTATTTCAAAATGATCAAATCACTTTAAGAGATTTACAAGATTTAATCCCAGATTTTCATAAAATTGAATCTCAAGATCCACGACTCATCTTGGCAAGATTATTAGCTGGAAAATTTGAAGCTTTATTTAAAATACCATCAGATTTTACACAGCAAAACTTTAAAGCTGCAGAAGCACTACACCCTGGTTACCAAAATAAGTTGTTTAAAGCTGTTCCACATGAAGTTAAGACAGCTCATAAAGTTAAAAAAGATGCAAAAAAAGTTCAAAATAGTCGATTTGGTCTGATGGAACGTACTGCAAGACAGTTGGCTGCTGCTTTAATCTCTCAATCTACAAAAATGATAGAAGCTGAAATTGCAGCAGGAAAACCAAAACTTCTAACAATTGGCAAGAATATAGTTAAACCTAAAGCTACTAATGTTACCGATGGTATAGAACCTCAAGACTTACCAACCGAAAAAAGAAGGGTAGTTACAGCAAAAGCAGTTTCAATAGTCAGAGGAAAAGTTCGAAAAGCTATTTGCCAAACTCCACCAAGCGACCAACAAAGACTTGAAGATTTGTTCCAAACAGTAGATATTTCACATGAAATTGAAGAAATTTTAAGTGATAATCCGAGAGAACTTCGTGGTCAAACTATTGGTGAGTACTTAGGAGAAAAGTTAAATATTAATTTAGCAAATCTTGAGGATGATCCAGAAGCTCAAGCTTTACTTACATATCTAAAAATAAAAGCGGGTAGTATCCCCCATTTAGCTGCAATTACTCCAGATGCTAGAACTATTAATACGGATTTAATTAACAAAAATAGAGAAATCACAAAGTTGACTACTATTAGTGGATTATTATTTGAAGATGATACAGGTTTTGGAGGGTTCAATTTACATAATGCAATTCCTACCTTACGTGCAGCTACATCTCAAACTGATGCTTTTAAAACTTTAATGAAGATAACAGTTATAGCAAACTTCTTAAAATCTTCAAAATATTTTAGAGATAATGCAACTGATACCTTAAAAAATAATTTAACAGAATTAAAAGACATAATACAAGAAATAAGAAACAGTGGAGATCCTGATGAAGATAGATTTAGAGAAGTTTTAAATAATCTTCAAACTTTTATCGACAACCGAAAGACACAACTTGACTCTGAAACACAAGAAAAATTACAAGTTCTTGGAGATGAAAAAAGCGGTCTAGAAGGACAACTTGAATCAGCAAAAAAGAAACTTACTCCTGCTCAAGCTTTAGCTAAAATTATTCTAAGAGAAATGACTGGAGGAGGTGGTTCACCAACTTCATCTCAATTAAACAATGCACTAAACATTACTATTGCATTAGTAAGACATTTAAGAATTAAACAATTAGAAGGTGGTGTTAACTCAGGGATGCTTGGTATCATTAAACGAACTCGTGGTGATGGATTGAAGATTTTAGGACAAAATTTTTGGCAAAAAAACATAAAAGGAGATCCTAGCGCTGTAAAAGCTCCTCAAGAAGCTTTAGATGATTTACGAAAAGATTATGGTATAACTGGACAGGTTAATCTTTGCGCATCATCTCAAGAACTTGTTAGTTTATTTACTTCAGGAAAAATTAAAATTGCAGAACTTGAATTTATAAAAGCTATCTTACGAGAAATTGTAAGTAATAAGACTGGAAGGGGTTTGGATGATTTTATATTTTTACCTTTGATTGAACAACTTGAGATTGCTCTTGATGAAATTTATTTAAAAAAAGCTAAAAGGACTGAATATGGGATACATGCTATCTTATCTAAGATAACAAGATTAAAAGTTGAAACTGTTGATCATATTGACGATATTACTTTATCTCCAGAAGCTACTGGTGATTCTGACAAAAAGCATGGTAAAGAATCTTATTTGACTGAATTACTAAAAGAAGTTGGAAAATCTGTATTAAGCGGAGTAATTGCTGGAGTAATTATGAGAGGTAGAAAGAGAAAATAAACAATCCTAACTTACAACTTGCACCGTATCTGTTTTTGTAGTATAATATAATAATACTTTTAACGGTATTATTTTGGACAAAAACAAAGAACAAAAAATAAAACAGTTACTTTTTCAGAACTTAAGTTTGGCTAAAATTTCTGTTGCTGATGCTGCTATTATTACATACTTAGTAGCTACAGCTGAAAGTGATGAAAAGCTTGATGATTACATATCTACTCTATCTGAAGAGTATCCCTTTTTAAATGAACTTGAAGAAAAGAAAAAAGTTATTGCTAAAGAAGAATTGGAAGATCTTGTTCATAAATTTGTTACGGACTTAATCAAAGATGACCCTGCTTTAGCAAGTGAAATTAGTGAGTATGCTGCAAAACCGGAAATTACCGCAGAAGACATTTTGATTAAATATCCACAATTTAAAGATTACTTAAAATAATGGCTGAAAAAGACAAAAAAACAGACTTAACGGAAATAGAAGAAGGTATTGCTGAAGAGAAAGGCGAACCGAAGGGAACGACTGTGATTCATGATATAAAAGAAGCTTTGGCAAATTGGCCAATAAAAAAAGCTTCAGCATTTTTACTTAAAAACTCTGATCCGGATGAAGTACAAAAGACGATTAAGAAATTAAAGAAAAAACATAAAGGATTAAGAAGCAAATTAAGTGACCTGGAAGCAGAAATAAACTCTTTTGATGAATCAACAGCCTCTGAAAAAGAAAAAAAACAACATGAAAAACGAAAGGAAAAAAGAGATAAAATTTTAAAAGCTAAAGGAAAAACCGAAACTGAAAGAACATCAAAAGAAGAAGAAATGAGAAAAGCGAAAATTTTAAAAGAAATTAGAGAAAAAAATGAAACAGTCAGACAACGTTTCCTTGCTGAACAAAAAAGAAAAGAAAAGTTAATGGGCATTTATTCCAGTTTACCAGGGACTAGTTATGATTTTGCTCAACATTTTAATGATGATGTGGTTGAGCCGACCAATACTTTTTTAACTGATGAAGCTACTCTGGAATCAAAAAATTTAACTGAACTTGGAACATATTTAACTACATCTCATAAGACTTTACTAACCGCGATTAACAGAAATATTGAAGCAATTCATAATGAACTTGACCCGGCATTAAAAGAAGCCAAAAGATTACTGGAAGAAAAATTTACTGCTAATCGTGAATTAATTGACTTTTTTATACAAAATTATAGTGATGAACTTGCTGAAAAATTTCCGGAAATTACCAGAATTATTTATCTTATTTATAAATTTGATAATTCTACAACTGTTTCGGGATTAATTGATGATAAAATTACAGATTTAGATACATCTTTTAAAGACGTTTTTGTAACCGGTACTGCTAAAAAGCCAGATTTAAAGGAGATGATCAAAAAAGCTAAACAGTTTAAAAATATTACTGAAGATATTCCAAAATTTATCGATAAACTCGAACCAGAAAGGCAAAAGCTGCTTGATAAAATGGATAATTTGAAAGCTGACAAAAAGACTTATCCAAAAGCTGGTGAGTTCCTGGATAAATGGGAAGCAGTTGGTGGTGGAGAGAATTTGGATCAGTTTAAGTTAAGTGATGTAAAAAGATGGCATGAGCTACTTGATCCAAGTTATTTTGAAGGAACCAATTATGACAATATTCGTAAAGATGCCAAAGAATGTTGGGATCGATTGGATGCCAAGGAAAATTTAGAAAAGGTTTTAGAATTTTTTGATATTTTAAGTGAATCTTTTGAAAGCGATTATGCAATTGCTTCTCAAATGGAGCGCGATCATTATAAACTTTTAAGTGGCCCGGACAAAGAAAAAGCTGAGGCTTTAGCCAAGAATGTATTTGCCCTTTGCAAAGCTAAAATTACTGATCCTGAAGAATTGAAAAAAATTGAAGAAAAAATATATAAGCCTTCTGTTAGAGGTGGTGCTCCAAAGTTAGCCATGAATCATGCGAATACTCTCAGGTATTTACTTGATGAAGTGATTCCGGACCTAGAAGAAAAAGTGGGACCAAGTGTTGTTGATATAGCTACTGGATCTGAAAAAGGTGATTTAGAGTATTTAAAAAGCTTGGAAAAAAGTTTGAGTAAAAGAATTGATGCAAGATTGAAAGAAGAAGAGGGTAAGTTTAGTAAAAGTAATTTTAAAGTAAAAATTAAAGATGAACATGGTACGACAAGTTCAATGAGCATTAAAGAAATTGAAACAAAAATTTCAGAAATTGATCAACAGATTGAAATTTTTAAAACAAATAAAGCAAATGCGGAAAATGAAATTACTTTGCAGGAAGGAAAACTCAAACAAGCAAACTTTGAAATTGATGATTTAAAAGAAAAGAACAATTCACTGGAAGATAAAATATTAATGATACAGGGTAATGCTAATTTATCTAAAACCGAAAGAGATGCTCAATGTACTTCTATCAGAGCTAAAATTAGAGAGAATGAAAATAAAATCGCTACAAAACGAACAGATGCTGCTAATATTTTACAAGAGTTAGAAGCTCAAAGAAAAATTATTGAAAAATCAAATACCAGTATAAATAAAAAAACCACTTATAAAATCAGATTAAATCATGGCTTAAAACAGTATGAAGATAAAGAAGATAAATTAAAGGTTATTCGAAAAGATCTTGAGAAGTCGACCGACCCCGATCTAATGATTGATGTTGAAGGTGTTGGAAAACTGAATTTTAATGATCTTCATGCGAAAATTGAAGCAAATGAAATGAATGTGGACGTTAAAGCCGCCGGTAGAGAAAGGCACGAAAACGCTTTAAAAAATCTTGGAGAATATAAAAAATCTTTAGCAGACATTTATGATAAAAATTACCAGGAAACCGATGACAAATTAACCGGTCTTCATGATCAATACAGTGATCTTGAAATCCGGCTTCAGGAAGCGGTTAATTTACGATCAAATGAAGATCCTCAAGAACTTGAAGCTGAATTAAATCAAGTGATGGAGGATATCAATCTGGTTAGAAAAAATGATTTGGTTGGATTTAGTCAAAATGAATTAAAAAAACGCAAAGAAGAAAGGAAGAAAAAAGCTGGAGAGACATCAGAAAAGATCTTTAATCTAATGCAAAATTTTAAAGGTTCAAAAACTGAACTAGATACTTATTACAAACTATTTGAACCTGTTATCCAAAATGTTTATAACGATGTTTTAATAACCGATCAAGAAGCTGCCGGCAATCTATTGGTATTAGTGGAAAGAGGTCCAGGAAGCGTTAGAAAATGGGCAGGATTGGATGTAAAAGCCACTGCAATTAGAGGATTTAGATTTTTCTCAGGTCGAAGAAGACAGTTTGTTCGAGAGAATAAAATGAAAGAAAAAGCAAGAAATGGACATACAAAGAACTGGTGGCGAAAATATAGACAAATACAGATGGATTCACTTACTGATGGTCAAAAGGTACAAAAAGAGATTATTGCTGAACAAGAAAGGAGAATAAAAGCGCTTGAACTTAAAAAATCTCACCTTGAAGCAAAAGGCAAAGAGAAAAGAGTAGAAAAAATAGCTAAGAAAATTGAAAATATTCAATATAAAAATCAGAAGCGAGAAATGTTTATGGAACAACATGACAGAAGAATAGAAAAATTGAAAGGATTAGAAAAAAAGAGAGCAATATTTGGAACCGGAATAAAAGCGATTAAGGGTGTACGAAAATCAAAACGAGCTCAGGAAAGAACAGGGTATATGCCGGGAGCTGATGTTGTTTCTTTGGCTGAGAAACGAAAAGCCAAGAAAGAGTCTGAAAAAGCCGATGAAGGTGCTAAGGCTGCATAAGGTAAATCTTTTTTTGCTGCCTTTTTTGTGGATATTTAATTTTTATAGAGCCCCTTGTTTGTACAGTAGATAAAATGTGTCAGCATAGCCTTTTTTGGGTTTGATTGTTGTTTGTACACCCGACCACGGTATCGCTAAATGCCAATACTTTGTATCTTTTTGTTCATTTATAATCAAGCCGTTATGCGCATAATCGTGATGGCATTTGCAAAGTGGAATGACTGATGAGTGATTTTTAGTTTCTGCAAATCTTCCACGATGGTGGAAAAGCTCTGCAGGTTTGTTGCATCCCGGATATGAACATTTCCCGTTAGTTTCTGCGAGAGCTTTTTTTCGGATGTTGACTGGGATATAGCGAGAGACTGTTTTTTGATTTCTATTTTTTGAGTTTTTTTCAATAGACTTTGTAATTAGCTTTTTTGGAGAATTGTCACTCTGCAATGTTTCGATGTTTTTGTCACGAATTTCGACGCAGAAATTTTGGACTATTTTTGAGTTTTGTTGTTTGGTATTCCTGTTAGTTGTTGCCAACTTTTGTTCGTGTCTGTTTTTATGACTGCCAGATTTTTGAATTTCACCTCCCTGTTTATACTCTACTAACTCATTCAACATTTTCCTCAAAGCCTCTCTATTACTCAAATCCTCTCCAAACTTTTTTTTAAGTTTTAGAAACCGGAACTGCATCTCTTCATCAAGGTCAATGCTCATTTTTGTAGGTGCTGCCTGGCAAGGTATTAACTCCCCGTAATCTGCTTGCTTACATCCACTATTCCTTATCTCTTTACTCAGCATCTGAACAGTTTTAGTTGGTGCGTTTTGAATGGTTTCTGCAAGAACTTTTTCATTTTCTTTTGTTGCAGCTCCAGAAATTATCCCAACTTTATGAATACCTACTTTTTCAATTGCAGCTTTTAAATGCGGCTTATCTTCAACATCTTTGTGGACTTTTAGGGCTTTTTTAACCACTTCCCGAGAAAGTCCTCCAAACTTCCCGGCATATTCAACAATTGAGTTGCAGCCATGCTTGAGGTAGATTTTTTTATTATTGATTTCCGGAAGAAGTGCTAAGAGTTGATATGTTAGCTGATTCCTTTGACGACCTAGTTTTACGAACTGTTTATGTAAGTTCCCACTGTCATTCTCGCGAAAGCGGGAATCTGCCTCCTGATTGTAATTTATGTTTTTCATATTCGTTTGGGTTACTTATTTTTCATACTAATTATACTAAAAATCCCCACCTAAAAACCACTATTTTTTGGCTTACAAAAGCGATTATACAACATATTTAACGACTACTATTGAGTATTAATTTTGAGATAGTTTTAATTGTTTAAATTTAACTTGCTCGTGAGTTTTCGCTCACCTTCTTAACCTAGCTTTCATCTTAACTTTAAAAAAACTCTTAGAGAGAACTTAAACGAAAAATTCAGATTTCAATATTTTCAGTCAAGCTGAAATTTTTTTACTTTTATCTATTGAGAGATTTTTCGGCTTCGCTCGAAATGACAAATTTCACTATTTCGCACTTGCTCAATCTCTCTATTTTTGGTATAATATATAGATAAAAAAACAAATAAAAAGGATGAAAAAATTATTATATAAAATTAAAAAAATATTTGGTTCAGGTTTTAATGCCGGTAAGAGCTTAATCTCTCAAAAACGGCTAATTTATGCTGGAACTAAGGGATTAACTCCTGAGACTACTTCGCAGAAACCAAAGATAGTAATTGATGTAAAAGAATTCTCAAGAAAACAGCAAGAACAGTTAAAGGAGTTTCAAAGAGAAACTCATACACCTGTTAATGTACCTCCGGAGGCCAATTTAACAGATGCAATTAATGCACTGGATCAATACTTTGATACACAAGATGTTATTGGGAAAATGGCTGAAGAGTGTATGGAACACAATATTATGTTCACATACTGGACAAGATTTAAAAACAATCCTTTCTTATTCCCAAACAGAATTAAACCACTTCTTCCTCCAGGTTCAGCTGCTGCTCGACTAGGAGAAGTAACTCAAAATCCTGATCATCCGGGATATCCTCTTGTTATTCAATTCTTCCAAAAATTAATGAATAGAATTGAAGAACATCTAAGAAAGTCTGATGATCCGAAAAAAGGTGAATTTTTAAACTATGCTAAAGAAGAGTTAATGGCTGTACAAACAGGTTCTATTACTGAAAAACTTAGACGAAAAAGAGAGATGAAAGGTCGATTAAGTGAACAGATGGAAGATGTGCATGTTGAAACTCAAGGAGCTTTGAAAGAGTTTTTTGAAGATTCAAACAGTTTAGGCTTAGTTTACAACAGGGTTGATCAAAATAAGTATAACTTTTATGAATGGACAAAAAATCCTGCAGATCCAACTGTACAAAGAGAACTTTTAACAATACTCCCAAAAGGCCCTGCATCTCAGGAGTTTCTTAACGACTTAAAACTAGCAGAAACTAACCAGAGAAATGTTAAAGCAAAAGAACTGTTAGCATTTATAGTAACATCTCTAGATAAATGGCAGAAACAACTTGAAAAACATAGAGAACTTAGAGAAAAAACTGAAGCCGGACTTTATGGACCTATTAAAAATAGTCTTAAAACTCTTGGAAAAAAGTTCCGTGATGGTTCTCCTGCAGAAAAAGGGGCAATTGCAGCTGCTGTAGGTATTGTAACTTATGCTTTTTATAGAAAATGGAAAGAGTCTGAAAATGAAACTTTAAAAGATTTGGTTAGATATGGTGTTGTGCTAGTTGCCGGTGACTATTTAGTTGGTCAGGCAACAGGTCACAGTCTTGCGAAAATGGCAAATGAATCGTTATTGCAAGACGAAAGAGATGAACTTAAATTTGCAAAAAGCTTGGAGAGCTTAGGGTTTGATAAAAATGATACCGAGCTTATGACAAAGGCTTCAACAATTACAAATGTGAAAGCAAGCCAACTACTTCCGTGGTATATTATCGCTTCCAAAACTGCGGATAAGAGAGAACTTGATCCAAAAGATGTTGGTATTGATCCAAATTTGTTAACGGGACAACAACTTTTCGATATTATGCATAATATTATTGGGAAAGATGTAGGTGGTATGGGAATTCCTAGATTTAGAAAAGAGTTTATAGAAAATGGTGATCATAGTCTGGCTGAGATTATTATGCGAACTTATGACAAAGATAAATTTGACAAAACATTAAGAACTCCAGAGTCAAAGCTTGAATCTGTATTTAAAAAATACCGAATTGAAGCCAAAACTTATGGCTCTGTGAACAAAGTTCAGATGTTTGGAGGATTCCTTGAGGATTATGATGTAGTAGCTAGAAAAGGCGGTGGAACTATTTATAAGTTCCCAAAAATAAATGAAGAAATTGTTTACAATACAGGTCTTCCAAATGAAGATTCAATGAACAGGGCAGCAATAAAACGAATGAGAGTAAAATATAGAAAGCAGCTGGATGCATTAATGCCAAAGAGAGTACCGGGAGGCAATTACGATCCTAATAAACTGAAATTTTCTGGTGGGAAATGGTATTACGAATATGGAGTAAAAGGAAACGGTGAGTATGGAGTAGCTGACAATTCAAGATATAGAATAGTAGTTGTACCTTCAAGAGACGGTACTGATTTAAGTTTTGAAGGAGCTACAGATATTGGTAGAACAAAGACGCTTGATGGAATCGATAGAACTTTCCAAAAGGTTCAGATTGGTTCTGCATTGGAAGGAACTTTTGATTTCATGCAACTTCCTACTGTTGGTGGTAGTACTGAAGTTATGAAGCTTTCATTTGATCCTAATTCTGTAGAGGCTACTGCTTTACAAGGACAGGTAAGAGCAACTGTGAAAGGAACTGAAGTTTTTGCGACTTTTGATCAGGCAACTTCTACATGGAAACTTGATAAAATCGGTGAAATTACTCCTGAATTTGCAAAGGCAAAAGCAGAACTATTAAAGAAAAACAAAAGATGGTTTGAGGCGTTTGAAACTTTAGGACTTGGAATGGATAATGCACCTGAAAAGCATTGGCCGGCTGACTGGTATGCACTACTTGATGTTAAAATTTCCGGTGCTGTAGTTGGTGAGTATTATCAACAACTTGTTAGAAACAAAAGAGAGGAGCTTCTTGAGACTTATGAAAGAGAGCTTGCAAAGATTAGTCCTCCTGACGTTCTTGTACAAATTAAAAATCTTGAAGATAGAGTTATTAGGCAAGCATATACTCATGTGCTTGTAAGAAATGCCCAGTTGTCTGAAAGAATTGCAGAGTTAAATCAAAAAGGTAAAAAGATGGAGGCTGCAGAGTTTGAACAGTTCTGTAGAGAGTTTGAAACTATTGGGGTGCACGAAGATTTTTATCCATTCTTACATGAGTTTAGAAAAATTGTTTATGGTGGTGAAAGTGGATTTAATTTAGAAGGATTCGATAAATCTGAATTTAGTAAAGTAAATCATCAAATTTACTTTATTTTAAAAGATTCATTTATGAAGTATGTAGGGAAGTTTGCTCCTTATTCTTTGAAAGGAGCTGGAAATATAAGAGTTGAAGGTAAAGTTTATAATAAAGAGCATGTGAGAAAGTATATTTATTGGATACAAGTTCAGTACCAAAACTGGTTAAATAGATTAATGGATGAGCCTTATCCTAAGGGTGATTGGGGAGAAGTTAAAGATTTATGGGGATTATGGAAAAAGGTTAAATTACCTGAAATTAGAGCTTATATTGATGGTTTTGAAGCTAATTTAGAGCCAATTGATACATTCATAGCTACAGGTGGTCCAGGAAGGATACAGTATCCTAACGGTGGTAAAATCCCACCTTTAAAAGGCGCTTACGAACCTCATGAGAAACCACCAAAAAAGAAGAAAAAGAAGAAAAAAACAGCACCTGCAACAGGTTTACCTCCGGGTGTCGGCGGTGGTGTTGGAGGTGGAGCTCCGGCAGGGGCTGCAAGACCATCTGCAGGGCCAACTCCGGATGATTTTGATGCTTATTTGAGGCAGCCGGAGTTAATTGATAAGGGGGGTAGAAAGTTTAATCAGGCGGAGATTAAAAGAGTATTAGATGATGTAACTCAAGCTTATTTTAATAAGTATTCAGCAAATCCAGACTTTGATTTTGGTGAAGTGAATAGGGTATATAATATAATAAAAGCTGGTTCTTTAAATGAAGCCAGAGCTATTAATAGAGCACCAGCAGCTAATAGAAAAAAAGAGTTTCAAAAAAGATTTAAAGAATTTGATGCTTTTTTCTTACTATATACTTTAAAAGAAAATAAGGTAAAACAAGATGAAATTAAGGATATTTTAGATGATATTGATAATACTTCCACTAAAAATGAAATAAAAACAGAGTTATTAAAGGTATTAAATAATTATAAAGATATTTTTACAAACGTTAAACTAAATAACTATTTTGAACATGCTAGGTTTATGGGAGCATATAATCACTTGAAAAGAAATTTAGACTCTATGGCTCAATCAGTCTTTGATGCTCCTAGACAAGCAACACCACAATCTAAAAAATCTGCTTTCAAACTTTTCTCAGATACATTTGAAAAGACTTTCTATACTACTAGTAAAAAGTTTTAACAGATAACGTTTTTTGCAAAACAGATTAATAAAATCACTACTTGACATTGTGCTTGGTATGTGTTATTTTGTAATCGAAATTATCGTAAATGTTTGTGGTTAAACATTAGTGATCTTTGACAATTCAACAGGTGTTTTTTATGCGATTTTAACCAGATAAGCATAAAAACATTACTTGATAACAGAGAGCAATCTGAGTATATTATAGATATCAGGTAGGATTTATCTTATCCTAATATCACCTATATTCAGATACACTCTCTGTTATTCAACGGATAATTATAAGATAGGCGACTCAAATCCTGGTTGTTTATAGATATATCTATCTGTCTTGTCACAGATCACAACCACAAACATATACCTATAAGCAATCAGGCTTGAGTCGTCTATATAAGATGACTCTAAAAATCATAATCTCCCTCCCCAGTGGTTGTGGGAGGGGGTTTATATAGATAAAAGAGTATTTTTTAGCCCACTGCCAGCGATGCCAGGCTGGGGTGGGATGGAGGTAATCATGGCATATACCGGAAGGGGTACCGCTGCCCCTCAAAATAACGGCGTTTGGTCCATCCTTTCCGGCTTCGGCTGGAAGGGGTGGACCATTGTTGGTGGGGGCATCCTGGTGGCCCTAGTGGTCGCCGGGATGGTTTTTTTCTGCGGGGAGGAGTCGCCTTCGGACTCCTCCTCGTCAACCTCAACCGGGGGGGGCTCCGGGGACGGAGGCGTCGAAGACGCTTCCAATCCGGATGCCCCTTCTCCTCCTCCACTGAGGGGGGTGGAGGAGGAGGTAAAAAAGATTTTGGGGGGGGCTCCTTCAGGGGGTGGGAGTCTTCTCGAAAGGGTTTCGCCCCATGAACATGGGG
>Ga0180433_10006685_pt1 | contig 15006 bp, 15 predicted proteins | sample SS_ome_8_FD_132980 | JGI IMG/M metagenome (GOLD analysis project Ga0180433, IMG submission 132980) | Hypersaline lake sediment archaeal communities from the Salton Sea, California, USA - SS_1_D_1 metaG | ecosystem: Environmental > Aquatic > Non-marine Saline and Alkaline > Hypersaline >... | reverse complement strand
CGTTGGCCTACATCCAGGCCGTCGAGGAGATCGTCCACGTCGATGTCCCCGAGCGGGCGCTGTACCTGCGCACGATTGTCAACGAACTGGAACGGCTGCATTCCCACTTGCTTTGGGTTGGGCTTGCGGGGCACTTCCTGGGCTACAACACGGTGTTCATGTGGGCCTGGAAGTACCGCGAACCGATCATGGAACTGCTGGAGGTCGCCACGGGCAGCCGCGTCAACTACGCCAACTGCAAGGTCGGCGGCGTTCGGCGCGACATGACGGACGAGCAGTTGCGTCAGATCGAGTGCGACTGCACGGAGCTGCTTGAGCCGCTGGAGATGCTCACCAAGGCTGTGCTGGACGATCCGGTGCTGCACGCACGGCTGAAGAACGTTGGCGTATTGACGGCTGAAGACGCCCGCGCCTACGGTGCGCTGGGTCCGACCGCCCGTGGCAGCGGCGTTCCGATAGACGTCCGCAGCGACGACCCCTATGCCGCCTACGACCGAGTGGACTGGAAGCTCATCACCACCGATGGCGGAGACGTGTTCGGTAAGGCTGTCGTCCGCCTGCTGGAATGCTTCGAGGCGGTCAAGATCATACGCCAGTGCGCAGATCACCTGCTGAAGAACCCCGGCGGCGAAATCGACGCCAATGTCGATGCCATTCCGCCCGGCGAGGGCGTCGGGCACGTCGAGGCCCCGCGCGGCGAAACGTTCCATTACGTGCGAAGCGACGGGTCCAACCGGCCGGTGCGCCACAAGGTGCGCGCTCCGAGCTACAACAACATCCCGACGTTCAAGGCCACGTGCATCGGCCTGCAGATTCCCGACGTGGCCATCACGCTGGCGAGCGTGGACCCCTGCTACTCGTGCACGGAGCGCATGTGCCGGGCGGTGGACGCCCAGACCCACAAGCCGCTCTACGACTTCGCTGAACTGGTGAAGCTCTCGCAGCTCAAGACCGAGCGCATGAAAAAGCAATGGTGAGAAGATGGACCGGATCCTGGACATCGTGCAGCACCCGTTGATCATGCCGATCGCAGTGCCGCTCGTGATGGGGGCGCTGGCGTACGTGCTGTCTCGCCTGCTGCCGCGGGCCTGCGGGGCGCTGGCGCTGCTGGCCGGGGCGGCGGTGCTCGCGGGGGGACTTGCCCTGTGGCAGGCCGGCGGTGACGTGCGGTTCAGCTTCTCGTGGATGTCGTTGACGCAGGATATCCAGTTGAACGTGGACTTGGCGCGGACGACTCTCGGCATGGTGGTGCTGATCGGTTCGGCCGGCTTTGCGGTGCTTGTCAGCATCTACAGTTTCCGCGCCATGGCAGGCGAGTACTGGGAGGGCAAGTTCTACGCTTACCTGATCTGGGCGCTCGGCGGCGCGTGCATCGTGGCGCTGGCGGGCAACCTGCTGGTGCTGCTGGTGGGGTGGGAGATCGTCACGCTGATGCTGTTCCTGATGATCAGCCAAGGCCATGGCGAAGCGCGGGCTGTGGGTGCAAAGGCCTACGGCGTGCTGGGCTTCGCCGACGCGTGTCTGCTGCTGGCGATCGTGATGTTGGTCGCGATGCCGGGCGGCTCGGTGAATCTCGAATTGTCCCGCCCGGCCGTCAGCGTCGGTTCGATGGGCGCGGCGGGGTATCTGGTCTACGCGCTGATCCTTGCAGCCGCCCTGGCCAAGGCGGGGGCCGTGCCGCTGCATACGTGGATTCCAGCTGCAGCCCAGGATGCGCCCACGCCGGTAATGGCGTATCTGCCCGGGTCGCTCGACAAGCTGCTGGGGATATATCTCTTGGCTACCTTGGTCTTTCGGTTCTTTGCGCCCGACGCGACGATGGGAGTGGTCCTGATAGTCCTCGGAGCCGTGACACTCTTGGGCGCGGGGTTCATGGCTGTGATGCAGAGCAATCTCAACAAGGCGCTGGCATTTGACGCCGTCAGTCAGGTCGGCTACATGGTGATCGGTATCGGGGTAGGCTCTTGGTTGCTGGCTGCAGGCGGAGCTGCCGCAGCGCCGTTGGCGGGTGTTGCAATTGCCGGCGGGTTGTTCCACATGCTCAACCACGCCATCTACAAGTCCAGCCTTTTCTTGATGTCCGGCGCGGCCCAGCGAGCGGCGGGTACGGCAGAGATGGATCGGATGGGAGGATTGGCCCGCATCATGCCCGTTACCTTCGTCTGCGGCGCCATTGCATCGCTGTCAGCCGCAGGCGTGCCGCCCTTCAACGGATTCGTCAGCAAGTGGCTGGTTTTCCAGGGAACGCTGGGCATGCATGGAAGCGGCGCACTGGTCGTGCTGGTCGTTGCCGTCTTCGCGAGCGCCCTGTCGCTGGCCATGTTTGTGAAGATACTCTATGCGGTCTTCCTTTCGCCCAGGCCGGCGAACGCGCCGGTGCTTCGCAAGGGCGGGGCAAGTGCGTGGATGACGGCACCAATGATCGTGTTGGCGGCGGCGTGCGTTCTGCTCGGACTCCAGCCACAATTGGCACTGGATCATCTGTTTGCACCGGTCATCCGTGAGGCAGGCGCAACGGGCGTCGCGGCGGGTCCCGGCGTGGTCGACGTTGGACGCTCTGGTTTGTGGGCGCCGTCCCAGGCTACCGTGTTGATCCTCATCGGAATCCTTATCGGCTTGGTGTTGATCGCAATAGTCTCGGTCGGGAAGAAGGTCCGCGTGGTCCGGCCGTTTCTTGCCGGCGAAGTTCCTGTGTCCGCCGACGATCGCTTCCGCGTGCCCGGCACGCAGTTCTACGAGACTATCGCTCGCCTGCCGCTGGTCGGTCCGCTGCTGCGGCAGGGCGAAAGCGGCGCGCTGGACGTCTATCACTGGTCCAGCAGGTACGGGCGGAGCTTCGTGGAGATGCTTCGCGCCCAGCACACAGGGCTCCTGGGCCTTTACGTGGCCTGGGTGCTGATCGGGCTGATCGTGACGCTGGTATATCTACTGCTGAGTGCAGGGAACTAAAGATCATGGGCATGGAATATCTGATCGTTGCGCTGATCGCGTTCATGTTCGTCGCGGCGCTGGTCGCCGTCGAGGCCAGGGACCTGCTCAGCTCGGTCATCTCGCTGGGTGCGGCTGGGTTTGCGCTGAGCGTGATCGATCTGCTGCTGGGAGCGCCGGACTTGGCCATCACGCAGGTAGTCGTCGAGGTGGTGGCGCTGGTGCTGCTGGTGCGCGTGGTGCTGACCCGTACGGATACGTCGGTGACGGCCCCGCGCGACGCGCTACGGACCGCGGCGGTCCTGCTTGCCGGCGGCGTGTTGTTGGTGGCTGCGTTCGTGGCCGTCGGAGGCGCGGGCACCGACGGGGCGATGCCGCCGTTTGGCGAGCCCCGCCTGAGCGACCCGGCGGCTGCGCCCGTCGAGCCGGTCAGCGCGGAGTACCTCGCCAAGGCTCCCGACGAGACCGGGGCTGCCAACGCAGTGATGGCGATTCTGCTGGACTACCGTGCCTACGATACGCTGGGCGAGGCGACGGTGATTTTCGTTTCCATCCTCGGCCTGTATGCGATTCTGCGCCGCGTGGGCCGAACGTCAGGCGCAGCCCGGGCGGGAAAGGGAGGCACCGCGCCATGAACGATCCCGGCATGTCACTCATCGTCAAGAACACCGCTCGGCTGATCACCGGCTTCATCGCGGTGTTCGGAATCTACATCGCGCTGACCGGGCACATCTCTCCCGGCGGGGGCTTTGCCGGCGGCGTGATACTCGCCTCGGCTGTGGTGTTGGTGGTGCTGGCGTTCGGGCGCGAGTTCGCAGCCCGGCTGGTCACCGAACCGCAGTGCCACGGGTGGGACGCAGCCGGGGCGATGGGCTTTCTTGTGGTGGCCCTGCTGGGTTACCTCGTCGGCGGGTTCTTCTGGAACTTCCTGCCGACCGGCCGGCTGGGACACCTCTACTCCGGCGGCATGATTCCGGTGGCGAACCTCGCCATCCTCGTGAAGGTGGGCGCGGGCCTGGCCGGGGCCTTCATCGCGCTGGCATTGTTCCACCGCACTACGCAGCGGCGGGAGATCTGACATGGGCATTACCCTCTACGTGTTGGCATTCGCGGTCCTTTTGGCCGGGCTGTACGCAGTCGTGGCCAAGAAGAACATCATCAAGATCATCGTAGGCGTGCTGATCCTGGATTACGCCGTCAACATGATGCTGGTGCTGGTGGGATACCGCTCGATCGACGGCCAGGCCGGTCAGGCCCCGATTCTCCCCGGCGGTGCCGAGACCGGCGCGCTTGCCAAGTCAGCCGTGGACCCGCTGCCGCAGGCGATGGTCCTGACCAGCATCGTCATCGGCCTGGGGCTCACGGCGTTGATGGTCGCGATGGCGATTCGCCTTTATGAGAAGTACGGGACCTTCGACATGAACGAAATCCGCAGGCTTAGAGGATGACCCGCGAGCATGGCGTCAAGTGAAAGGTGAACCGATGGAACCGCTCGTGCCATTGCTGGTGGCTGTTCCGCTGGGGGTGGCCTTCGCCGTTGTGCTGCTGGCCCACGTGCGAGGCCTGAGACGCCTGACGGGCCTGCTGGCCGTCGCAGCCGTTGTGGCCAACCTTGCAATATCCCTGGTCCTGATCGGCGGGCCGACGATCAACACTTTTGTCGGCGGCTGGGGCGACGGGCGGACCCTCGGCATCCAGATGGTCTGCGATGGGCTGGCCAAGTTGATGCTGGTGACGATCAACCTGGTAGCTGCGGTGTCGATCGTCTACGCCGGGGCCTACATGAGACGCTTCACCAAGGTCTGGCTGTTCGAGTCCCTATTCCTGCTGATGACCGGGGCGATGAACGGTGTGGTGCTGGCGGGGGACCTGTTCAACATGTTCGTGTTCCTGGAGGTCGCAGCCATTGCCTCCTATGCGCTGGTGGGCTTCGGCTGCGAGGCTGAGGAACTGGAGGCGGCCTTCAAGTACCTGATTCTCGGCACGGTCGGCTCGGCGCTGATCCTGCTGGGGATAACGATTCTGTATTCCCTGACGGGCAACCTCAACATGGCCATGGTCTCCCAGGGCCTGGCGGTCGTCGGGCGCACCAGCCCGGCCGTGCTGCTGGCCGCGGCGATGCTGCTGGCGGGTCTGTCGCTCAAGGCGGCGATGGTTCCGTTCCACGCCTGGCTGCCCGACGCGCATCCCTCAGCCCCGGCGCCGATTTCCGCGATGCTATCGGGGGTGCTCATCAAGGCGTCGGGCGTCTACGCCTTAGCGCGGGTCGTTTTCAGCGTGCTCGGGCCAAGTCCGCAGTACGCGACTGTGCTGATGGTCTTGGGCGCAGCGTCCATGGTCATCGGCGTATTCCTGGCCATCGGGCAGTGGGACTTCAAACGGTTGCTGGCGTATCACAGCATCTCGCAGATGGGCTACGTTGTGCTTGCGTTGGGCGCAGCGGCTGCGGTGATGAGCCGCTCCGATCCGGACCGGACCGTGGCGGGGCTGTGTCTGTTCGGCGGTCTGTTCCACCTGTTCAACCACGCAGCCTTCAAGAGCCTGCTGTTCTTGTCGTCCGGATGCATAGAGCAGCAAGCCGGCACACGTCTGCTCAAGGAGATGGGCGGCCTGTCTCGCCGTATGCCGATCACGAGCTTCTGCTGCCGCATCGGCGCGTTGAGTATCGCGGGCGTCCCGCCGTTCAACGGCTTCTTCTCTAAGCTGATCATCATCATCTCGCTCTTCCTGGCAGGCTATCCCGTGCTGGCGGGCGTGGCGGTTCTGGTGGCGCTGATGACGCTGCTGAGCTTCATCAAGGTCCAGCGTTACGCCCTGGAAGGCGAGCCGACAAAGACGGCCGGCGCCGTGGAGGCCCCGGCCCTGATGTGTATCGCCCTGGTGGTACTTGCGGTCGTGTGCGTAGCGGGAGGGCTGGCGGCCATTCCGCTGCGCGATCACCTGTTTGCCCCAGCCGGCGATGCCCTGATGAATGCCTCCGGTTCCTTGACTGCGGGAGTGACGCCATGAAATGGATCATGTGCATGCTCGCGGCGTTCGGACTCTGGCTGGGTCTGTTCTGGTCGCTGGACCCGTGGGTACTGGGTACGGGCGTCTTCTTTGCCCTCATCGTCGCCACTGCCCTGGGCGACATCTTCCCCGGCCGCCTGCATCGGCTGCTTAACCCGAGGCGTTGGTTGTTCATGCTGATCTACCTGCCGTACTTCTTGTTCTACTGTCTGCGCGCGAACCTGGACGTGGCCGTCCGCGTCATCCACCCCGACGTGCCGATCCGCCCGGGCATAGTAAAGGTGCGGACCACGCTCAGAAGCGATATGGCCAAGACATTCCTGGCCAACAGCATCACGCTGACGCCCGGCACGCTGACGATCGACATCGACGGGGACGACTTCTACGTCCACTGGATCAACGTCCACACGGACGACGCCGCCAGGCAGACCGCGGAGATCTGCGGCCGATTCGAGCCGCTGTTGCGGAGGATATTCGAATGAGCCATTTTGAAGCGATTGCCTTTGGCGTGCTGCTGCTGTGTTCGGCATTGTGCCTGCACCGGATCGGTCGCGGGCCGAGCGCGCCGGACCGTACGGTTGCCATCGACATCCTCGGCACGTTGGTTGTGGGCTTCTGCTGCATCATGGCGCTTTGGACCAAGCAGGAGTACTACATGAACATCGCCATCGCGTGGGCGCTGATAAGCTTTGTCGGCACGCTCGCGCTGGCCAAGTACCTGGAAGGAAGGCCCTACGATGCTTGAGACGCTCTTTCACTGGTTCATCGGTGTCGGGCTGGCGTTCGACCTGTTCGGATGTATCGGGCTTGTGCGCCTTCCGGACGTGTACAACCGCGCCCAGGCAGCCACCAAGTGCGTGACACTGGGCACGTGCATGATTCTCGTCGGTGTGGCGGGCCTGGGTTTGGCGGCCGGGGACTGGCCGATGGGGCTCAAGGCGATCATCTGTGCGGGGTTCATCCTGCTGACCAGTCCGGTCGGTGCGCACGCAATCTGTCGCGGGGCATACATCTCGGGTGTGCCGCTGTGGGACTCCAGCGTGTCCGACGCGTTCGTGGGCCGTGCCGAGGTCATCCGTACCCACCAGGCCCAAGAAGGATCGGTGCAACATGAGGAAGCCTAAGCTTCGTGAGTTGAAGGAGGCCGTCAGGGCCATCGTCTTCGGACCTTACACGTCGAAGTATCCCGCTGAACCGCACATCCCGCCAGACGGCTTTCGCGGCAAGCCGGAATACGACGAGGACGAATGCATCGGCTGCGGAGCGTGCGCGGAGGTCTGCCCTGCGCTGGCAATTACCGTTATCGACCGCACGGGCGACGCGCCGCCCACGCGCGTTCTGGAACAGCGGAGCGACAAGTGCGTCTTCTGCGGCCAGTGCGAGCTGAACTGCACGACCAAGAAGGGCATCCGTCTGACGAAGACCTACGACATGTCCACCTTGGACCGCGCCGAGTGCGTCGAGCGGATCGAGCACGAGCTGGTGCTCTGCGAGGTTTGCGGGGCGATTGTCGGCGCAGCCAAGCATTTGCGATGGGTGGCTGAGCAGCTTGGCGCCAAGGCCTACGCCAACCCGACGCTGATCATCTCGGCCGACGGCGGCATGCGACTGGCCAGCCGGGACGCTGGCCGGCCCGGCGAGCCGACGCTTGCCCGCAGCGACATGATGCGCGTCATGTGCCCAGCCTGTAGGCGCACCACGGTCCTGCGGGAATTGTGGGGGGAATGAGTCTCATGTCCGACCACGACCGACATGTTGCGGATGTCTCGGCGAGCGACGACTCAGCCAAGCCTGTGCCCCGCGCAGGCATCGACACGGTGGAGCACCTCGTGGCCCATCTTGCGGAGGTGATCCAGCCCAGTTCGGCGATCGTCTGCGTCGGCAACGAGCTTCGCGGCGACGATGCAGCGGGTCTGGCCGTGGCGCGAAGACTGGGGGGGGCTGTGCCCTGGGACGTGTACAACACGCAGAGCGTCCCGGAGAGCTTCCTGATGAAGATCGTGAGGCGCAGGCCGGAGTCGGTTCTGTTGGTGGACGCATTGGACTTCAACGCACGTCCCGGCGCCGTCGAGCTTTTTGAAATCGAGCGACTTTGCGGCCAGGGCCCCAGCACGCATGGGCCGGCCCCGCTGGCCTTTCTGGACGTGTTGCACATGATGCACCCGTGCCGCCGGGCGGTTTTGGGGATCCAGCCGGCTGGGAGCGGCTTTGGTCAGCCGATGAGTGAGCCGGTCGTCGAGGCCGTCGAGCGGGTTGCCCAAGCGTTCTTCCGCCTGCCTGGGGCTCAGAACATCGCTGGGGCCGCCAGGGGCGCGCCGCCGGCACGATAGCTTCGGGAGCTGCCCATTGCCGAGTGACCGGTTCAAAGAGACGTCGCAGCGGTCCGAGCCCCAACGCCTCGAACCATCGAGTTTGCGGGCGGAACCTGGGCTGCAATTGAGCATAACTGAGCGGGAACTGTTCGAGCGGCTCGGGTGGTTCACACAGATACGCTGGGCGCTGGGGCTGTTCTATCTCCTGACGCTGCTGGTGAGCTACCACGTTTTCGGCGTGCGATTTCGCTGGGGCGACGTCAGCGCCATGCCCGAGGCGGCTGGCGTCGTGCTGGTGATATTCCTCTACAACGCAGCCTTTGCGTTCGTGGTGCACATTCTGCGCGCAAGGGCCCGGGCTGGTAGAAGGACCATCGTCGCTCTGGCGCTGGGGCAGATTTCCTGCGACGTGCTGGCCATCTGCCTGCTGGCCCACTTTACGGGCGGCATCGAGAACGTCTTCATCATCCTTGTCCTGCTGCCTCTGGTGATCGCAACTGAACTGATGCCGCAGGGCTTAGCCTACGCCGTCGCAGCCGGTACGGCGGTGCTCATCAACCTGCTGGCGTGGGGCGAGCAGCAGCACCTCTGGCCGCACGTGCACGTGGAACTCGCCGATGGCGGGTCCGTCGGCGGTGGCGCATACTCGGACCCGCTATACGTTCTCCAGGCCACCACCGCGCTAAGCGCAACGATCTTTGCGATGGTATTCATAGCGTCCACGATCGCCGCTCGTCTTCGTAGCCGGGAGAGCCAACTGGAGCAGGCCTACCGCGACCTGAACGCCTCCGATGAGACCAAGAGCTTCTTTATGCGCAAGGCCGGGCACGAGCTGCGAGCGCCGCTGTCGGCCATTCACAGCGTGCTGGACGCGATCACCCAAGGCGACGAGACACTGACCCGTCAGCAGCGCAGGCTCATCGGGCGGGCCAGGAATCGCACCCGCGGACTGCTGTCGCTGGTGGGCGACCTGCGACGTTACTCGCGCCTGCGCTCGGGCCAGACGCCTCTCCAGATGAGGCGCGCGGGTCTGGACCAGATCGTTCGCAACACGGTGGAGCTGTTCCGCGGACAGGCCGACGCAGCCGACGTCGAGATCACCTGCTCAGCCGCGACGGCCTGGGTCCGCGGAGAAGAGGAACTGCTCCGTGAAATGGTCACGAACCTAGTCTCCAACGCGATCCAATACACGCCTGCCGGCGGCAAGGTGTGCGTAGAGCTGGCGGTCCGCCGGCCCATGGCCGTCTTCAGCGTGTCGGATACCGGCATGGGCATCAGCGAAAAGGCCCTGCCGTGCATCTTCGGGGAGTTCTACCGCGCCCCCGAGGCCAAGAAGGCCTTCACGCAAGGCACGGGTCTGGGACTGGCGATCGTCAAGCGCATCGTCACGATGCACGGCGGCGGAATCGAAGTAGCCTCCCAGCCCGGCGATGGGACTACCTTTACCGTCCGCCTGCCGCTGGAAGGAGCTGGCCAGGCTGGGCGCGAAACGAAAGCGCCGGATGGGTCCGGCCCGACGGGCTCTGCGTGATCGTTGCGTTATTTGCGGCAGGCGCTAGTCGTCCAGCTTGCCGTCTTCGAGCCCTACAGGCAGCATCGCCGGCTGGGCACAGGTGCTTTCCAGCTCCACGTGCCGACCGGTATCGGAGGAGTCGTGGAATGCGTGCATGATGTCCAGCACGTGGTAGGCCAGCTCGCCGCTGGCGCGGTGAGGCCGGCCCGAACGAAGGCCACACGCCATGTCCGCCACGCCAATGCCCCGTCCGCGTTCCGTGTAGCCGTGCGTTAACTCGATGTCCTGCCACTCATTGCCGGCCGGGGTGAAGAGCCTCACCGGCCCGGCGAACGTATTGGGGTCGGGCACGGACAGCGAGCCGGCCGTTCCGTAGATTTCGATGCAAGGCAGATTGGCCGCCCAGACGTCGAAGCTCGTGATGATGGTGGCGACGGCGCCGTTGGCGAAGTCCACCAAGCCGGCTACGTGGGTTGCCACGTCCACCTTGATTTTCGTGCCGTTCTTCGGCTCGCTGGTGATGGTTCGCTCGTCGAAGGTGGTCTGGGTCGAGCCGGTGACGCGACGGGCCGGTCCCATCAGGGCGACCATCGCGGTCAGGTAGTAGGGGCCCATGTCGAACATCGGGCCGCCGCCGAGCTTGTAGTAGAACTCGGGGTCCGGATGCCAGCTTTCGTGTCCGTGGCAGGTCATGAAGGCCGTTGCGGCGATCGGCTTGCCGATGGCGCCGTCTTCAATGAGCTTGCGACACGTCTGGCTGCCGCCGCCCATGAAGGTGTCCGGCGCGCAGCCGACGCGGACGTTCTTCTTAGCGGCCAGTTGCAGGAGCTGCCGGCCTTCGGTACGCGTGATGACGAGCGGCTTTTCGTTATGGACGCTCTTGCCGGCCTCGACGGCCTTGATGGCGATTTCCGCGTGGGCGGCGGGGATCGTCAGGTTAACGACGATCTCGATGTCCGGATCGGCCAACAGCTCGTCCACGCTCATGGCCTTGCAGCCATACTGCTCGGCCTTGGCCTTGGCTCGACTGGCATCGAGGTCGGCGCAGCCAACGAGCTCCAGGCCCTGGAATTTCTTGTCGCTGTCGAAATACGCCGGGCTGATCGCGCCGCAGCCAATGATGCCAAACTTTGTCTTGTTCACACCAAGACCCCTCCACTCATCGGTCCAAGTTGCCGACACCTCATGACTGCGCCGGCGACGCCTATATTCCTATCTTCTTGAATTGCGGCAGGTGCCGCTTGTTCTTTCGCAGCATCTCCGTGACCATCTTCTTGATTTCCACCAGCGACAGCATGGTAGCTGAGAGCGGATCGTAGCAGACCGCCTGGTACACCAGCCGCGGATCGCCCGTCAGCGCCGCCTCGACGGCCATTTCCTCAACGGCTACGCTTACCTGGTTCAGCGCGGCCAGTTGCGGCGGCAGGGCGCCGACGTGAATCGGGTTGAAGCCCCGCTTGTCGGCCAGAACCGGCACCTCAACGCACACGTCCGGCGGCAAGTTGCTGATGAGCCCGGTGTTGGGTACGTTTCCGTTGAACTTGAACAGCTCGCCGCCCATGTAGGCGTTGATGATGTTGGCTGCGTATTCGTTGCCGCGTTCGAGCTCAATAGGCGCTCCTTTGGCGAACCACTCGCGGACATCCTTCTTCCAGGTCTTCTCGGCGTTGAGATACCTGTCCAATATGTAGCGGTGTTTGCCCGGGTTCCAGCCCGTGCCGCGCGTGCAATACTTGCGGATCAGATCTTTGCGCTTGCGGAACCACCAGTTGTATTCGGAGTTGTGCCCGCTGGACTCGGTAACGTAGTAATCCAGCGCCAGGAACATCTCGTTTCGGACCTGCTCCTCGTTGTAGATCTTCTCGTTGTTTGTCACCAGCCTGCGGAGCTTGGGGTAGAGATCCTTGCCGTTGCGCTTGAATTCCAGGTACCACGCCTGGTGATTGATTCCCGCGCAGACGTAGGTGATCTCGTCGATCGGCGCCTTTGCCCAAGTAGCCAGCATGTCGGCTGTGCCCTGTACGCTGTGGCAAAGCCCGGTGACCTTGATGAAGCTCTTGCGCTGCATGGCCCGGCAGAGCATCGCCATCGGGTTTGTGTAATTCAGCAGGATCGCGTTGGGACACAGACGCTCCATGTCCCTGGCGATGTCCAGCATGACGGGAATGGTTCGCAACGCGCGAAAGATGCCGCTGACCGAGCGGGTGTCGCCGATGTTGGTGTCTATGCCGTAGGTCTTGGGAATCTCGATATCGTGTCGCCATACCTTCACGCCGCCGGCCAGGATGGTGCACACGACGGCGTCCGCGCCCTTGAGTGCATGCTTGCGATCCATCGTGGTGACGACCTTGGCCGGGCAGCCGGTGCGGTCTACGATGGACTGAACGGCCTTGCGCGCGAACTCCAGACGCTCGGCGTTGACGTCCATCAGGACCAGCGTTGAGTCCTTAAGGAGGTCGAAAGTCAAAACGTCCCGGACTAGGCCGCGGGTGAAGCCCAGGCTGCCGGCGCCGAGAAATGTAATTCTTGCCACGATGCTGTCTCCGTCGTTTAGGTCTCTTAAGTTTTCGTTTCTTCGCGGGACACACGGGGCAGGCCCTTGCGCCGCGCGAACCCAACTGCTACTGCATCGCCTTTGCGCATGCGATGGTGTTCGTCAGCAACATCGCCACCGTCACCGGGCCCACGCCGCCGGGAACGGGTGTGATGGCGGCCAGCTTGTCCTTGGCGGCGTCGAAGTCCACGTCGCCGACGGTCATCATGGCGTTACGGCCCTTGTCGTTCTTGATCGGCTCGCGGTTGTCGTCGAAGCCCTTGGGGATGCGGTTGATGGCCACGTCGATGACGATCGCGCCGTCCTTGAGCATGTCCGCCTTGATAAGCGGGGAAAGGTCCGGCAGCTCCACGGCCTCGCCGGCCTTCTTGCGGCGATTGTAGCCGCGCCACTTGGCTTGGGATACGCCAGCCGCGACGAAGACGATGTCCGCCTGCCGCGTGTGGGCGGCCAGGTTGGCGGTGGCGACGTGGCAGACCGTAACCGTTGGCGACTCCCGGAGACTCTCCAGCAGCATCATCGCGATGGGCTTGCCGACGATCTCGCTGTGCCCGACGACCACCGCTTCCTTGCCGGCCAGTTCGCTTTCGCTGCCGACGGTTCGCTTGAGCAGCTCGACCGCCGCCGCGGCTGTGCACGGCGAGACGATTCCGCCGCCGTAGAAGAGGCGTCCCATGTTCTCGGGGTGCATGCCCTCGACGTCCTTGGCTGGGGCGATCTTCACTTGCACCTTTCGGGCGTCGATCTGCGAAGGCACCGGCATTTGGAGGATCAGGCCGGTGACCTTCGCGTCGTTGTTCAGTTCGTCGATTCTGGCCAGCAGGTCGTCCTGGCTGATGTCCTCGGGGATATCAAGCAGTTCGTACTCAATGCCGACAGCCTCGCAGCTTTTTCGCTGCATGTTCGTGTATATCTTGCTGGCGGGGTTTTCGCCCACTTGAACCGCCACCAGGCGCGGGGCCTTGCCCGCTGCCTTCAGCTCGGCCGCCGCGGCTGAGACTTGCTGGTTCATCTCGTCGGCAACCGCTTGTCCATCTATGATCTTCGCAGCCATGAATCACTCCTTTCCAGATTCGCCGTTCAGGGCCCTCTCGATGGCCTGGGCTACAGAGGGGTCGATGCTACCCTTTCTGCGTGCCAGTGCAACGGTCCATTTGCCGGCGGCGCGATAAAAAGCCGCAAGTTTTTCGTCCCCGGCCGCGAGTGCGTCCAGGTGGCGCTCAATGGTTCGGATATCCCCGCGTTCGACCGGGCCGGTCAGGGCGTCCGCCGGGCCCATCGCAAAGACGTTATCGACGGTTGCCCGGACGAGCGGCTCGACGGCCCGGAGGTACTGCTCGCGGTTCACCCCAGCCGTCTCGGCCAGGCCGGCGGCGGCGTCGAGCAGGGCGGTCAGGTAGTTGCACGCCATCACCGCGGCGGCGTGATAGAGGGCCCTGTTGCCGGCCGGCATGGCTACGGGCAGGGCCCCGATTGCCTCGGCCAGGCCGGCCAGTGCATCGACCGCATCGGCGTCGCCCTCGATGAAGCAGTGCGCCCCGGGCAGCTTTGCCAGGGCTGAGTCGACGGTGGCGAAGGTTTGTAGCGGATGCATCGTGCCGACGTGACAGCCGGCTGCGTCGCGGGCCGGTGCGAGGGCTTCGCTGCCCAGTGCGCCGCAGCAGTGGGCCACGGCTGTGCCGGCGAAAAACGCCCCAGCCTGGGCAAGCCGGGCGCACAACGGCTCGATCGCGTCGTCGCTTACGGTCAGCAGCACCAGTTGCCCCGCAGCGGCGGCGTCTTCGGCGCGGCTGCAGGCCCGAACGTCCGGGCCGATGCGCTGGGCTGCGGCTGCGGCGCGCTTTGCATTCCGGTCGGCCACTGCAACCACGCGGAGCCGCGCCTTGGCGGCCAGGATGCCAATGGCCAAGCCGACCTTGCCCGCGCCGATAATCGCTATGGTTCGTTCCGTATCCATAAGACAGATGGAAGCCGAAGGGTACGCCCGGGCCCTTGCAGGGTCAAGGGCCCCCGGAAGCCAGCCTCCGGCGGACGTCGAAAAACTTCCCGGCTGTGCCAACCCGTGCCGGCCGGCGCCCACGTGTGCCAGCCTGTGCCGGCCCATAGCCGCTGCTGCCGGCCTGTGCCAACTGCTGCCAATTCCTGCCAAGTGCGTATTGCCACAAGTAACGGCTGGGCTGGGCGTTCGGCCATTTTGCGTTTTAGGTTTCACCATTTTTCGCCTCCAGCCTGGTCGGCAAATCCCAAGTTCCAAGAAACAAGCTCCAAACAAATCCCAAATCCCAAGCGGCAAGTTCCAAACTGGAAAACAGCAGAAGCGGACGACAAGCCCCTGGACGTTCGGTTTTGGTCTTTGGAGCTTGGAGCTTTTCGGTGTGTTTGGGACTTGTTTCTTGGAACTTGGGATTTGCTTTTCCATGGGCGCATAGATTGTGCCTCCACCTTTACGGGTCGTGACGCGATTTGCGCAGCGCAAACGCGTAAGCTAGCCGCCGCGCGCCGGCCTAAGGGTCGGCCGGGCCGGGGGAAGGTTTTTTCAAGAATTGCGGGCTACTTTGCGCAGGCACCAGCCCATTTGGGCGCGCGAGGTCGTAGCACAGGTTTTCAAGTCGTAGCACAGGTTTTCAACCTGTGCTACGACTTGGCCTCTTCACAGCGCGGGGCGTTTTGATTATCCTTACGGGCCGGCT
>Ga0180433_10006683_pt1 | contig 15008 bp, 7 predicted proteins | sample SS_ome_8_FD_132980 | JGI IMG/M metagenome (GOLD analysis project Ga0180433, IMG submission 132980) | Hypersaline lake sediment archaeal communities from the Salton Sea, California, USA - SS_1_D_1 metaG | ecosystem: Environmental > Aquatic > Non-marine Saline and Alkaline > Hypersaline > Sediment... | reverse complement strand
GGACTTGTCTGCGGGTCAAATTCCTTCTGAGACCCGAAAAGGGGTCGCACAGATAAAGATCGAGAACGTCTTCGTCGTTTTCCTTGCAATACACGAAGCCGTAACGCAGGTCCTCGGAGTCGCGCAACTGAATCGTTTCATAATCGGTCATGGTTTGTCCTTTTGTCTGAAGCACAATCGCCTTCTTGAGTGCCGCCCAACTCGGGAAGCCATACTTCATTGCCAGAGCGTATTGGACCTCATGTAGGGAAAGCGTTGTGGCCAGAATTTGCTGATTGGAACTGTGTGCAAAGCGCCGCAGCAGACGAAGCAGATCACAAACGCTGTTGTCCTTGGCTTGATGGGCCTTCAGCGTTGCTTTTGCCTGTTTCCTGACATGGTCCAGGCAGGGGTGAGGCGGCAATCGAGGTATGGAGTCCATGACCAACCTCCTTTCATATTGCGCCTGGGGTCTGCAAGCTCAGGCTGAAAGGAAGTCAATAAACGTAACTGCTGATGGTGGTGGGCTAGGCCCTCTCCGCAGACCCGGGGGCGACCAGCATCGCCTTGCAGGAAATTAGAACTGAAAGGTCCTGCGATGTCAAGAGGCATTCTTGCTTGCTTTTGAAATACTGTTGCGACACTACATTGCCAGCTCCTTGTGCTTACAGTACTTATGGCAATCGATGCTTTGTCCTCCCTTGGTCCAGATAAGTTCGTCGCGTCACGCTCCCTAGCGGTTTGTCACAACGTAGCCTGTGTGACTCACAATGGCCGATCGCAAGAAGCCGGCCCGCTCGGTGATGAACGGGCCGGTGTGCATTTGCGTTAACTTTCAACTCGCGGATCGTGAGAATAATCCGCGTGCGTAACAAAGCCTGCCTGCCAGGCACGGCAGGTTACGCCCCTTGCTCGCAGGTCTTGAAGACTTACTTGCGAGCGCTCTTCTTGGCCTTCTTTGCCTTCTTGACTGACGTCTTCGCAGTCTTCTTGGCCGACTTCTTGGCTTTCTTCTTGCCGCTGCCGTTGGCGATTGCCGCCTGGGCGGCTGCCAGGCGGGCTACCGGCACGCGGTACGGCGAGCAGGAAACGTAGTCCAGCCCGACCATGTGGCAGAACTCCACGCTGGACGGATCGCCGCCGTGCTCGCCGCAGATGCCGAGCTTCAGGCCCGGCCGGGCCTTGCGGCCCTTATCGACGGCGATGCGGACCAACTCGCCCACGCCGGTGCGGTCGAGCGTCTGGAATGGGTCGTAATCGTAAATGCCCATCTCGACGTACTGGGCGAGGAACCTGCCGGCGTCGTCACGGCTAAAGCCGCAACCCATCTGCGTCAGGTCGTTCGTGCCGAAGCTGAAGAACTCAGCCTCGGCGGCTACCTCGTCGGCCGTCAGTGCGCCGCGGGGAACCTCGATCATCGTGCCGATCTTGATCTCGGGGGCCTTACGTCCCTTCTTCTCCGCCTTGATCTGCTCAATGACTTCCAGCACAATCTTCTTCTGGTTGGCCAGCTCTTTGACGTTGCCCACCAGCGGGATCATGATCTCAGCCTTGGCGCCCTTGACCTCATAGGCAGCCTCGACGACCGCGCGGGCCTGCATGGCGGTGATTTCCGGATAGCTGATGCCCAGCCGGCAGCCGCGATGGCCGAGCATGGGGTTGAACTCGTGCAGCGAGTCCACCTTGGCCTTGATCTGGCTGACGGGGACGTCCATGGCCTGGGCCATTTCCTTTTGGCCGGCTTCGTCGTGCGGGACGAACTCGTGCAGCGGCGGGTCCAGGAAGCGGATCGTCGCGGGTCGGCCCTTGAGGGCCTTGAAGATGCCCACGAAGTCCTTGCGCTGGAGCGGCAGGAGTGACTTAAGAGCCTTTCGCCGACCCGCTTCGTCCTCAGCCAGAATCATCTTACGCATCGAGACGATCCGGTTGCCCTCGAAGAACATGTGCTCAGTACGGGTCAGGCCGATGCCCTCGGCCCCGAACTTCACAGCCACTTCGGTGTCGTGCGGCGTGTCGGCGTTGGTGCGGACGCCCAACGTGCGGTACTTGTCGGCCAGCTTCATGATCGTCGCGAACGGGCCGGTGAGTTTGGGGTCCACGGTGTCGATCTTGCCGGCGTAGACGGTGCCGGTCGAGCCGTTCAGGCTGATCCAGTCGCCTTCGTTGAGCGTCTTGCCGTTGGCCTTGAGCGTCTTCTTGGCGTAGTTGAGCACCACGTCGCCGCAACCTGCCACGCAGCACTTGCCCATGCCCCGGGCCACGACCGCTGCGTGCGAGGTCATGCCGCCCCGGCTGGTCAGGATGCCCTTGGCTGCATTCATGCCGCCGATGTCCTCGGGGGAGGTCTCGATGCGGCAGAGGATCACGGCGTTGCCCATCTCGGCCAGGTGCTCAGCCGCTTCGGCGCTGAAGACGATCTGTCCCGAGGCAGCGCCCGGGCTGGCGGGCAGGCCCTTGCCGAGCTGCTCGGCACGGGCCTCGGCCTTCTCGTCGAACGTTGGGTGCAGCAGCTGGTCGAGGCTCTTGGGCTCGACGCGCAGGACGGCTTGTTCCTCGGTGATCAGGCCCTGCTTCATCATGTCCACGGCCACCTTGACCGCAGCGGCTGCGGTGCGCTTGCCGTTGCGCGTCTGGAGCATGTAAAGCGTGCCCTTCTCGATCGTGAACTCGATGTCCTGCATGTCGCGGTAGTGGTCTTCGAGTTTCTTGCGGATGCCAAGCAGCTGCTGGTAGGCCTTGCGGTCCTTGCCGGCGAGCTGGTTGATGGGCAACGGCGTGCGGATGCCGGCCACGACGTCTTCGCCCTGGGCGTTCATCAGGAATTCGCCGTAGAACTTGTTCTCGCCGGTGGCGGGGTTGCGGGTAAAGGCTACGCCCGTGCCGCTGTCGTCGCCCATGTTGCCGAAGACCATCGTCTGAACGTTGACGGCAGTGCCGAGCAGCCCGCGAATGTCGTTGAGCTGGCGATACTTGATCGCGCGGGGGTTGTTCCACGAGCCGAACACCGCGTCCACGGCGGCCTGGAGCTGCTTGCGAGCGTCCTGCGGGAAGCTCTTGCCTGCCTTGTCGTAGACCTTCTTGTAGGCTGCGACGACGTCCTTGAGGCCGTCGACGCACAGGTCGGTGTCGTTCTTCGCGCCGCGCTTGGTCTTTACGGACTGCAGTGCGTGCTCGAAGTCATGGTGTTCCATGTCCAGCACCACGTCGCCGAACATCTGGATGAAGCGGCGGTAGGCGTCCCAGGCGAACCGCTCGTTGCCGGTCAGCTCGATAAGGGCTGCGAGCGTTTCGTCGTTGAGGCCCAGGTTCAGCACGGTGTCCATCATGCCCGGCATGGACACGGCCGCACCGGACCGCACGGAGACCAGCAACGGATTGGCCCCGTGGCCGAACGTCTTGCCGGTGAGCTTTTCGAGCTTGGCGATGTTGGCGTCGATCTGCTCGTCCATACCTGCTGGGTACCTGCGCCCAAGCTGGTAGAACAGGTCGCAGACCTCGGTGGTAATCGTGAAGCCTGGCGGAACGGGCAGCCCAAGCGAGCTCATCTCGGCCAGGTTGGCGCCCTTACCGCCCAGCAGGTTCTTCATCGCAGCCTTGCCCTCGGCCTTGCCGCCGCCGAAGAAATACACGAACTTCGCCTTCTTTTTCGCCATCGAACTCTCTCCATCAGCTTGTTGGGATCGGCCCCAGCCGTCGTATTCACCACACGCCCAGCCGGGCCGGCACAGTTGGAAAACAGGTACCCCGCAGCCTGTTCGGGACTGCGGTCCTGCCAGGAGGCAGGTCTCCACGCAACGTCCTGCCCGCCGCGGGCAAAACGGGATAAGAAGTGTAGGGACCAGCTGCGGAGGTGTCAACGGATTTCGGACGCTCGAAAGGTTGGCCTGGCCGGCACGCGCGGGTCCCGATTAGAGGCGGGCGCAACTTGGGATGCCAGGCGAATCGGCCGATAAAACCGAAAGGCCGCAGGGGTTTCGGTGCGGCTGGGCCAGCTCTCACACAGGAGAATGCTAATGCGACGCAGCACCATCAAGAACGGTTCGCTGAGGTTAGTGGTTCTGGCAGCTTTGGGTCTGATTTGTGCGGGTCTGTGGTCCGGCAGTGCTCTTGGGCGTCGCCCGGCGGCGAGGGCTGTCCGCCGCGCGGTGCGCCCCAGGCCGGCTCGCAGACCCTCGCGCTTGCGTCCGGCACGCCGAGCGACTTCGACCGTCGTGCGCCGGCGTCTGCCGGCAGCCCGTCCGGTAATCTACACCGGATCCGCGGGACCGTCAGTGGTCGTGGTGGAAAGCGACGACGCTGATAGTGCCGAGCCCGTCGCTCAGGAGGTAACGCGTGCCGGTGACGACTACGTCGGTCACCAGTCTTCGGATGGCTCTGCAGCTTCGACCGACGCAACGGCGCCCATCGATGCCGACGAGAGCCTGGCCGACTGCGTCGCATACGAGGTACTCAGTATCGGCGATGACGGTCTGAGCGCAGTGCTGGACATTGACGGCGAACGGGCCACGGTGCGCATGATCGGCGTGGCTCCCATCGAGACTCAGCGGCCCCAACGCCCGCAGAGCAGCGACGCCGGCTCGTCACGACGACCGGCGAGCAAGGGTGGCGGCATGACGCGCCTGTTCCTGGAAAACCTGCTCAAGGGCGAATCGGTCTACGTCGTCTACGACTCGATGGTCGCCGAGCAAGACGAAGACGGCAAGTTCGTCGCATACCTTTATCGCTCACCGGACGGTCTGTTGGTAAACATGGAGCTGGTGCGGCAGGGCTTCGCGGGCGCGGATGCAAGCTACGACTTCGAGGAGGCTGACAGCTTCGCATACTACCAGCGAAACGCGCGGAAGCTGGGCAAAGGGCTGTACCGGCGAGCGAATCGCAAAGAGGCGAGGGACAGGCCGAGCCTCTCCAAGCCTCCCGGCGCCCCGGGCAGGGCCGTTCGGTAAGATCACTTCATATCGGTGTTGGGCTTATCCTGTAGCGGCGCTCTGCGCTTCGCTTACGTAGACGCCGGAGCTCGCGGCCTGGTCAGGCGTCAAGGCCTCCCCTGAGGACTCCCACAGACCGTGCCGGTTGCAGTATGCCCGCACGGTTACCACTTCTTCGCAAGCCACGAAGTCCGCGTGCGGAGCCTGACCCGACGTGAGGATCTGGCGGTGTATCGCACTGTCGGTAACCAGCTCGATCCAGCAGATCCGATGGTCCACAGCCATCGGATGCCCCCGGGCTCCAACGCGAACACGCAAGCGGTTGCCGTCGCGGATGACTATCGGGACGTGCGGTTCACTTCCCACGGAGGCGGATTGTGCCTCCAGTCGCACCATCGGCGGCCCACAACAGACCAGCTCCAAGCTCAGCTCGTCGACGATCTCCACCACCGTATCGCAAACCGGACACTTGTACAATTCGAGCGGTCTTGTCAGCATTGGAGTGTCTCCTTTGGGAGGGTTTGCTCCGACCCGGTAATGCCGATCCTGGAAGGCCTCATTGTGTGGTCACCTCGAGCAGCTCTCGGCTCACCTGGGCGGGGATGGCGACGTTCAGGCTGGCCAGGTATCCGTCGACGGCTTCGTCGATCGAGTCCGCAGCCTCTTGGCGTGACGACCCGTGAGCGACGCATCCGGGCAGCGCTGGGCACCACGCGCGGTAGGTACCGTCTTCCTCACGGCTGATCTTGATCAAGAGCTTCATCAGCAACCCCACCCTTTCTCCGCCCGAGCGATACGTCGCCACTTCGAGCCTCACCGGCTCCGTGGGCTAGGAGGATCTGCACACCAGAAGTTCCCTATCTTCTATTAGCGCCGACACAGCAAAGAGATACAATCGGTGCCCAGCCCGGTTCTGTACTCCAACCAGGCCCCACGCGATATCGGGAGTCCCCCTAGGCATGCCAATGCGCCGGATGGAACCGCCGGCGAAGAAGCTCCGGGTTGGGGCACGTCGACGGCTCTACACGCCTTGCTTGGTACGAACCCATTCGATGGCCTGCTTCAGCAGGTCGGTGGCGTTGTCGATGCCCAGCTTGCTCTTGATGTTCTCCCGGTGCGACTCGATGGTCTTGACGCTCAGGTGAAGTTTTTCGGCGATATTCCGCGTGCTCATGCCATTGCCCAACAGATCGAAGACCTGCAACTCACGATCCGTGAGCCTTTCGATGGAACTGGTGGTCCCCGCCGGCTCGCCGACCATCTTGAGCAGCATCTTTTCCCGCAACTCGTCGCTGACAAAAACGTGACCTTCAAGAACCGCGCGGATCCCCTCGACGACTTTTTCGGTACCATCGATCTTGGTGATGTATCCCCGCGCCCCCGCGCGAAGGACTCGCTCGGCGTAGAACGTCTCTTCGTGCATGGACAGCACCAGCAGACGGACATCCGCGTGGCGGGCCCGCATGTCCTTGATGAGGTCCAGTCCATTGCCTTCCTTCAGGGACAGGTCCACGATCATCACGTCCGGGCTGACCGCTGAGGCAACTTTGAGCGCTTCGACGGCGCCGGCGGCTTCCCCACAGACCTCCATGTCGCCTTCCGCGTTGATCAACCTAGCCAGGCCCATCCGCAGCACTGGATGGTCATCGACGAGCAGGATTCTGGTGGCCGTCTTACCGGTCTTTGTCTCCTTCTGCATTGCCATAACGCCTCCCGCTTTGTTGTCAGGCCTGGATGCCGGTTGCCGGCGCCTCGCACAAGACTACAGTGCCACCGGCGGCTCTGGCACTTACCCTCACCGACCCGCCCAAGACTGAAGCTCGATACGCCATGATCCGAAGTCCTAGGCCCTTTGTCTTGTCGAGGGGTTCGCTGGGTGACAAGCCGTCATTTGCCACCGTAAGCACAAGAGCCTCCCCCTCGCGCCGCAGCGTGATGTCTATGTTCTCGGGCTTGGCGTGCTTTATCGCATTGTTCACCGCTTCCTGGGCAATGCGGTACATGTGCGCAGCCGCTGCGGTGTCTAGCGAGGAAACGTCGCACTGGCTGTGGAAGCTGCAGGAAACATGGTGGACGTGTTCGACGCTCCCGGCCAATTCGTCCAGAACTGCGCACAGCCCGCCCATCTCCGGGTCCACCGGCAGCAGTCCCTTGGCCAGGAAGCGCGTCTGGACCACCGCCTGCTTCAACAACGCTGCGATCTGGCCTGCGCTGTCCGCCTCCGAAGAGCCTCGCTCCATCAGGCGATTCTGCAACGCCTTGGTGAGGAAGCCCAGCCCGGTGAGCACCTGTCCGATGGAATCGTGCAGCTCCCGACCGAAGCGTTGCTGCTCCAATTCGCTGATCCGGACGACCTCCTGTTCCAAGTGCCTGAGGTGGGTAACGTCCATCCCCAACTCCAGGACAAGCTGTGCACCGTCAATGTCGGTGAACGGGTATCCCCAGACACGGTACGCCGTGCCATCCGACGTTGTGCGTTCCCACTGCTGGAGCTGTCCGGTATCCAGGACCCTGCGGAGATTGCATGCCTGGCAGACGTGGTCCTGGCCTCGCAGCATCTCGTAGCAGCGCCTACCGGCCGGCTCGCCGATCAACTCCAGGAACTTGTGGTTGACGAACCGAAAGGTGTGGTCCTTGTCGATGAGGCAGACGTACCCCGGCATGATGTTCAAGAGGCTATACAGCCGCTGGCGTTCCCTTTTCAGGCGATCCTCGGCCTCGATTCGATCTCTGGCCTCGGCCTGCAATTCGTCGATGGTGGTCTCCAGGTCCGTGGTTCGTTCACGAACCCGCCGTTCGAACCCATCGCGGGCCTCGACCAGCTCGGTGACGTCATCGAGCAGCATCATGATGTCGGGACCATGCTTTGCGCGCTCACGCATTGGAACCGTGGTGCGTCGAATGTGCCTTGTCGTCCCGTCAGGGCCTATGAGTTGGCATTCGTCGCACAGGCTCGGCTGGTCGCCGTCGAGGACAGCATGGGAGACGCCGCCAACCGGAGGCAGACCGGCACGGGCAAAGACCTCCACCAGCGAAGACCCGACGATTCGTCCGCCAGGGCAGTGCCGGCGCAACAGGTCGGCACAAGTACTGTTTGCGTACCGAACGCGCAGCTTCGCCCCATCTGCAACGCAAATCCCAGCGGGGGCGTTCTTCAAGATCGTCCGCAGCCAGGCACGCTGGGACTCAGCCCGTTTCCAGAGGCGGCTGCGGAGTTCCTCGTCGTGCTTCAGATTCGTGATGTCCCTGGCCACGCCAGCCCTGCCCAACAGCGCGCCGGTCTCGTCGCGGATTGGATATCCCTGGTCGTGGATCCAACGGACCTGTCCGTCGGGACGAATTATGCGGTATTGCGCTTCCCACTTATCTTCAGCCCTATTTTCCAAGGAACGTTCCAGACGTTCACGATCTGCTGGGTGGACGGCCTCGCTGAATGACTGCGGGGATTCGTAGAGGCTCCGGCAACTGCGGCCCCAGACTTCCTCGTAGGCTGGGCTGACGTAGAATACCTCGGGAGTGCCCGGGGCCCTCATCCAGAAGACATCCTTGATCGTCTCAGCAATCAGCCTGAATTGGGCCTCGCTTTCCTTCAGATGCTTGCGGGTCTGGAGGTGGCCGGGAACACTTGGCGCGCCGCGTGTCCCGTCGTCCCGCTGGTCTTGGTCGGCGCGGCCCAGACGCCGCATCGGGCAGGGCCGTACGCTTGTCCCGCCCGTCAGTGGGAACTCGGGATCCATGGGGATGTCGGGTCCCGGGTGGCTGGCCTGCCGGTCGCCGTCACCTGCTTGCAGGTGATCCAGAAAGGTGGTCATCTCGGTAAGGGCTTCTGCCAACAGCGCGTCTCGTTTTGGCGACATCTTGTGCCGACAACGACTAAGCCTCGCCAAGCGGCGTTGCACGGTCTCGATTTGCGTCTCTAATGTTGATGGCTTCGTCATCCCTCCTCCAGCCGTCCGGACGCGCCCCCCACGAGACGAACGGCGACCGTGGGTTCCCGCACCGCCTTGCTTTCTCTCGGCACACATTCTCCCACCCTCCCGACGACCCAACCCAGCAAGCCCAATGCCGCGGCACGTGCTATATGAAACGTCCCTGCGCCTCGGCCACAAGCGCCGCCGCAGGCACACCGGGAACGCGCCTCTCGTAGGCTTCCCGAATCACGCACGAAGCAAAGCGTGAGTTTCTCTATCCTTTTGTCGCGCGGCTCGTGGTCCAGCTGCCGTCAATAGGCCCGCTGCGAGACTTGATGTTTCTGCCAAGGCCTCAGAATGCCCTTGGAATCGAGATAGGCCTCGCACCTGGTCATGATGCCGGCGTCGTTGCTGTGCCCGTCAAACTGAAGTGTCAGGAAAGGCTTGCCGGAGGCTGTTCTTACGAAATGTTTTACGAATGAGTCCGGCCCACACTTGAAATTGGTGATGTAGATTATGTGCAAATTGGGCTTTCTGGCAACAACCTTGGCGGCTGCGAGTATGCGTCGGCCCAGGTTCCAATACATGTTCTCGTTGATGTGCTGAATGTCCTCGCGCCCCAAGTCGAGAAACTCCAGCGGAATGCAGTTGACCCCGTAATAATCGCGCAATTTCTTGGCAACAGACAGGTTGATGCCCGCGTCGTGCATATTGTAGGGCCGTCCGACGATCACAATCCCAGGCGCGCCGGTTCGTTCCAGCGTGGCCAACGCTTCTCGCCCCGCACGGACGCTACGTTTGGCCAATCGGTCCTGGACAGCAAAGGCTGCCTCGACGGCTGGGCCGATCGAGCGGGGCCTGATGCCCAGCCGCCGGGTCACATCACCGCGCCCGAAGTACGCGCGAAGCTCCCGAAGCACAACGTCTCGGCCCAGGCGGAATCGCACCTTCGGCGAAAGCAACCGATCTGACAGATGTCGCAGTGGCGGCGCCTGGCGACAGACGAAAGGCAGCGTCTGATGCCAAGGGCACAGGTGCGATTCGGTGTGCATCCACTGCGTTTCCATCGAGATGACGTTCGGCATGAGGATGGCGTCAACGTCGTCCCGCTCGCCCAGAGTGGCTAGGTGTCCGTGGGCTACGATGATCGGAAAACACGGCTCGGCGACTACGCTGTCCAAGCCGGCTTGGATGATCTTCTTGTTGGTCGGCTCACTGAGAACCGTTTGCAGACCCATCTCCGCCAGCAGCGTCCGCCAGAACGGCAGCATGTCTAACGCGAACATGGCAAGGGGAATCCCCACGGTGGGCGCGCCGGGGCCGATACGCGGCAGGTGCTCCTCGTCAAGCAGCATCCGCTCGCGCAGCGCGAAGAGGTCTTCGATAACCGGCTTGTGCTCGGCTGCCGTCCGCTTCCGGAAACGATCGGAGCACTTGTCGCCCCAGTATGTCTTCTCGCCTTCGACGCTGAATTCCTGGACCTGGCAAGCGTTCGAGCAGCCCTTGCAGGTGAACTCCCGCAGTGTGTAGTCGACGCGCGACAAGTCATATCCGCGGAAGCTGGATCGGCTCGCGGCTGGCTTGCGTTGGTCATCGAGCTGCGAGACATACGTGCCCATGGTTGCAGCCTGCGAATCGTATTGCGTTTGCGAGGCCTGACCTGCCTGCCCACTATCGACTGCCGTTGCGCGCTCCTGCGCCAACAGAGCGGCGCCGATCGCGCCGATCACGCCGTTGTGCGGCGGGATGATTATCTCTTTGCCGCACACGGCTGCGAATGCCGCAGCTACCGAGTCGTTGTAGGCTGTACCGCCTTGGAAGAAGATGCAGTCGCCGATAGCCCGCCCGCGAACGACCCGGTTGATGTAGTTGTATACCACCGAGTAGGCCAGGCCCGCCAGCAGGTCCGGCTTTGAAGCTCCGCGCTGCATGTAGCTGTTGACGTCACGCTCCATGAACACGGTGCACCGCTCGCCCAGGCGAATCGGCGCGTCGCTGGAAAGGGCCAACTCGGCAAACTCATCCTCGATGGCGATATCCAGCTCCTCGGCACGCTCTTCCAGGAAGCTACCCGTCCCGGCGGCGCAGGCCTCGTTCATCGTGAAATCCACCACCACGCCGTTGTCCAGGGAGATGTACTTGGAGTCTTGCCCGCCGATCTCGAAGATTGTGTCGGGGATGCGCCCGCCGAGCATCTTGCGACCGATGAATGTTGCGCCGGTCTTGTGAGCGGTGATCTCGTCGTTGATGGTGTCGGCGCCGACGAGTTGGCCGATCAGTTCCCGTCCCGAGCCGGTCGTGCCCACGCCGCGGACATTGAACCGCTGGCCCCATTGGGCCTTAATGTCCTTAAGCGCTTCGGTAACCACCTCGATCGGTCGGCCTCGGGTGCGCGTATAGATCTCCGCAGCCACCCGGCCGTCGTCATCGACGGCCACCACGTTCGTCGAGACACTGCCGACGTCGATGCCGAGGTACACGTCGATCTTACCGTCGCCGTAGGGCGGCTGGTACGGATCGACCAAGTCCCGCAGCAGCACCACGTTGGTCATGTCCAACGGGTCCTGAACGGGAAAAGTCCCGTGCGTGGTGTCACTGGCAGCACGAAGCGCGCTCATGTGCGACAAGTCGGCAGCGACGTCAGCCTTCGAGGCCAAAAGCGCCGCCCCAATGGCCGGGATGTGCGCATGCGCGTCGGGAACGATCAGGCCGTCCTCGCCCAAGCCGAAAGCTTCGCGCATTGCCCGCACAACCGCCGCGTTGGCCGCTACGCCGCCAATGAACGCCACCGGCGGGGCAACCTCGTGGCTGCGGACCACGGCAGTGCGGAAGTTCCGCGCCACCGCATTGCATAACCCCCGCAGCACCTCGGCCGGTGAATAGCCTTTTTGCTGAGCGTGAATCATGTCGCTCTTGGCGAAAACGCTGCACCGCCCAGCTACTTGGGCGGCCCGCTCGGCGGCCAGGCATATCTCGCCGATCTGCTCGACGCTGTAACGAAGGCGACCGGCCTGCTGATCGATGAACGATCCGGTCCCGGCGGCACAATCCCCGTTAGTGGCGTAATCGACGATGCTGTTGCGCTTGGAGCCTTCAGCGACCAAGCGAAGGTACTTGGACGTCTCGCCACCCATTTCGAAAACGGTGCCGGCCTGTGTTGCAGTGGCATCCATACCGGCGGCGATGGCCTTGAACTCGTTGACGACCTGGGCGTTGAGTTTGGTGCCGGCGACCTTGGCGCCACTTCCGGTCAGGCATACGCCGCGCACACGCCCAGCGCCGACGGTGGAGATTATCTGTTCGAGAAGACCGGTGGCGGCGGCTATGGGCTTGCCGCGTGTCCGACGGTAGTCGCTCAGGTACAACACCGCACCGTCGACCGACGGCAAAGGCCCCCATTGCCGTAGCGTGTTGGCGTCACCCGTCGTGTTCAGCTCGGTATGCGTCAACAACGCCGCTGTCGCGCTGACCGCACCGATATCGATTCCAACGTAGCAACTCATCCGTATCGCTCCGCCGGCCCGACTGGCACCGGGAATAAGCAAGCCGCTCGAAAGCCACAAGACACTATAGGAGGGATCCTTCCCAAAGACGGCCCCAATGCTCTCTCTTGCCCTTTGGGCGGATGACGCAAGGCCCGACACGCCTTGGCGGCACGGCCCACGATGCTGTCCCCGCCCAAGTCCAGCTAGCAGAACATTATGGATGCAGAATGCCCGAAACTTCAAGCAAAAACAGGCGCCGCGGCGCACCTGGGCGCCCACACAATACCCGACAGTGGCGTTTGAGGGCGGAACAGCGGGCCTCGGACAAGCACGGCTACGAGGGTAGCCACCATGTCTGCGCAGCGCAAAAAAAGAGCCTCCACACTATGTCGGTGGCGCCACAGGAAGAAGAACCCATTATTCAAAGTGGGCAGCTGCCAGACACCGTAGCGCCTCGGACGTGGCTTCCCTTAATGGGCTTATCGGTTCTCTTCACTGAGGACGCCTGCCGGGCACGGCAGAGGCATCTTTTTGCACGTCCATTATACATCTGTTTGTATCGGCTGTGGAGGTGCAAAACTTGAAGCCGCTTGCGCGCGGGGCCTTTATCGCCACAAGACTCGCACGCAGATGTAATTGTGCAGTGAGATTTTTTCTCCCAGAGGCGCGGAGAGAACCGGACGCAACGCACAGCCGGCGCGAATCAGCCGACGGCGCCTCGCAAACCAAGGGCAACTCATTTTCGCAGTTCGCCCGAGAGTGTGCTGGTCAGTGCCTCTACGACCTTGGCAATCTGTTCATCCACCTGTTCGCTACGGAGCGTGCCCTCGTCGGAACGGTAGGTCAGTGAGGCAGTGACGCTCTTTCGGCCGTCGCTGATGGGCTTGCCGCGGTAAGTGGTCACGTAATCCGTCGCGACGCGCAACGGCTGGGCAACCGAGGCGATGACCTCTTCGAATTGCCGCCAAGAGACATCTTCGTCGACGATAATCGACAGGTCGCGCTGCATGGCGGGAAACTTCGCAAGTGCTTGATGGGTGGGAATCTTGCCGGCACGTTGCAGCAGGGCTTCGAAGCTGATCGTCGCTGCCGCGATCGGGCGCTCCAGGCCGTAGTAGTCCTGCACGTTGTCGGCCAAGTTGCCGATGGCCCCCATCTCGCCCCCGTCAAGGACCACGCGGGCGCTGCCGCCCTTGGCCAGGCCCGGCACATCCGACTCGACGATCGACAGCGCAGCTTCCGGCACAACGCGACGGAGTGTTTCCTCGAGCGTTCCGCGAACTTCGCGGAGGTCGCGCGTCGTCACCATCGCCAGCTCGATGCCCTCAGCCGGCAGGCCGGCTTGCTTATCCGCACTGGGCGGAAAGACGCTCGACAGTTCGTAGAGGCTTACTTCGTCATTGCCAACGAGCTGATTGGTCTTGCAAGCTCGCAGCAGCGATGGCAAGAGCGTGGACCTCAGCGCGTTGTTCGTCTTGCGGACAAGCTGGTCAACGCATACGCCTTGGTCGTGACCGAACAGCTCGGCCTCTTCGGTGTCTACGAAGGTGAAGGTCATGGCCTCATCGAAACCAGCGGCTGTGAGCAGCCGCCCCAGGTCCCGCCGCAGCTTTTGGGGCAGCCGTTCGCCCTCGACGGCGTGGGTAATTCGTCCAGCCACGGGAATCTCATCGTAGCCGGCCAGGCGTGCGACTTCTTCGATCAGGTCCACCTCGCGACGCAAGTCAGCCCGGTGCGACGGAATCGTGCAGACGATCCGGCCGTCCTGTATCTTCGGCCCAAGTCCCAGGCGATCCAATATCTCAATCTGCCGATCGGCGGGCACGCTCATGCCCAGCAGCGCCTCGCAGTGTTGCGGACGCAGTGCAACCGTCGGCGCTTGGTAGGGATTGGCCCAGACGTCCACGACGCCCTCTGCCAGCTCGCCGCCGGCCAAGTCCAGGATCAGCCCGCAGGGCCGGCGGCTTGCTTCGTCCAGACGCACCGGGTCTACGCCGCGCTCGAAGCGGTAGTTGCTCTCGCTCATCAGACCCAGCCTTCGGCTGGTGTGGCGGGTGGTCAGTGGGTCGAACCAGGCGGATTCGATAAGCACGTTGACGGTGGCGGCGTCGACCTCGCTGCTCAAGCCGCCCATCACGCCGGCGATGGCCACGGCCTTTTCGGCATCGGCGATCACGAGCATGTTCTCGTCCAGGTGGCAGGTCGTTTCGTCTATGCTGGTAAGCACCTCCCCGGGCCGGGCGCGGCGGACGACGATGCGATTGCCCGCGAGCTTGTCGTAGTCAAAGCTGTGCAGCGGCTGGGAGTATTCCATCAGGACGTAGTTGGTGACGTCCACGATATTGTTGACACTTCGCATGCCGACGGCTTCAAGACGTTCGACCATCCATCGCGGGCTGGGGCCTACCTTCACGCCGCGGATCACGCGGGCTGTATAACGCAGGCACAAGTCCGGGTCGAGTACTTCCACGCCGGTAAGCTCGGCCACATCGCCGGCAGTGGGCAACTTGTCGATCTTCGGCGGGCGGAACTCGCAACCCGTCGCGGCGGCCAGCTCGCGCGCCACACCCAGGTGTCCCAGCCAATCCGGTCGGTTGGACGTCACTTCCAGGTCAAAGACCACGTCGGTGTCGGTCGTTTCGATTCCGTCGCAGTTCAAGCCAATCCGCGTGAACAGCTCTCCCAGCTCGACAGCAGGCATCGAGACG
>Ga0180433_10006682_pt1 | contig 15009 bp, 7 predicted proteins | sample SS_ome_8_FD_132980 | JGI IMG/M metagenome (GOLD analysis project Ga0180433, IMG submission 132980) | Hypersaline lake sediment archaeal communities from the Salton Sea, California, USA - SS_1_D_1 metaG | ecosystem: Environmental > Aquatic > Non-marine Saline and Alkaline > Hypersaline > Sediment... | reverse complement strand
GAATTATAGATAAACCATTTAGCTTCCTTGATATGTCCTTTTGCAGCGTTAAACTCCACAGAGTCGAATTTAATATAGTAAGTGTCTGCGGGGACGTTAGCCGGATCAATGACTTTGACCCTTATGGGGGCAGCACCGTAATCATAAGTCACTGTTTGCGCTTTCCATGGCTCCCCGTCCATAATATCATCAATAGTCTCCTGTGTAAGTTCAACATAGTTGTCACCTGTTCCGTGTCCTTCGATCTGTGTTACCCTTGGTCCGTCACCGAATTCAGCATTAAAGATCGTACCGCCGTTCTCCGGTGTGTTGATATGGGGTATCACCTCATAAGTCCTTATTGATCCTGTTGCACCTTTACGTCCTGCTTTATAAGGTGTTTTCTGACCCTCGATAGTATTTGCATCATTCTGGTCATAAGTCAGGTAATTATTATACCCGTAAGCAATTACCATGTAATAGTATTTTTTATTGTTCACCAGCCTGTCGTCACCTGTAGCAAACAGGTCTTCAGTAAGAGTAAAGGTGTGCTCTATACCAAGGTCCGTTCCGTTCACCTCTTCCACAGGTTCATTACCTCCGAGGTCATCATTCCAGTAATAGTTCACCAGTTGTCCTACACCGTCTTTTATATCACACTGGAATACTTCCCTGGCAAGGCTTGCATCATACCTGTCGCTTACGGATACAGAACTGCTTTTTAACTGGAACACCTGGTATCCCTGGAAAGAATAATACCTGTCGCAGTCGGAATCGCTGTCAGGACATACGATAAACGGATCTCTTTCGTAATAATCTTCCGGTTCATCGACATAATTGTTGGATATTTTTTTGTTCCATATATGGAATATCAGTTGTTTATCCATTTCGATGATCGTAAGCTCCGGTGCATCCGGTCCGTCAACTACTTTAAAACAGTTTTCGAATAATAGCTGTGCTTTATCATCCGCACGCATAACATCCAGTACAGATGAAAATGGCGTCCCTGCTCTTGCCCGCGCCCATGGGATACCTACTGTAATATCATTTGTTGCACCAGGTTCGAGGACGAATGGTCCTGCAGACTGGACAAATCTTCTGTCATACGGTTCATTGCCTTCTCCTTCTTCATACCAGTAATCATCATGCGGTATTCCTCCTGTTCCCCATCCGCATGGATCGGAGTCATAAGGGAACATAAAGTCCGATGAGTCGGTTGATGATGTACCTGAAGTATGCCCGGTACCGCCATAGAGTAATTTTGTTCCGTCTTTCCAGATACCTTTCAGATAATTATAATAGTCATTGGCATCAGAAGGGTCTGTGGTTGCAGAGTTAGCACCACTTCCTGTGTTATTGAAATATATAAATCTTCTCATACCCCATCTTTCATTGTCAACAACCCCATCGCCAAAGTTCAGTCCGTTGATATTTCCATTGGTAAGAATGTCGCTTTCAGTAGGGTTTGTAACCTCTTCCCACATCTGAGTGGCTGTATTGTAGTGAAAATAGCGGTCACATTCGGGAGTAGTGGACACATAGTTCCCGTCTTCATCTCTTTCCCACATAGAAAGATTATCTATCCCGTCGGGATCCTGGTAGGGCCCCTCGAAGAAGTCAACGCCAATAGCCGGAGGCGGAGGGACAGGTCCTCCGTAAGCATTGTACTGTCCGCTGCCGTCAATAGCGTTGCCGTTGTAAAGATACCCGAGACCTCTGTTCACATCACACCCTACATAATCGTCATAAGCATAACCCATGTCCGCATCCGTCCATACTCCAAAGTATGTGTCCTGTAAGGTATATGTTGACCTGTTAATGATCCTGTAATTATAAAAGGTCATATTGTTAAGTTCGTCATTTGTTGAGAATGCAAATGCCTGGGCATGAATTTCCATTCCAATTGCATCTCCTCCTGTTTCAGTATGGATGTTCCCTTTATCATTGTAAACCCACCATAGTGTTTTGTCGCCGTAAAGTCTTTCTATCCTCAGTTCTGTATTACAAGGCAGATCTCCTGCAATGTCATAAAAAGGATAATCTCCGTCATCAGGACTATAATGATCATCATCATTAGCATCGTAAAAAGGTGCAAGGTGGTATGGATAACCTGATAAAATGTCATTACCGTCCGGGTGGGCAGGCCAATCCGTAATACTTGACGGTGGGGAGTAAATAGAGTCATTTTCTTCTTCGTATGCAACAGGATCTGCAAACCATGCGCGGAATTCTGCAACTTCATTCCTTGTAATTACAAAATGTCGATCGTATTTAATACAAACATCTTCAGTTACACTCGCTATATTTTCCCCTGAAGTTATTAGCGGACCGGGCCAGTAATCAAGACCGACCTGCCTGAACCTGAGTGCTGCAAGCTTTAGCTGACCGTTAACGTCCACTCCGCCGATCCAGATAGACCCGGCAAAAAGAGCAGTCCTATCGGAATTTATTGGAATTTCGTACTTGGGATTGCCCTGCAGGTCCCACCACATATCACCACCGGTATGTATCAATGCCCTTACGTTATTAAGGTCAAGCTCGGTGGATGTGGCGCCGGGTGCACACCCTGCTGTAACACCCCGGTCAGGTTTATTGTTCTCATTACCTGAAGAATTGCTGGTTATCGTAGGATTTTTATCAGCAAAAGACAGGTTTGTAATGATCCCGATAATAAATACAATGACAAACTTTTTAAATCGTTTCATATTCATTTATCTTTATATAATATAATTTCATGTTTTTAATTAAAATGACAGGATAACACCTAATTGTACGGTTCTTGGCCTGCTGTAATGAGTCGGTGAATTAACCCCCATAAGATAATAATTTCTGAATGATGCTTCATCATACTGGGATGCAATACCATCCTGGTATTCCGGAGCGGTCAGGTAGCCGTCGTCATCAGGATTACCAGTGGCTCTGTAAACATTTATAACATTTTTTGCATTAAGTATATTGGATACATCAAGGTATAATATCATATTGGCTGTTTTGCTTTCTTTTTGCTTTTCTTCATTTCCGCCCCACTTGATCAATATCTCTTTGTCAATTCTCATATTGATCGTTGTACGCCAGGGTTTTCTTGATCCGTTAAGTGATCCTTCAAGAAAGCTGCTTCCCCCCCCGAGCATTGTTGGCACAACATTCATTTGCTGACTGTATGGTGATCCGGATCCGGACTGGACAGTAAAATTGGCCCCTGTATTGGTAAAAAGATTTACCCCTTTGATAGATGGTCCGTTATATGGTGTGCCATTTGCTTTACCTCCGTATCTGTAATCAAGCCTGCCGACAAGAGCATGCCTCTGGTCATAATCCAGTGGTATTGTTGTTCTAAGGTTAGGCTGACCAGAAGATACCAGGTTAACACCGGATTGGTAATTTGAGCCGGTACCATTGGCAAACTGCAATGTATAACTGAAATTCAGCGTTATATTACCGGTTCGCCTCATATCATAATTAATTGTCAGTCCTTTTACTGTTCCAAAGTCAATATTACCATGTGTATAGTAATTAACCGGGTATGCTCCAATTATACTTACTACCTGCTGCAGGTCCCTGATCTCACTGTAAAATGCCGAAAGTGTAAGTGCGGATGTGTTGCTAAGCCTTTGTTTAAATCCCAGCTCATAAGAGATTGTCTTTTCTGTTTTCAGGGCAGGATTATTTAAAATTTGATTTGAAAGCTGGTTAATATACAGGTAATCTATCAGATCAAGACGTGAACCATAAGTAGGGCGCTTTGACAGTACTGAATAGTTCGCCCAGAATGCTGCTTCGTCAGAGATGGGGAATGAAAAAGATATTCTTGGCATAACTGTTATCTGTGGTTCATAATCCTCAAAAGCTTCCGGTCCGAACTCAGCATCCGCGTCAACCAGATAAGGAGCGATCCCTGTTGCAGTGTACAGCAGCGTAGGATCATCAACCTCAGTGCCACTGGCATTATACCATGTTGATTCGTCACGGAAACCGATAATATCCGTAGGATTATTAATATCATTAACATACACTACATAATCGTCGCCAATGCTTGATGGAAAGTCATCTTCAGTGAAAGGCGACTGTGCTGCTCCTCCGGGTTTAGCATCCGCCACACTGTATGTTTCATACAATGAGTACTGGTCTTTTAATACTTTCTGGTTAAGATCAAACCTGTCAACACGGACGCCGACATTAAATACAATATCTTTAAATGAAAATTTGTCTTCGAGAAAAACTCCTGTATATATCGGTTCAAAAGGAGCAACCTCCCGACTGTACCGTGTGTTGCCAGCGTCATCTGTATATGTATCCGTAAAGAAATCTTCGAAGCTTGGTTTTTGTGTCAGCCTGTTCCCGTGATGGTCATAACCAAAGTAGGCTACATAGCTGTTTCCGTTGTTCAATAATTCTTCAGCGCTGAAATAGTCAATGCTCATATCAGAAGGATCAAGAGCATCCACATCTATCCAGTCGGTGCCGTCAACATCGAGTCCCAGATGTTTCCTGAGTTCAATGTCAAAAAGAGCCTGGATTGATGAGTTATATAATCTGTCATACCAGATAGTATCCTGAAATACATCATTTGCGTCAGATACAGGGTGGGGATTGTCCAAATCGAGTTCCAGAATATGGTTATTGGTCCATAGCCGCGCTATTGTCCACAAACCCCTGGGCGCCAGACCGAAATACCTGTCGTTTCGTTGTTCAAATTCAAGCCCCAGGGCTATGGCATGATTCTTTACATCTGCCGAGCCTGAAGCCGATATCCTGAACTGCATATTATCCTCAACTCTATAAGTGTTATATTGTACACCGGGACTTGTCCATATACCGTAAATATTACCCGGTACCCTGCCGTTTAAAAGACCGAGACCGTTCTGTACGTTTACATCATTCATGTAATTACCGTAGATATCATTATATAATTCATAGTATCTCTGGTTCCATGTTGCCAGCTCCTCATTTACAACGTTATTGTTATCCAGCAGCCAGTTATCGTTAGCAGCGGCATAAGCAGGCCCGCCGTTTGCCCAGTAATCATAGAAATCATATAATGTATCCCTGAACCCGTTATGCAGATAGCCTGTAAGTCCGGCGATAGTGTCTAGTTGAGGGTAGGGAGTATATGACTTGATTTTGTAGGTATTGAATTTACCGACATAACCATATTTGAAAAACTCGTCCCTGTGTTTGTCATTCTGCCTGATACGGTCAATTTTAGAAAAGTCAACCTGTATAGTATAGTAAGCATTTTTTATTATTGATGCCTTTTCTTCTTCCTCTTCAATTGACTGTGAAGTGAATTTTTGTGTGAATCGTGCATAAGTACGCCAGGTGATATATGTTTCATGCCCGTAATTGTCCCAGTTGAATAATGAGTTTCTCCATTCATTTGCCCAGCTTGACAGGTTTTTATCATAATAATCGAAAGTGCCTCCCAGTGTTATATTAGTGTTTCTGGATGGTGAAATGTCTATTTTGCCGGCAACATTCATTCTGTATCTCCCGGCATTTATTTTTGCATCAATTTTTTCAAACGAATCTCCATAAAGGAACGCTGCATTGGGGAAGGATCCTCCTGTCTCAAGTCCGGATGGTCTTAAAGGGTCATTGATAATATCCTGCTTTACGTCGTCTTTAACTTTCCATATCCCGTCAACAAAAGGAGTATTATCCTTATAATAACTGAATTCCGAAGAAAAAAGAAATCCTGCCAGAGAGCGCTTAAGAGTGGTGTCCCTTTTGTCAGTGACCATATATATCGGACCTGTTAAGCTGATACTCCCCAGGTTGTAGTTGTAATTGTCGAGATATTGAGATGTGGCAGCTTCAAAGCTTCCTCCGAAGTACCGTGAAGGACCTTTTGTTGTAACTGCAATTATGCCGCCGGTAACATCACCGTACCTGGCTGAAAGACCTCCTGTTTTAACTGATACTTCTTCAATTGCTGATTTGGGAAGACTATTTGTCCCCCGGACTTTAATGCCATCAATGAAAATTACATTGCCTTCGCTTCGTTGTCCACGGATGCTGCCGATCTCACCGTCCTCTGAATAAACACCTGCAACTGTTGTTACTACATTGCTGACCTGGCGACCGGATATTTTATCTACATCCTGAACAGTCTGTCCTGTTTCAGTATTATCTTTTTCTATTAAAGGAATTTTATATGTAATAACCTCTACCTCATCCAGTTCCTGGACTGATGACTTGAGCTTGAAATTCAGGAATGTGATCTTTCCGGTACTTATCACAACACCATTCTGCACGATCGAATTATATCCCATATAGGATGCCTTGATATTATACTTTCCCGTGGAGATTGGTTTTATGGTGTAATTCCCGTCAAAGTCGGTCATTGCACCTGTGACGACGTTCCCGTTGTGCTCTACACTGACATTTGCCATGGGAATGGTTTCCCCGGTCTTTGCGTCTGTTACTGTACCTTTTAATGTGCCGCTCTGTGCCAGCAACAGATGTGCCCACACTAAGCCGAATACAACCAGCAATGTTTTACGTAGCATAATCAGTATTTTAACAATTAATTAACAATTAATAATAAATCTGTAAATATAGAATTCTATAATAATATTGCCAAATAAAAAGTTTTATATTATATAAATCCAAACAATTATTATAGAACCAAACTTTTGCAAAATGAAAAATAACTTAAGCATTTTTCATGTTCACTAATTAAAGATAGTAATATGAAAATAATAATAAAAATGGTATCCTTCAAAAGGTCATCATTATTTTCCGAAAGGTAAGACACATTATCCCAAAGGAAGGCTGGTTATCCAATCGTCCTTCATCCTTCCCTGCGGGACAGTCCACCGTCCATCACACTGGCAGCCGCACGGGACAGTCCCAAACCAATCAATACTTTCTGTTTATGATCTCGGAATAGATAACCGCATCTTTAAGATTGAATTTTTTCTTAGGTTGTTTTTTTATTTTTTTTGATATACTGGCTTCAGATCCTGCCTTTACATCTTCTTTTTTACCGGATGTTGACAGACCTTCTTCCTCCGGTTTTAAAAGTTCAGCAGGTTCAGTGCTTTTGTGTGTATCCGGGGAAGTATCCTGAATTATAGTCCTGCGGAATTTTTCTTCATGGATATTATCCGTTGATGAGGATGGTTCAAATATCTCGTCAGCAATATGCTCCTCGTGCGTTTCCTGTACTGCTGCAGGCTTGGGAGGCAATTGTTTTTTTGTGGCTTTACGCATGATGCTTGCCACAAAAATGATAATTCCAATAAGTAAATATATATAATCTGATAATTCCTCCATGGTCATTCCTCTTTTTTTGTGAATATATTTCTTATCCAGGCAGAGAACCTTATCTTGAACCTTGTATAGTTTTTACTCATATTTATCAGAGTCCTTTTAAAGTATCCTTCCTGGGGTTTGTTTTTATTTATTCTTTTTGACTGTTTTCTTGATTTTTTTATTCTTTTATAGGTTTCTTTATCTGTTCCCAGGTCATTATCACTGTTTACCCTTTTCTGATAGTCTTTTACAGCTTTCTTATTAGCCTTTTCAGCCCGGCGCATCTTTTTCCATTTATACTTCTCGGTTTTTTCCCCGGTTGTTTTTCTGTGGAACAGCTTTTTTGACTTTGTCCTTTTTGGTGTTGTATTATGTTTTTTTATTGATATGCTTTGTGAGGAAAGAGTAAATGGGGTTGTTATAATAAAAATGCAGAATATAAGTTTTAGCAGAAATTTCATTAAGTTTGTATGAATTAATGTAAGAATAATAAATAGGTTTAAATTAAATAATTATCAGTAAATAATTTTGTAACTGCATATCCCCGATGCCAATATACGAATCCATACAAATTATACTAATAAAAAATATTCGTATCATTAGCATTCATTAGTATATTAGAATCGGAGCCATTAGTATGATCATGGATCTTTCAAAATTACGACTTTTTTTAGTTATATTATTATTATCGGTATTTTTTGTTTCGTGTAAAAAGGATGATAAAGACAATAATTATGTGCCTTATGTGCCGGTGAATATCAGCATTTACCTGAATGATCCCCAGTACAGCGCTCTTTCTGCTGTCGGCAATCATGTAATGCTGAGTAATTGTGGATACAGCGGGATAATTGTTTACAGGTATTCTTCGGATGAATTTGTGGCGCTTGACAGAACCTGTACTTATGAGTTATCGCATGATTGCAAAGTAGAGGGTGACGCCTCGGGTTTTTTCCTTGACTGTCCCTGTTGTAATACAAGATATGCTATAAGTGACGGCAACCTGGTCCTGGACGACACTGCCCATGTGGGACCTGCCGATCACCCACTGAAATTGTATAACACCTCCTTTAACGAGAGTAGCAGTATGTTGTATATATATAATTAAAAGGCAAAAGCATGCCATGAAGTGTGCGAAGCTCTACTTCATGGGCAAATATCAAAAATCAAATCCGTAATCTGTAATCCGTAATTTGTAATTACTTCTTAGTAGCGATAATGCTCCGGTTTGTAAGGTCCTTCAACAGGGAAGCCGATATAATCAGCCTGCTCCTGGGTCATTTTTGTCAGTCTGACACCGATGTGTTCGAGATGTAGCCGTGCCACCTCTTCATCAAGGTATTTTGGAAGCCTGTAAACATCAATATCATAATTGCTTTTCCAGATGTCCATCTGCGCAAGCACCTGGTTTGTAAAGGAGTTACTCATGACAAATGACGAATGCCCTGTTGCACAGCCGAGGTTTACAAGCCTGCCTTCTGCAAGTAATATTATTGAATGTCCATCAGGGAAGATAAACCTGTCAACCTGGGGCTTGATATTTATTCTTTTAATGCCCGGGTAATTTTCGAGTTTTTCCACCTGTATTTCATTATCAAAATGACCAATATTGCACACTATTGACTGGTCATTCATTTTAAGCATGTGCTCAAGGGTTATCACATCCCTGTTACCTGTTGTTGTGACAAATATATTACCTTCGTCAAGGGCATCCTCAACGGTTTTTACTTCAAACCCTTCCATTGCAGCCTGTAGTGCACAGATAGGATCTATCTCTGTAACGATAATCCTGGCGCCATATCCTTTCATTGATCGTGCAGAGCCTTTCCCGACATCTCCATAGCCGCATACAACAACCACTTTCCCTGCAAGCATGATATCTGTTCCTCTCTTGATCCCATCAGCCAGAGATTCCCTGCAGCCATACAGGTTGTCGAATTTCGACTTGGTGACAGAGTCATTTACATTGAAGGCAGGAAAGAGCAATTTCCCTGCTTCTTTCATCTGGTAGAGACGATGAACGCCTGTTGTGGTTTCTTCCGAGCATCCTTTAATATTCTCAGCAATACGATGCCATTTGTTATTATCTGTTTTTAGTATTTCTTTCAGTCTGGCATATAATGCCCTTTCATCTTCTCCTCCTGTTTTTTTATCCAGAAAGGAGCTGTCATTTTCGGCAGCATATCCCATGTGCACCATCAGAGTGGCATCCCCGCCATCGTCCACGATCATATCCGGCCCGCTGCCGTCAGGAAATGTCAATGCCTGCTCAGTGCACCACCAGTATTCATCAAGTGTCTCGCCTTTCCATGCAAAAACACTGACACCGTCCTGTGCCACTACAGCAGCAGCATGATCCTGTGTTGAAAAAATATTACAGCTTGCCCAGCGTACATGCGCACCCAGCTCAACCAGTGTCTCTATCAATACCGCAGTCTGGATGGTCATGTGCAGTGAGCCTGTTATTTTTGCGCCTTTCAGAGGTTTCTCATCTTTGTACTTCTCCCTCAGGGACATAAGTCCCGGCATTTCCTTTTCTGCAAGGTCTATCTCTTTACGTCCCCATTCGGCAAGACCTATATCTTTTATCTTATATGGGATTGTTTTTGTCATTGTGTCTTCCATTTATTATGATTTTTTAATTTTGCCACAAAGGTATAGATTTTTATTTGTTGTTACTATTTCCCAATTACTATTTTCTTTTTCTCGTCCGGTATCCAGCATCTTAGTACTACATATTTCTCATGACGACGTCATTGCGATCCCGACTTGTCGGGAGAAGCAATATCATCAATTTAATCATCCGGCAATCCTTATCAATCTCGTATCAATCTTTCTTATTCCAATATTTTAAGAGCTTTCTGCTTATCCTTTTCCAACTGCTCCTTCAGTAAACCGATGTTGTCAAATTTTTTTTCTTCCCTTATTTTTTGTTTAAATATTATGGTGATATTCTTGTTATAGATATTTTCATTAAAATCAAATATATGTGCTTCAATAGACATGTCACGGTTTTTATTATCCACTGTGGGTCTGACTCCTATGTTCAGCATGCCTTTGAATTCCTTGCCGTCTGTAATTGCCTTTATTGCGTAAACACCGTTTGCGGGGATCAGTTTATATTTTTCGGGAACACTGATATTCGCAGTAGGAAATCCTATCTGCCTTCCTAATTTTCCTCCGCTGATCACAATGCCATTCATACAATAATCATAACCCAGGTAATCATTAGACCTTTCAATGTCACCTTCCAACAGAGCGTTCCTGATCTCTGTTGAGCTGATATTTTTATTTCTATAACTGAATGCTTCTATCTTCTCTATCTTAAATCCCATTTCTTCTGAGAAATTTTTCAGATTATCGAATTTGCCTTCTTTATTATGCCCGAACTGATGATCATAACCGAAAACCAGATGTCTGACACCGATATGGTCAAATAAAACATTTTTTGTAAAATCATACGAGGACATTTTTGAAAAATCTTTTGTGAAAGGATAAATTATAAGATGATCAATCCCTTTCCTTTCCAGGAGGTTGGATTTTTCTTCAGGAGTGTTCAATAATTTAAGATCGTTTCTTTCAGGTCTGAGAACAATACGCGGATGAGGCCAGAAGGTAAGTACAACAGTTTCGCCCCCGGTCTTTTCTGCAATCTCCTTCAGCCTGCCGATGATCTTGTCATGCCCCTTGTGAACACCGTCGAATGTACCGATGGTCACTACCGGATCTTTTGCCTGAAATTTATCTATGTTTTTATAGATTTTCAAAATGATAAAATTCTGTAATTAATCAGTATGTTTGGCAATAATACTAAAAAATTCGAAGCACGAAATTCGAAATACGAAACAATTTTAAAATTCCCCAAATTATAATGTCTAAAACAACTATATAATTATATTAAATACTGATCTTTCGCATAACCATGATCCCTTTCGGTTAATAAAGGTTAACATCTGTTAATACCGGTTAATATCGGTTGCAGAGCTGTGCTATTATTCTTAAACAGTATCCAAAGCAACTGTTATTAACCATTCTTAACCGTTGATAACTGCATTTTACTGCCTAAGCCTATCTACTTAATATATAATTATGCGAAACTTAAATTAAATATTTTAGGTTTCAGGTTTTAAACATTTGTATTTGCTTCGGATTTACTCGCACCCACAAATCCATTAACACGATCCCGCTCATGAGATCGCTTCGCTAAGTTCGAAATTCGGATTTCGGATTTATTTGTAGTTGGGATTTGATTATTGGGAATATATTATAATTTAGTAGTTTTGTGTTTTAATATTTTATCCCTGTTTTGTGGTGTCAGTTTTTTATAATCAAATCATATTAAAATGAAATACTTATCGGTTTTAGTGCTAACATTATCAGTATTTTTCGGATCATGCAATAATGCGCATGAGGGATACGAGATCAAAGGAACCCTGGATAATGGTGCAGGAAAGACTATTTATCTGGATGAGCTTAATATGAACAGGATAGATCCTCTTGATTCTGCAGTGATTGATAATGAAGGCAATTTTGTATTCAGGGGAGTAACAAATGAGCCAATATTTGTAAATCTGCGTCTCGGACCTAATAATTTTGCGTCCCTTCTGATTGACTCTTTGGATAAAGTTACAATTACAGGAGATGCTGACCGTTTGAACCACACATACCAGGTTGAGGGATCTGTAGAATGCAAATTAATAAAGGAATTGTCTTCCGGCCTGAATAATACTTCGCAAAAGATCGATTCAATAGTCGTTATATATGAATCAAACATAAATAATACTGCTATTGATTCCATTAAACAGGAGCTTGACAGTGTTTTTGAACAGATAATGACTGATCATCGCAGAACAGTGAGGGAGTTCGTCAGGAAACACCCGTCTTCCCTGAGTACATTGATGGCACTTTACCAAAGAGTAAAACAATACCAGACATTGACATTCGAAATGGACATGGACCTCTATGAGCTTGTTGATGATAGTTTAATAATAAGATATCCGGATTCGAAACATGTTAAAGCATCACATGCGCTACTTATTAAAGTTAAAGCACAGATGGAAGATCAGAAGGCAAGCGAACATGTCAGGATAGGAGGAGAAGCACCGGATATTACTTTACCAACCCCTGAAGGTGATACGATATCTCTTTCATCCCTGAGAGGGAATTATGTATTACTGGATTTCTGGGGATCATGGTGCAGGCCCTGCAGGGGAGAAAACCCTAACCTTGTACTAAACTATAAAAAATACCATGATAAAGGATTTGAGATATTCCAGGTCTCTGTTGAGAAATCGCATGAAGCATGGATCAATGCTATCAGGCAGGATAACCTTAGTAGCTGGCATCATGTAAGCGACCTGCAATTCTGGAACTCCCCTGCGGTCAAATTATATAAAGTACAGGGCATACCTGCTAACTTTTTAATTGATAAAGAAGGTAAGATCATAGCTACAAACCTTCGGGGATCGGCGTTGGGAGAAAAACTGGCAGAAGTCCTGTTAAATCCGAAATCCGAATAACGAAATTCGAAAAAAATACAGGATTATAATGCTCAAAATACAAAACTTATTTAATTCAATATATATCTACAAAATGTTTGGGTCATTAATATTTTTGATCATTTGAATTCCTGACTGCCGTCAGGCAGGTGTTTCGAGTTTCGAATTTAGTGCTTCGGATTTTTTTTATAAGATGTTAAAATGAAGTATGTCTTCTTTTTTATCTTGCTTACCTTTATTTGTATTAATAATACATTATGCCAGGAATATTTCCAGCAGGAGGTCAATTATAAGATAAATGTAAGGCTTGATGATACCGACCATGTCCTATATGCTGATGAAACAATAGAATATATTAATAACTCACCTGATACCCTTTCATTTTTATATTTTCATCTCTGGCCCAATGCCTATAAAGATAATTCCACTGCTTTTAACAGGCAGAACCTTGAGAATATGAGCACTGAATTTCATTTTTCAAATGCAGAAAGAAGAGGATACATCAGTGATCTGGATTTTAAAATAAATAATAAGGTCGTCAGATGGGAATATGATCCTGAGAATATTGATATTTGTATGATATTCCCGGATCAGCCTGTGAAACCCGGAGAAAAGATAATTATTTCCACTCCTTTTAAAGTAAAGATCCCGGCACCCTTTTCACGTCTCGGGCACTATAAGCAGTCATACCAGATAACACAATGGTATCCCAAACCTGCAGTATATGATAAGTACGGATGGCACCAGATGCCTTATCTTAACCAGGGTGAGTTTTATTCCGAGTTTGGCTCATTTGATGTCTCGATCACTGTTCCGGAAAATTATGTGGTTGCTGCAACAGGTAATTTACAGAATAAGGAAGAGTTGCAGTGGCTTGAACAAAAGATAAAAGAAACAAGGGAAATTTCATCATTTGGAGATTATAAAGTCTTCCCGGCATCAGAAAAAGAAATAAAAACGCTGAGATATACAGAAGAGAACATACATGATTTTGCATGGTTTGCAGATAAAAGATATCATGTTCTCTCCGGCGAAGTGGAACTGCCGCATACGGGACGCAAAGTAAGAACATGGGTGATGTTCACGGATTATGAAGGATCCCTGTGGAAAGACGCTGTTGAATATGTTAATGATGCATTATATTATTATTCATTATGGAACGGCGACTACCCTTATGATAATTGCACTGCTGTTGAAGGAGCCCTTGGAGCCGGAGGCGGTATGGAATATCCCACGATAACAATAATAGGTGGATGCGGTAATGCATTTACACTGGAAACGGTCATCATGCACGAAGTAGGGCATAACTGGTTCTATGGTATGCTGGGATCAAATGAAAGAGAGTACCCATATATGGATGAAGGATTGAATACCTTTAATGAGATGCGCTATATACAGCATAAATATCCTGATAAAAAATTATTTGCTGAATATACAGGTAATAAGGATGTTGATATTCTGGGTATTGATAAATATGTGCATAAGAATATGTATTATTTCAGCTATCTGTTCAGTGCGCGAAGAGGGACAGACCAGCCTGCGAACCTTCATTCATGGGACTATTCAATGATAAATTATGCCACAATATCATATCATAAAGCAGCGCTGTCATTCAATTATCTGAAGGAATACCTGGGAGAAAAAGAGTTTGACAGGATAATGCAGAAATATTTCAATACCTGGAAATTCAGGCATCCCTATCCCGATGACCTGCAGCAAATATTTGCTGAAAATACGGATAAGGATGTGCAATGGTTCTTTAATGATCTGATACAAACGACAAAAAAGATTGATTATAAGGTGTGCAGGATCAAAAATGACAGGGCAAATAACACTGCCGGTGTACGTTTGAGAAACAAAGGGGATATTGCAGCGCCTGTTTCTTTATCCGTAATGAAAGGGGATAGTGTCATTAATACCCAATGGCTTGAAGGATTTGAAGGTAAAAAGGATATTAATATTGGCTATGAGGATTTTGACGGGTTGAGAATAGATGCCGGATGGGATATGCCTGAAATAAACAGGAAAAACAACACTATTAAGGCGAAAGGTTTATTGAAAAAGGCTGAGCTGTTGAGACTGCAGTTATTAGGCAGTCTGGAGGATCCTGACAGGACACAGATATTTTATATGCCTTTAACAGGGTGGAATTATTATGATAAGTTCATGCCTGGTATTCTGGTCTATAATTATCTGATATACAGGAGAAAGATCGAATACAGGCTAATGCCTTTCTTTAGTACCGGAAGAAATAATATTGCCGGTAATGTTTTCTTAT
>Ga0180433_10006681_pt1 | contig 15010 bp, 15 predicted proteins | sample SS_ome_8_FD_132980 | JGI IMG/M metagenome (GOLD analysis project Ga0180433, IMG submission 132980) | Hypersaline lake sediment archaeal communities from the Salton Sea, California, USA - SS_1_D_1 metaG | ecosystem: Environmental > Aquatic > Non-marine Saline and Alkaline > Hypersaline >... | reverse complement strand
GGCTTCGGACGCAAATTTTACGGCCCGGGCAAGGTCGGCAGGTCTGTAGGCACCGGTCTTCAGTGTGACATATTTCGCACCGACAGAGCGCAGATGATCAACCATTTCATAAAAACTCTCCTCCTCAACCATTCCTAAGCGGGAGTGTCGCTCAAACTCCTTGAAATCTCCCCTATTGAATGCGTCCTTTATAACCGGGTCTTCCGGGTCAGGAAGCACGATGTAACCACGCTTTTTGAGTTCTAGCGCCTTGTGCAGGTCCGGGATTTTGACTTCGCCGCCAATGTCCTTTGCACCCTGTCCCCATTTTAGTTCAAAAATTTCCACGCCAAGTTTTTCAATGACATATTCAGGGACGCCGAGGCGGGTATCTTCCACATTTGCCTGAACGATAATCCCGCCTTCTCCTTCATACCATTCCTGAAACGTCTTGACACGCCTCTCCATCTCCGGAGAACGAATGATTCTGCCATTTCTTATTTCTGCTTCAACATCCATGCCGCATATGTTTTCTCCGGCAATCACGATTATTCCGGATATCGCAGCGCCCACAGCCATGCTGGGCCAGTGGATTCTTCCGATCTCGGTTGATCCGACCGCCCCGGTAAATCCGGGAAAACGCAGCGTTATCCCACCATTGGCGCCAAGCATGGTCGATATATCCACGGCTGAAAAAATCGCCTTATCCGTGTCCGCCTCAACACCCACCGCGCCGACACAGGTCCCCAAAATGTTAAAATACGAAAAATCGTTGGGGTAGTCCTTTTCGGAACCCGCCGTCATTTGTCCGAAAGGCTGGGGATATAGATTTTCGCGTCCCCTCAAGGCGGAACGCCCCACCTCACAAATTCCCGGGCATCCATCAAGGCACGTTACACAAATGCCGGATATCGGCGAGGGTTTCACTCTATTTTTGGTCAGTGTTGCCGGGCTTGAATTGGGTTTGCTCAAACTCATAAACGCCTCCTTAATGGGTTGGTGTGGATCCGGGGTTGCTTTTTCCGGGTGGAGGGTACCCCTCCGGCTTTCGATTCTTACATGGTGCAACGGATGGCTCGGCGGGCAATCTTTTCAGGGACACACCCGGCGGTATGGGTTGCCGACGCCACATCCCGGCGGAAGCGAGTTGATCTTCATGGGGGATGGGCACTTACTTTCCGTATGAATTCCCGTGCCCGTCGAGGTGCACCTTTTCGTACAGTAGCTCCTCCTTGCGGTGGGGTGCTTTCTCTTCGTCGGCGTATCCCATGGCGACAATGCAGAGAATCTTCAGCCTTTCCGGGATGTTCAACGTTTGGGATACATAGGATTCCGCTGTCCGTGTTTGATCATGCATCCGCTCTCTGATTTGAATCCAACAGCTTGAAAGCCCCATGGATTCAGCCGCCAATTGCAAGAAAATAGCTGCAATGGAAGCATCCTCGATCCAGACATCGGATTTTTCCGAATCCGCACACACGACGATGCCGAGTGCGGCGTTTTGCAGGAATGACGACCCGTGAGGTTTGGCACGTGAGAGGCGTGTCAATTTGTCTCGTTCGGTCACGAACACGAACTCCCACGGGTTTCGTCCCATTGAGGACGGGGCCCGAAGTGCAGATTCGACGAGTATATCCATTTTGTCAGTTTCTATTTTCGTTTCCGAAAATTTTCTGATGCTCCTTCTTTTTTGAATCATCGAAACAAACATGGGAACCTCCTCCGAAGGACTGTATCGGGTTTATGTTGAATGCCACCGATCAGATCTATCGCCACAAAGATCCGCCCGGGAGACTCAGCAACGGGAGCCTTTGGCAACCATTACCGTTGGATGCAATAGGCGCTTCATTGAAAAATCCATTTATGCCATTCTGCGAGGGGGAGTCAAGAACATCTTCAATTGAGAATGCGAGAGCGGATGATGAACCGAGTCTCGCTTTCAGCCCTGTCGATCGCAGTGGGACGTTGATTGCATTTCGTAAAAGCGGTATTCTTTTGAGGAAAAAGGATTTTTTTGTGATGGCACAGGGTCGGTGTTGTGGAAAGAAGGTCGCTTGATACTGTGCCATCTCAAGTCGTCCGACCAGGGAAAGGCAAATGGGCATGAACAACTGGTACGTGCTGAGCATTATCGCCGTGGTGCTGATGGGCATTCAACGATTTCTGTACAAGGTATCTGTCGAGAAAAAATGCAATTCAGCCCGGACGACTTTTTCTTTCATGGCAACCGTGACGATTCTGAGTTCGGCACTTTTCTTCATATTGAAACAGCCGGTTGCGAATATGGGCTATTTATTTTTGATTGCATCCGTGAACAGCGGATCTTTTGTCATCGGCACCCTCACGCATATGGAGGCACTCAAGCACCTCACGCCAAGCACCGTCTATCCGATTATCCGGCTCAATGCCGTCATCGTGATTGTCTTCTCGATTTTTTTCTTTCATGATCAACTGTCGCTTTATCAGGGGATCGGCATTGTTCTGGCCATGGCGGTCATCTACATTTTGACAAGCCGGGTGGAGGACCAAAAACCGTCACGGGGAAGCACAAGGCGCGGACTTGTCTTGGTGTTCGTTTCTCTCCTGTCTGGAGCGATTGCGTCTATTTCAAGCAAATTCGCCGCCATGCATACGAATAAGATGGGATTCATGGCAGTTTCATATTTTATGGGCACGGTGTTCAGTTTTGCGATCAGGAAAAACCTGGAGACAGCGGGCACAAGCACAACACACAAGGACGCAGTTCTCATCGGCATTATGATGGGAATCATAAATTTTGCCGGTTTCTATTCATTCCTGAAGGCGCTGTCAGTGGGACCGCTTTCCATTGTTGTTTCGATTACCGGCATGCACTTCGTCATTGCGGTGGTATTGTCTGCGTTGATTTACCGGGAGAAACTGAGGCAAGCCGATGTGTTGGGCATTTCACTTACGGTTGTCTCTGTAATCTTTCTCAGGCTGTAGCCGGGATTACATCAGGTATCCATCTGCGGCGTTTCTCGTGACCTGTATGGCTATTTTTTTAGCTAAGTAAAACTTAATTTTAAATATGTTAACGCCTTGTAGCTTGACAACTAAGGCCTTTTAATCTACTTTGGCTGGGAAGAACGGCCGGCATGCATCAAATTCCTTTTTGCACTTTATCTCAGTTCAAGAAAGGGCGGTACATTTTCATGCATGAAAGCTTGAATCTCGGCATGTCAAGTTTTTCGGGGACTTTGGGTGGGATGAGGCACGGATCTCTCGGCGAGCCATGAAGCAGGGGGGATTGATTTTTTAAGTTTTATGAATGACATTTGCTTGAAAATCTAGGAATATCTGATAGAAACGCAGTATAGACCTCTGATTTCACAGCAAGGGAGTTTTTGGACGAAACGCGGAAAAAAACCGAAAACCTTAACAAAAAGGAGATCAGCCAAATGGAACGGAGAGTTTTGAAGAGAGCGTTTGTTTCTTTAGGGATCCTCATCGCCCTGTCGGTCTTTATGCTGCCGGTGCAGGCTGCGGCCCGCAATATCAAAGTCGGCATCATCGACTGTTACAGTGGTCCGGCCGCTGTTTACGGCAATGATGCGCTGAACGGCTTCAAACTGGCCCTTGAGGAAATAAATAAGCAAGGGGTTTTGGGCGGCCAAATCGAATTTACCACCCGGGACACCAAGTTCAAGGTGGAAATCGCCCTCAACATGGCCAAGGAGTTGGTCATGAGGGAGAACGTGGACGTTTTGGTCGGGACTATCAACAGTGGAGCTGCCTTGGCGGTTTCCGACGCCGTGTCCAAGAAGGAGAAAGTCCCGTTTATTGTCTGGATCTCCAAAACCGAAAAAATAACTGGAGAAAAAGGTCACCGTTACGTTTTTTCCACCGCGGACAACACCGCCATGGGCGGCAAGGCGGGAGGGGTTGGTCTGGCGAAAAAACCGTACCGCAAGTATTGGATTGCAGGTGACGATTATTCCTACGGCCATGACATCGGCGATGCGGCCTGGAGAAACCTCAAGGCGCTCAAACCCGACGTGGAAAAGATCGGGGAGTCGTGGTGGAAGGTCGGCGAACCGGATCTCGTACCTTATTTCACATCAATAATCAGCGCGAAACCGGATGCGGTCATTTTTTGCACCGGCGGCGCCAGCATGACCAATTGCCTCAAAGCCATCAAGTCAACCGGCATGGCTTCCAAGATGGCTACCTGGATTCATACGGCCATTGACCATGCCGTGCTCAAGCCGCTTGGGGCCGAGGGGCCCGAGGGTGTGCTGGGCACAATTCAGTACCTTTTTTATTATCCGGAGACGCCCGAGCAAAAGGCTTTTGTAAACGCTTTCGAGTCTGCTTACGGCAGCCCTCCCGGGTTTCCCGCCTTTAACGCATACTTGACCGCCCATTTCATTGCCGAAGCGTTCAGGAAAGCCGGCGCCATTGACACGGAAAAATTCGTTGATGCTTTGGAAGGACTCAAGGTCAAGAGCCCAGTCGGCGGTATGGTAGAAATGCGGGCCTGCGATCATCAGGCCATGTACCCCATGTACTTCGGTGTGACCACAAAGACCCCCCAGTATGACTTCGTGATTGCATCCGATATCACGACCCTCACAGGGGAAGAGGTTTTGCCCACCTGTGAAGAGATTGCGAAAGCCCGAAAGAAGTAATGCGATCCGAAGCGGGGAAAGGCCGCCAGTCCTTTCCCCGCTTCCATAATTCTCCGGAGAAATCCACCAAGCATGCTACCTGACCTCTCAGCCCTGGGAAGCCAATTTCTGGTGGGGCTCAGCCGCGCCATGATATTATTTATCGTCACGTCCGGACTCAGCTTTGTCCTTGGCGTGCTGAGAGTTCCCAATGTGGCCCATGGCTCCTTGTATATGATCGGGGCGTTTTCAGCCTTCAGTATCTCCAAACTCCTTGGGGGCGGAGCGATGGGATTCTGGCTTGCCTTGATTCTTTCTCCCTTTGTTGTCGCCCTGGTAAGCCTTGCTTCCGAGAGGCTGCTCTTTTGTCACCTCTATCAACGGGAGCACCTCATGCTCCTGCTGTTCACTTTTGCGCTCATGCTGATACTGGGAGACCTGGTGAAGCTCACGTGGGGGGCCGAGTACCGATCCATCATGGCGCCGGATTTTTTCGAGGGCTCTGTTTCCATTTTCGGCTTGTCCATACCCCGTTACAACCTTTTTCTTCTCATTCTCGGTCCTCTCGTTGCCATCGCGTTGTGGCTTTTTACCAACAAAACGAAGATCGGAAAGATTGCCCGGGCAGCGGCTGTGGACAGAGAGATGGTGGGCGCTGTGGGCATCAATGTGAGCTGGGTATTCGCCTTTGCTTTTGTGCTGGGCTGTTTTCTGGGCGGACTCGGCGGCGCCTTGGTCGCTCCCACCGTGAGTATCACCCTCGGTATGGACCACGACATCATCATTGAAGCATTCCTGATCGTCACCATCGGGGGGTTGGGCAATATGTGGGGGGCTATGGTGGGGTCTCTCATTTTCGGATTGACCCAGTCGTTCGGTGTCCTGTTCTGGCCGCAATTTGCGATCGTTTTTCCCTACACGGCGGTTGTGATTGTGCTGCTTTGGCGTCCTCGCGGTATGTTAAAATCGGTGTGGTAAGAAGGGGCTTCCGTCCATGAAAAGCCGGTTCAAATCCTTTGCGCCTTATGGGGTCATCTGGGTAGTGCTTCTTTTCTTGCCGCCGGTTATTCCTCGTTTCTACACCTACATTCTCACGGCCATTTTTGTAACCGCCCTTTTGGCCATGAGCCTGAACATGGTGGTGGGCCATGGCGGGATGTTTCAGTTTCATCATGCCGCTTTTTACGGCGTGGGGGCATACACCTTTTCCCTGATCCTGACCAAAACTTCGCTGCCGTTTTGGGTGGGGTTTGCAGCCGGCCCTGTGGTTGCAGCGATCGTGGGGCTCCTTATCGGCTGGTTTTGCGTGAGACTGACGAGGCTTTATTTCGGGATGCTCCAGATCTCCCTGGGTTCTCTCATATGGGCCATCGCCTTCCGCTGGTACAGCCTGACAGGGGGAGACGACGGTATCCACGGGGTTCCCGTTCCCGACGTTATCTCGTCTTCAATCAGCGCGTATTATTTTATCCTGATCCTGCTCACCATCTGTCTCATGATCATGTACGCGGTCCTGAGATCTCCTTTCGGCATGACGCTCCAGGCAATTCGGGACAACCCGGAACGGTGCGAAGCGGTGGGCATCAATGTGCGGCGCCATCAACTTTTGGGTATCGTCATTGCCACCTTTTTCGCCGGTGTGGCAGGGGTGCTTTTTGTGGTGCTCGAACAATCGGTTTTCCCGGACCTTCTCTTCTGGGTCTTGTCCCTGGAGATTTTTATCATGTGTCTTTTGGGGGGCTGGTTTACATTCGCGGGGCCGATCATGGGTGCCGCCATCATGGTCTCTCTGAGAACTTTCGTTGGTATCTACACCGAGTACTGGACGTTGATACTTGGTATTATACTGATCTTGCTTATTTTCTTTTTGCCGGAAGGAGTTTGGGGCTACGTCCTGGAAAAATTCGGTTCAAGGCCTTACGGGAGGGTTGAAAGGAAGGATGTGGATGCTTCAGGTGGAGAACGTATATAAGTCCTTTGGTGACTTCAAGGCGGTCAACGGCGCAAATCTCAGCGTCAACAAGGCGGATCTGGTTGCCGTAATCGGACCCAACGGCGCAGGAAAAACAACGCTTTTCAATCTGATCACAGGGCAGCTGAAGCCGGACCGCGGAAGCGTCATTTTCAATGATGAGAATATCACTGCACTGCCTGCCTACCAGATTTGCAGGAAAGGAATCGGCCGGTCATTTCAAATCGCAAACATATTTCCACGCCTTACGGTATTTAGGAACGTTCAGGTGTCTGTTCTCTCACAACAGCGAAAGAGCTGGAAGCTTTTCTACCCTGCAGATAAACTGGCTGGGGAAGAAACTGAGAGCATCCTGAAAAATGTGGGCCTTTCGGATAAGGCCCGGCATATCGCCGGTTCGTTGGCCTATGGCGATCAGAGAGCGCTGGAGATCGCCATTGCTCTGGGCAATGAACCGGAGTTGTTAATCCTGGATGAGCCCACTGCCGGCATGTCCGCCGAAGAGACCGCAGCGACCATGGCACTCATCAAACGACTGGCCCATTCGCGCGGACTGACGATTTTGTTCTGCGAGCACGACATGGAAGTGGTGTTCAATGTGGCGCAAAGTATAATGGTCCTGCATCAAGGGCTGACGATCATGCAAGGAAAGCCCGACGATGTGAGGAACTCCAACCAGGTTCAGGAATGTTACCTGGGAGGCGCGGAGCCATGTTAAAGGTGGAGGACATCCATACCTATTATGGCCTGAGTCATATTTTGTTTGGGGTCTCGCTCCATGTGCCCAAAGGTCAGATTGTCTGCCTCCTGGGCAGGAACGGGGCGGGAAAGAGCACCACCATGAGAAGCATTATGGGCTTGACGCCTCCCCGACAGGGAACCATCATCTTTAAGGGGCGGAACATTCTGGGGAAAAAGCCCTATCAGCTGGCTCGGCAGGGAATGGGGTATGTCCCTGACAACCGGAGGGTCTTTGCGGACTTAACGGTTGGAGACAATCTTGAGATATCCGAACGGAAGACCGGGGGAGAAGCGACGTGGAATAAGGAGAGCGTCTATGGGTTTTTCCCGGCCCTGAAACACATTGATGGCCGCAAGGCCGGTTTTTTGAGCGGGGGTGAACAGCAGATGTTGACCATCGCCCGAGCCCTCATGACGAATCCGGATTTCCTGCTGTTGGATGAGCCGACTGAAGGTTTGGCTCCCATGATTATTGAGGTGCTGGAAGAACAAATAGGCAAACTGCGGGATAAAGGCTTGACGGTGCTGTTGGCGGAACAGAATCAAAGAGTTGCCTTAAGATTAAGCAACGAGGGGTATGTCATCGATAACGGGATGATTCGCTACCACGGAAGCATTGACGATTTGCGGGGAAATGAGGAGGTGAGAAAGAAATACCTTTTGGTTTAATTCATGCCAAAATTCAAACATGGACAAACCCTTCATATGCTATGGACGTCGGAAAAGACAGTTTGAAATCCCTCCTGACTGGAAGGTTCTTACCTATGCCGGCCTTCATGACGCACAACAAGATGTGAATGTCAGGGAGTGCGCAGTCAAAGCGTTAGAAAAGCCGATTGCGGCGCCGCGCCTGAATAGGGTGCTTTCCCCCTCGGATCAAGTCGCCATCATCGTCGAAGACCTTACCCGCGCGTCTCCGAAGGAAATCATCCTCGATGCGTTACTGGCTGAACTGGATGCCATCCATATACCCGACACAAACATTTCCGTCGTCATCGCACTCGGGACGCACCGGCCATTGACGTCTGGGGAGCTTGAGATGACGTTTGGGAACCGCCTTCTCGACCGGTATCGATTTGTCAACCATGACTGTCACGCGGCCGACCTGGTACCCGCCGGGAGACTCAGCACGGGACGGGACGTCAGGATCAACCGCCGGGTTTCCGATGCCACGTTCAGAATCGGCATCGGTTCCATTTTTCCACACCCCATGAATGGATTTGGTGGCGGTGGAAAGATCCTTTTTCCGGGTGTGGCCGACTTTGATTCCATCCTCGAGCATCATCTGGCATTTACCTTTCACCCGGGTACCGGACCGGGAAGGATTGAAGGCAACTTGTTTTATGAACAAGTTTCTCAAATTGCACGATCTGCGAAACTCAATTACATCCTCAACAGTGTCTTGAACCGGAACGATGCGGTGTATGATGTGGTATCGGGCGATCCGGTTCAGGCGCATCTCGCCGGCATCCGGAAAAGCAAGGGGATCATCTCGCGACACTTCTCCAGGAAATCCGATTTGACGCTCATTACCTCCTTTCCCTACTGTGAGGGACCCCAGATCTTCAAGCCTCTGTCGCCGGCGTCCATGGTAACGAAAGAGGGCGCGTGCATCATCCTGGCCGCCGACTGCTCCGGGAACCTTCCCGATGCCTTTGTGGATAGCTTTGAGGGGTTTCATGCAAAATACGGCGAACGCCTCTATGAGGCCGTCTTGGAGCATTTTGAGAACAAGCGTTTGATCATGGAAGGGGGCGCCATTGATTTTAATATGGCCTTGGCCATGACCCTGGCGATCCAGCATCGGTTTAAGATCATCCTTGTCTCAAAGGATATCCCCCGGGAAGTCGGTGAAAAAATGGGTTTCATATATGCAGAGGATCTTCAAGAGGCCTTTGATCTGAGCGCGACCCTGTGCCCACCCAATCCGGAAGTGCATATCATCCCCTCAGGCGGCGTAATCCTGCCGATAACCTAGATGATAGAACAAGACAATACGCTCTATGTGACTGCAATGGGAAACATGAAGCGGTATGAGTTCAGACCGATTGATATACAGGGAGAGTAAAATCAAAATTGTGAAAATGCTCTATTGCGCGTATGTTGCTCTCACCAGCGCCATGTTCATCTCACTTTTCCCGGCGTTCTGGATCTACACCCGCATCACCGGAAAATACGGGGGAGATCTTAAAGAACGCCTGGGAGTGCTCCCCAAAGAAACGATGCAATGCCTGACAAGGCGGCCGCGCATATGGATCCATGCCGCGTCTTTGGGAGAAGTCAAAGTTTCAGCCTCGATTGCAGAAGCCATCGGAATGGTCATCCCGGGGTGTTCACTGGTGGTTTCGACCATCACCGAACATGGGCGAAGCCTTGCGCGGGAAACGTTTGAAGAAACAGTCCCCGTCATTTACGCCCCCATCGATTTTTTCCGCTCGGTTCGAAGATCTCTTTCCATGATTCGTCCCGACATTTTGATTTTTCTCGAGACTGAAATCTGGCCGGTCTGGATTTACGAAGCTCACCGGATGGGAATCGGGACGGCGCTGGTGAATGGACGCATATCTGTGAGATCGGTGAAGCGTTATCTCAAGGTGAAGCCGTTTTTTCGTGATGTCCTGAATCACATCGATGCATTCAGCATGATCGGGGAGGCGGATGCCGCCCGCATCCAAGCCATGGGCGCCGATCCTGAAAGAATTCAAATAAACGGCAATGCCAAATACGATCTCCTGGGGCGTTCGGTGAACCCGGAACTTGAGGGGCGGATGCGGCAGGTCCTGAACCTGCAGGGGTTTGACAGGGTTCTCATTGCCGGGAGTGTCCGCGAGGGTGAGGAGCGGATGATCCTGGATGCCTATGAGAAAATACTGGAGCAATTTCCGGACACCGTTTTGTTCATCGCCCCCAGACACCTGGAGCGGACACAGTTCATCGCCTCCCTCATTGAAAGCCGGGGGTGGGGTTTTCAATTTTGGACCGACTTTTCCCGTGGGGACGGAGCCAGAACGAAACCGATTGTGATCGTGAATGTGTTCGGTGAGCTGTTCAAAATTTACAGTGTCGGAACCATTGTGTTTTGCGGCGGCAGCCTGGTGCCGCTCGGGGGACAAAACCCGCTGGAGCCTGCCGCATGGGGGAAGGTCGTCTTCTACGGCCCCTCCATGGAGAATTTTTCAGACGCGGAAGCACTGCTGAAGGCAAGTGGAGCGGGGGTGCGTGTATCAAGCCCTGAAGAGTTCGCTCAAAAAGCGGTTGGATTTCTGGCGCATCCGGAGAAACTGAAAATACAGGGTGAGAGGGCAAGGGCAGCCGTCATGAATATCACGGGGGCAGGAATAAAACACGCCCGGGTGATAAGCGGGCTCTGGAAATCCAATTCTATTTCTTGAGTTCAACCCGGGTCGCCCCCCAGCCAGAGGACCCGCTGTCCAGTTTGAAATTCAATACCCTGGGGTGTTTTTCAAGCGCTGCATGGACGGTCCGGCGCAGAACCCCTTTGCCCTTTCCATGAATAATTCTGACTTCATAGATGCCCGTGTCGAGACACGCCTGAATATATTCACGTACCACCGAAACCGCGTCTTTGGGTGCAAACATGTGGAGGTCCAGAACACCGTCAATAGGGATTTCAACAGGATCAAAATCTAAATCCGTCATATTCTTTCCAGATTCAACTGATCTTTAAACACCTTTTTCAGTTCCCCACTCAACTTTTCGAATTCCGTTTCGGTTTCCACGTCTACAACCAGGTCTCGTTCATCCAGGACCTTGAGGAAGCCGTATTTCTTTACGACTTCGATGACTTGTTTGACATCGACCGTGACCCACCCCTTCATTCTCATGACCAACTCGTCTCCCTTAAAGGCCCGAGTGATGGTCAGTTCGACATCCCTCTCTTTCGCGTTCCAACCGATTACCGAGGGTCTAACAATCATCGGCGTAACCGGATCGTGCATGGCAGCACATCGAAACCAGATTTTTGATCGGATCATGCCTGGAAAAACTCCTTTCAGATTTCGTGATCATTCGGCACGTGACCGAGGGCCGCTGCACGGATTACCCGGAGCGGAACCGAATGCGGTTTAGAATCGCAGTCAGGTGCCGTCGAGGCCCAATAAGGGGCGGTAATGTTCTGTTCGTCGGTCTCGGAAGAACCGCCAGTTCGACCGCATTTCGTGAATCGCCTCCCTGTCAAAGGTTGCGCTCACGATTTGTTCGGTATTCCGATCGGCCTGCTTGATGATTTCTCCTCTAAAACCGGTAATAAAGGAAGATCCATAAAACGTTATGGAGAACGCCTCACCATGCTCCGTACCGATCCGGTTACTGGCGACCACAGGTGCGAGGTTGGCTGCAGCGTGACCCTGCATCACACGCGTCCAGTGGCCTTGACTGTCATAGGTCGGATCCTCCGGTTCCGACCCGATTGCGGATGGGAAGCACAGCAGTTCAGCGCCCTTCAGCGCCAATATCCTGGGGGTTTCCGGGAACCATTGATCCCAACAAATGCCGCAGCCGAGTTTGGCATATCGCGTATCAAACACCACAAAGCCTGTGTCGCCGGGATTAAAATAAAACTTTTCATGATAGCCGATACCCCCGGGGATGTGCGTTTTCCGGTATACTCCCAGCCGCGTCCCATCGGCATCGATCACCGCCACACTGTTGAAATACGCCGTGTTGGCTTTTTCGAAAAAACTGACCGGCAAGACCACATGTACCTCCTCCGCAATCCTGCCCATCCGTTCGAGCATTGGATTCCCTGTGACCGGATGCGCGAGATCGAGATATTCGGGCTTTTGATTGATACAGAAGTACGGGGTCTCAAAAAGCTCCGGCAGCAGAATGATGTTTGCGCCGCGTCCCGCCGCCCGGCGGATCATTGTCTCTGCTTTATCGACATTTTCCGCTCTGTCAGCGGAACACGCAAACTGAATTGCAGCGACGGTAAATCGGTTCATTAACCCCCCCGGTGCGAAGCGCTGTGAATTGGATTTGAACCCTTTGCCCGCATGATTTGCTCCCAGCAGGACCATTGGCATTCCTTAACAATCAGAACTTCTCCGTGTCCTTAAAGAAGTCACTGATGAATAGTATCTGCAGGTTAATGTTATGACCGTCCGGGCTCAATCAAATCTCACCTGAGGGGCTTCCTGGCGCTCTTTGGGAACTTCGAAGAAGGTCGCCTTTTCAAAACCAAACATCCCTGCGATAAGGTTTGTGGGGAAAGAACGTATCTTGGTGTTGTAGGCCCTCACCGTTTCATTGAAGCGCCGCCGCTCAACGGCGATCCGGTTTTCGGTGCCGGCCAGTTCATCCTGCAAACGGATGAAATTGGTATTGGACTTCAATTCCGGATACCGCTCCACCACAACCAGGAGCCTGGACAGGGCGGAGGAAAGCTGGTTGTTGGCCTCGATTTTATCGTCGATGCTCCCCGCCCCGGCCACCTTGGAGCGGGCTTCGGCCACCTTTATGAAAACCTCTCTTTCCTGAGACGCAAATCCCTTGACCGTCTCCACAAGGTTGGGGATTAGATCATACCGACGCTGAAGCTGATTTTCAACTTGCGCCCAGGCTCCTTTGACGCCCTCATCCATGGTGACAAGGGAATTGTAGGTCCCTTTAAGGTACGAATAAGGAATCACCAAGAGAAGTATGAGGATGCCGACAATGATCAGAACAGTTTTTAACCCTCGACTCATTTTATCCTCCTAACGCATCCACCCGTTTTGATAGTCTTCGAACCTCTGTCAGATAAGTCCAAAAAAGCCTTTTCAATTCATTATCGCTCGGTTTGATTTTTTCCGCCTTCACGTCCAGGAGCTTCTCAAACACGGAGCCGTCCAATTCGAATGCACCGGCGGTCGCCCGAATAATCTCCCGCTTTTCTTTCGGCAACGCCACATCTTTGAGGTAAAGAAGGGCCTCGAAAATCGCCACAAAAGCACCGAGCGACCGGCTGATCACTTCCTTTAACGCCTTCGCTTTGTCAGCCGTCTCCAGATAGGCCTCCCTGAGCAAAAGCAGCTTCCCCTTTATTTCCCGTTCGCACTGAAGCCGAATGAAATCCGGATTGAAGGAGAGATCGCTCAAAATGTTCTTTCCGTAAACCCGCAGGTGGTGCCGCTGAAAATTGAGGTATTCGATGGGAAATACGTCCAGCGAAGTTTCCACATACGTTTCGGTCAAAAAAAGGGGTGTTGCCACGTTTCGCTTACGCCATTTCTTCACCGTGTCAAACGCCCCATCCAGCCGATCCATTCCGCGTTCCGTGAGAACAATTATGAAATTGATGTCCGACTTTGAAGGTATAAAGTCCGGTCCTGTCGCACTGCCGTAAAGGATGATGCCGACCAGCTCATCGCCGAAAACTCCCTTGTATTCGGAAATGATTTCAGGGAGAATTTCCTTCGGATCTTTTATGCCTCTACCCATAACACCTCCGTAACGTTTTGAAAAAAATCTTTTACGGGATCAACACGATTGACAAGATCTCCAATGAAAAAGCCGGCATGGGTCGAGCACTTCGAAACAGGACCAGTGAACCCTCATGCGTGTGAAGCAGCAAGAAGCCTATCTAAAATCCCCCTCCGGCGCCGCCCCCGCCGCTCATGCCGCCGCCGAATCCACCGAATCCGCCGCTAAAGCCGCCAAAACCACCCCCAACCCCACCGCTTCCGAATCCGCCTCCGCGGCCGCGACCGCCGCCAAGGAGGAACGGGAGGAAAAACAGCCAGGATCCGCCGCGCCGTCGGGACGAGAACATCAAAAACAAAATAATCAGGACGATCGGCAAGAAACCGATACCGGATCGTTCTCTTTTCGGGGCTTCGGCTGCCGCCTGACCCGTGAGTTCAACGCCTGCCTCTTTGGAGATCACCTGCGCAACCGCAAGCGTACCGTTCAGCAGACCTTCACCGTACTTGTTCTGTTTGAGGTAAGGAATCATGTAACGGTCTCGGATTTCTCCCGCCAGACCATCCGGCAGAATCCCCTCTACACCATACCCCGTCTCGATGCGCATTTTTCTTTCCTTGACGGTTACAAAGATCAATACACCGTTGTCTTCTCCCTTTTTTCCGATTCCCCATGCACTGTAAAGTCGGTTCGCATAATCATTGTATTCCGCACCGCCAATATCCGGCATCGTCACGACAACCACCGCTGTGCCGGTTTTCTGATACAACTCGGTTGCGACGGCGGTTATTTTTTGCTCGTAGTCGGAGGGAATCACATTTGCAAAGTCATTGACCGGTCCCGTCGGTTTGGGAATCGGCCTTTCAGCTTTTGCGGCGCCTGCAAGCCAAAGAAAAAGCGATAGACAGACAACAGTGGCAAAAGCACCTAAATATTTTGGGGGTGAGAAACGAATCATGTGACAGCATTTATTTAGAAAACGCATGAGAATTCTGTGAGTTGGGAAGCATCATAACCGGAATGTGGGCCGCAAGGGTTCTTTTCAGAAGCCGCCTCAAGTTCGTCAGCGGTAAGTGCCAGCCACCTCATTATTGAAGTGCCAAACCCATATGCATCAAAACAATACTATCGCGGATTTTTGAGAAATGCAAATGCGGATGTTTTTCAATCCGGTGACAGATAGAAATCTCCTTATGTCAGCAGGCAATCCATGGGAGCGGCATGCCCGACGCAGCCTATTGAATGAGACTCAGCATCTCCGTAATAT
>Ga0180433_10006680_pt1 | contig 15010 bp, 17 predicted proteins | sample SS_ome_8_FD_132980 | JGI IMG/M metagenome (GOLD analysis project Ga0180433, IMG submission 132980) | Hypersaline lake sediment archaeal communities from the Salton Sea, California, USA - SS_1_D_1 metaG | ecosystem: Environmental > Aquatic > Non-marine Saline and Alkaline > Hypersaline >... | reverse complement strand
GATAAACTTGGGGACTGGACTCTGGGTGGTATCGTATTCCGAAACAAAAAAAAGGTAGGTTAAAAAAATGAGAAATAATGCAGATTATAATATTGAGAATATAGTAGACGACGTGGCTTTTGGGAAGTATAGGCATCCAATAGAGCAGATGGGCGGCATACCGGGTTTAAGTGATCTATGGGGAGACATAACAGAGCAAGGTGGAAGAATTTTACGCTCAGAGCTTAAGGAGACAGGTGCTAGGGTAGCGTCTACTGCGGCATCTACAGTTATGGAAAGACCTGAAGTAAAGGCAATGGCTGAAGAAAAAGCAAAGGAAGCGGCGATAAGTGCGACTGCTGAGAAGCTTACAGAAACCCTCGCAGCGAGCCAAGCGGCTTTTAAGAAATACAAGACTCAAATAATGATAGGTGTTCCAGTAGTTGTTGGGGGTTTAGCTCTTTTATGGTTTTTAAAGAAGAGCAAAAAATAATTAATGGAAGGGTGAGATGAAGAAAATACAAAATAAAAATGAATCTTATGATCAGACGCTAATGGGGGACACTTTGGAGGGTTTTGCGAAACCGACGAAAATCTATTCACCTCTTGGCGATTTTTCCGATTGCGGGGGTGGTGTACGAGTTTCGGGAGAGTTTGGAAATTCTGTTATGGTTTATAGTTATGCTGAGCGATTACAGAATATTTTAGACCGTTATCCTAAGACTCCACCAGATTTAAAGGGTTATATCATTAGTAGTAATAGGGTTCCTGATTATATTCTTGAGAGATATGAAAAACAAATAGAAAAACAAGACATGGGTTATGCTGTGTCTATGGCAGTTTTAAGGGTTCCAGCTCAGAGTGAAGTTGACAAGGCTAACGCTGAAAAGGCTGCTGCTGATGCGGCTGCTAAAAAGGCTGCTGCTGAAAAAGCTGCTGCTGATGCTTTGCTTGCTGAGGCTAAGAGGGAATTTGCTGAGGCCAAGGCTAAGAGGGAAGCGGCACTTGCTAAGTTAGAGTTTGAGAAGCAGGAAAAAATGCGTCTTGAGGCTATAAGATTGGAAGAAGAGAGAATAGCGATTGAGAAGGCTGAGCTTGAGAGATTAGAAATTGAAAAGTTTGAGCATGAGAAGGAAGCGGCTAGGCAGTTAGAGCTTGAGAAGTTAGAGCTTGAAAAGCGTGAGCTTGAGGCTAAGAAGGTTGAAGAAGAGAAAGCGGCTGCTTTGAGGAGAAAAGAGCTTGAGAAATTAAAATATCTTCATCCTTTATTAGTGTATGAGTTAAACGCAAAAAAGAAGAAGGAAGCTTTGAGAGCTGCTAAGATCGCTAAGGGGTTATAAAATGTATAAATTAAATAGTAATGGACGGTATGTGAAGTGTAGTGAGTATGATGGGTCAATGGGATGGAATCCTGTTGACGCTGTTAAAGATGCTTATGGAGCTGTTTCAAATGTGGTTAGAAGTGCTGTTGATTATGGAGCTGTTTCAAATGTGGTTAGAAGTGCTGTTGATTATGGAGCTGTTTCAAATGTGGTTAGAAGTGCTGTTGACATTGCTAGAGATACGGCTGCTGTGCAAGCTTTGGATGCTTTAAGAGATCAAGCTTCAAGCACTACTAAGCAAGCTGCTTCAATTGTTGCTACGACTGTTAAGACAAATCAGGCGACTAGCGCGACGTTAGATCAGGTGGCGGCATTAAAGGCTGAGACATTAAGATTTGAACAGGAAACAAGTGAGGCACTAGCTGAGTCAAAAGATTATACTTTTGAAAAAGCGACTGATGTTACTGAAAAAAGCAGCGAGATAACTCATTCCGCTACCGAAAAAGCTCCAACACCTATTAAAAATGTAGTTCGAGGAGCCGTTGATGCTGGAGGAGAATCTAGTATTTTATTTGCTAAAGGCAGTTATGAAACAATGTATGAAAACCCTAAACAATATGTTTCTGATCTTTCTCATTCTGGTAGTTTAGCCGAAGTTGTTAATGTAAGTAAGGATTTTGTAAAATCCGATGTTGGCTCTGTTGTAGCTCCTTATAGCCCCTTTACAGGTAGAATAATGCCAAAGCCTAAACAGGAAGTTCAACAAGCTGCTCAAGGTGATCCAGAGCTTGAAGCGGCGGCAAGAGCGGCTGAACAAGCCGAAGAAGAAGCTAGACTTGCTGCCTTGGAAGCCGAAGAAATGCTTAAAAGACAAGATTTATCAGCAATTGAAAGGGCTGAGGCTGAACTTGCGCTTGCAAATGCTTTAAAAGAATTAGAAGCGGCGAAAGCTGCTAGTGAAGCAGCTAGACAAAGAGTTTATGGTAGCACTAGTGTTCCTAAAAAGACTATTCCTCCACTTGCTCATCCTATATTGATTTATGAATTACAGGCTAAAAAGAAAAAGGCAGCTTTAGTGGCTGAGAAAGGCATATAAAAAATGAAGTATACTGTAAACGAAAAAGGAGAAATTATAAATATTAGCGAGTACGATGAGATGGGTGAAGTTCTTAACATGGGCGAAGCTCCTTTTGACTATGAGTTCGGTTGTGATCCTCAAATGGGACTTAGTTTTCCATCCTTTATAACTGATGCTGTTTCTACTGTTTCAAGTACGGCTTCAAGTGCTCTTAGTAAGTTTGGGGATATTACAGGGATTAATAAGGCTGCTGACAAGCTTTTAAGTGATAGAGACAAAGCTAATATTTCTGCTGCTATAGCAAAGGCTCAAGAACAAACTAATAAGGCTGCAACAAGTGCGACTTTGGATCAGCTTGCAAAAGTAAGGCAGCAAATTGCTGATACTGAGGCTGGAAGAACTATTGCTGATAAGGTTCCGGGGGCTTCAAAGATTTTAGGCCCGACTTCTGACATGCCGGTTCAAGGCAACCCACAAGCTGAAGCTGCGGCGGCTGCTGCTAAAGCGGCTGAGGAAGCTGCTAATCAGGCTGCGGCCAATAGTGCAAAGGCTAATTTATTAAACGCTCAAAGTGCTGCTGAAAAAGAGGCAGCAATGAAACAGCTTGCAGAAGCTATGAATAAGCTAACAAAAGCTCAAGCGATAAAAGCTATGACAGATATTAATGCTATGCCAGAGCCAAAGAGAAGTGAGATTTTAGCAGGGCTTGAGAAGTATGGTTTTAGCATGAGTAAGTTTGAGAAGAGTACATGGATTTGGTGGGTTGGTGGACTTGGAGTTGCTGCTATAATTACTACAGTAATATTAAAGAAAAAAGGGAAACTTCCAATGACCAAGGCGATAAAAAATTCACAGTCGAAGACTGGGATAAAAAAGCCGTGACTAAGGGTTTATTAAATTCACAAGCATAGGGTTTGTGATAAATAACCCGAAGAAATACTTCCTCGAAGAGGTGAGTGAAAGGATTTTAAATGAACGAAAAATTAAATTTAATAATTGGAAGTGGTTTTTTAGGGATAATGGGATATTTTGCTTTTAAAGGAAGTAGTGGAGGCTTTAGTCTTATTGCGCAAAACCCTATTGATATTAGTGATGATGATGATGATATTATTACCACTTTGCTTGAAAAAGTTAAACCATATGATACAAGTTCTGAAATCTTTAAGGCTGGAAAAGAAGCAAATAAGATATTAAATGTTTTACTTAAAAAACATAAACGCTATAAAACAGTCTCTAAAGTAATAAAGAAATATCTTAATACTCATAAATCTTTAAGCAGATGTCAAAAACATGTATTAGAAACTGCTTCATATTTTGCAATGAGGGATATTGGTTTTGAAGATGAGCACCTAAAAGATTATAAAACATCAATTAAATTAAAGATAAAAGCTTTAGAAAAGAAAATAGAAAAAAATAAAGACTTAGCGGCTGAAAGATTTACTAAGACAGGTGATTTTGATGATCGTTTACGCAATAAATATTTAGAAAAAGTGGATAAAATAAATGAATCTCTTATAGCTTTAAAGAAAAAGTTAAAAAAGTAAGATACGATAACTGAAAATTAAAAAACGAGTTACTTGAGGAGGTTCCAAATGTTAGAGACTAAATCGGCTCAATTAGGGCAAAAAAAGGAATAAGAAATGAATGAGAACGTAAAAAGTTTCTTAGGTCTTGGATTTATTTTTGGTATGGCGTACTTGGCTTTGGCTTTTGATGTGAGCAGGGCTACAAAGAAGAGTAATCCTTATTATCCAGATCCGGGGAAGCTTGATGAGCAGTATGATGTTGGTGTTGTTATTGAAGAGGAACACAAGGAAACAATACAAAAGATTATAGACGATGTCAGGAATAACCGGGTACAGGATTTTAAGGTTTACTTTGGATGGATAGCAAAAGATCATATAAAGGAATACAAAGATTATTATACAAGGCTTGTTAAGATGGAGCAGCAAGCTCTTACGGAGCTTAAGGGAAAATAAAATGAATGAGAATTTAAACATGGAACATATTGAGAATAATAACCACATTAAAAATATGGAAGCTTATAACCAAGCATCAATTAAAGCTGCTAAACGAATAGAAATAATAAAACAAAGAAAATTAAAAAATGAGTTAAGGCAAAAAAAATTAGATGTTGATTTAGAAAAATATCGTAAAAAGAGAAAAATAAAGCTTGAAGAAAAAGAAAGAGAACGTGAAATAAGAATAGCTAATATAAGCCGTAAAAATGAAAAAAAGAGACTGCGTAGAATAAAAATTGAAGTAGAAGCTTTAAAAAGAGAAAATAGGAGAAAAAGACTTCATATTGAAGAATTAATTAAAACGGTGGGTGTAATATATAAAGATATATCTAAAAAATTAATTAGTACTAAGGAAAAAAGAAAAGAAAAAGTGAAAATTTATAATAGAGAATATGCGAGAAAAAGAAGGGCTAAATTATTAAAAGAAAAGAATAAGGAAGCACGATAAATTTAGGAAGGGATCAGAGTTCTACGTAGTACGCTTTGAATAGCAAAGGATAAAAGGGTAAAAAGATGCCAATATTTAATAGTATAAGAAAAAAAGCTTTCAGAAAGACTTACAGGAAACTTCCTTGTGAAGAGGAGATGAGTGGAAGTTTATTAGACTTTGGAAATAGTGTGATTGGAGCGGTATCAAAGGCAGCTTCGAGTGCTCTTGCGAAATTTGGGGATTTAACAGGTACGAGGGCTGCTACTGATAATTTCAGAAGTCTAAAGGCTGCTAGTGAGTTTATGAAGAGTAATGCTCAGAGGACTCTTGATGAGAACAAGCGTTTTACGAGTGACACTTACAATGCTATTGACGAAATAAAGAGTCAAACAAATAAAGCTAAGGAAGCTACACTTGAGTATGCTAAAATAGAAGCTGAAAGACAAACTGACCCCTATAAATACCTTGCACAAGGTGATCTAAAAGCGGCTGGTGGAGCTTATATAAAGAGTATAGACCCTGGCCAATCTATCGTAAACGATGCTAAATATTTAAAAAAACTTCCCCTTGTAAGTTATGTCTATAAGCAAGTAGATAATTATAGCGGAGGTTTAATTGAACGAGGTGTTAGTGCTAGTTCTATGCCCGGAAAATTAGTTAGAGGTGATACAGGTCTTGGTTTAACAGATGAAAAAGTATCAAAAGCTGAATTTATTCAAAATATGGTTTTTTATGCGCAAGTGGCGATGATAGTGGCTAGTGGTGGTTCTGCTGCTACTCTTATTGGATTTATGTCGCAACAAATGAAACAGGGGCCTTTGGGCGAGACTGAAACAGGACGCACTATTTTGACTGTTGGAACCATTGCTGCAATAGCGGCTACAGGGGGGACTGGTTCCATCAGTCAAAATTTGCAAGCGGCTGCTGCTAAGGAAGCTAAAAGGAGAGCTGCACAAGAAGCTAGTCTTATAATTTCAGAAGAAACTGGAACAGGTAAGAGTGGTCAAATTGCTGTTCAATCTGCGTTTATGACAGGCGATGCGAGTTCGGCTGCGACTGCCTATGCGAGTGAAGAGGGTAAGAAGATAGCTGTGGCTGAAATTTCTAAAAAAACAGGGACTACAGGCGGGCTTCTTACTTCAATGAGTTTAGAAATGCTTGAGGCTTCAAACGGATCTTTAAAAACAGATGATGGTCAAACAGCTTATATAGCTAATATGAAAGCTCATGTATTAGAACAAGCACGTAAAACAGCAATTCAAATAGCAAAAGCCGAAGCAGAAAAAAGAATAGGCGCTAAAAATATTGCTCTTGCTACCGAAGCTTATGAGATATATCAATCCGATGACATAAGCCAAACTTTAAAAGACAAAGCTTATGCTAAGATTTACGCTAAAAGTCAAAGTGAACAAAACAAACTTTTAACTCAACAACAAAAAGATTTAATAGCAGCAGCTAAAACAAATGACCCCGATAAGAGACTCAAATTAACTTTGAAAATAGCTGAGGATGAAGCAAAAATTTATGATATTCAAAAACAAAGAGATTCAGCTCTCAAAGAGGCTGGTTTATCTAGTCAAATCTTACAAGATAATTTAACTCAAAACGCTCAAATAGCTAACGTGTCTATTACTCGCAGTCCTTCTCCACTTGTTTCAAAAGAAAAAAGAATAACTAGCGCTGAAAAATTTAAAAATGAGCGTGGAAAAAAATTAGCTAATCACAACAAAATAATGATTAAAAATGCTGAGGAGACAAAAAATTTAGGAGAATATTTAAAAACTTTAGCTGATAGAAGTAGAATGTTGCGTGAGGCTAGTGAGCAAGAAACTGATATGAAAAAAAGGGCAGCTATGGTAGAAGAGAGTAAAGCGATAGATGCTGAACTTGTTGCAAACAGCGATAAATTATCTGCTAAGGAGAACGAGGTAATTTCTCAGTATCTTGCTTCTAAGGAGTTTGAAGCTAAGAGCGGAGTAGAACTTGCGGCGATAGAAGAGGGAAGATATTGGTATGGATATGAGTATTCGCATCCTATGCTAAAGTATGGATTAGTAAGTAAGAGAGGTTAATTATGAGTATGACATTAGGAATGGGAAGTAAAACTTCTGGTTTTAAGCCAAAAGAAATTTATGATCCTGAAGGTTGGGCTATTGGGTATGAGAACATGGTTTCTAATACTAAGGAAGAGTTAAACAATTCTTCTCCGCATATTGGAAATATTCTTCATAAGGGGTCAATTAAGACTATTGAACCTTCACTTCTTAGAAGATGGTATGCTTTACCTGAAAAATTAAAAGAAAAGCATAAGAAAATGCTATTTTTTCCTTATCATAAATTGAACATAGCTATTTTAGAACATGAGCGTAAAGTTTGGGCTGATAAGCAAGCTGCAAAACGTAGTAGGCAGAGTTCTGCTTTTAATTTAGAGAGGGAGGCGAATGCTGAGCGAGTTCAAAAAGAGATAATGAGAAACAGGGAAGCTTTAAATTATGATACTATCATGCGCCCAAACAAACCTACAACTAGCGCTGGTAAACCTGTAGTAGTTAGAGAAACAGTATTGATGAGCAATGCTGAACCAACAAGTATGAGGGATAAGTTTATGTATGATCCATTTAAGAAAAGTCTAAATAGGCAGCACCCCTTGGTTTCTTCTAATAGTAAGATAGAAGACCCATATGAGGCTGTAAAAGGTGAAGTTTGGGGATGTTCTGAATCAACGTGTGATGATTTTTCCTATTCGGAAGCTAGTGATTGGGGCAACGATAAAATACGCACATCAGATGTTAAAATTATTGATGAAGTTGTTGAAAATCCGATGGAAGAGGCTAGAGCTAATGATTTAAAAACGAAGACTCCAAAACCAGCTAGTAATTATGTTTTTGTTCATCCTTTAGGTATGAATGCAGCAGCACGTAAAACAATAATTAACGCAAAAGCTCCTGTTCACATGGAAATTCCATTTATCACTAAGATTAAGAAATGGGTGAGTTCTATATTTGAGCCAAAACCAGTTTCAAGACCATTAATTAAACAAATGCCTACACAGGCTAAAGCGTATGGTCTTCAGAAGCAATCTGACATGATGATTCGTAAAGATCCTAAATCTATAACGGCTGAAAAAATTCAAAAAACTTTGCCTAATAAGATTGCAAGTGAGCAAGTTAAAAATGGTATTGATCCAATGAGGGCACATACTGAGTTGCTTGAGAAGAAGAGAATGCTTGAAAAAATGGACAATGAAGTTTTAATTGATACACATGATAAAAGTGCTTATAAACCTGTTAATACTGGTGTTCCTAAGCAGGTAAGTGCTCAGCCACAGATGATTAAGATGAGTACTCCTCTTGATTTATCAAAGAGTAGTGATGTTCAAAGACAGACTAGTGGTTTAATAAAATTACCACAGGTGGGTAATAAGGTTTTAAATACTGGTATAGTTAGATTGCCACAGGTTAGGTGAATATGGTTAAAGAATTTAATAGTTGGGTGTATACTTTAATAGAGACTCCTGTTCGGAAGAGGAAGGAGTGGGTCAAGGGTGTTTTAGAGGGGATCAAGAACTTTAAGGTTAAGAATCCAAGTAATAACACGCAAGACATGATTGACTCGCTTAACTCTTCTAGTTTTGATTTGGTAGGATTTTCGACCAATATTAACTATATTAAGGACAAGAAGAAGCCGGGTGATAGTAAAGAGGATTTGGAGCATGTGTTTGTACATGCGTGGGGGAGTCCGAAGCTTCTTTATGCTCACAAGGATTTACCCTTATTAATGATAGTGGGGGGAGATTTAAGAGTTGACGGTACGATTTTGAGTGAGATTGGTAAAAACAAGGGTAAAATTCCTACTGGTATAAGGGGATTAACCAGTTAAATTAGGTGAAGGGAAGGATAATTATGGATTTACAGTTTGTTTTTGGAAATCCGAGAAGAAAAAATGTTGCAAAACATAAAAAAAATGATAAAATCAAGACAAGGGAGGTGAATGTTGTGAAAAAGAAAGTTCTGAAGAAGACTAAAAGACGTAATCCTTATGCGGTTAAGAAAGATCCTGTAACAGGTGCAGTTCTTGATATAAGTCAAAAGTATATGAGTGAAGGTCAAATAACAAGGCTTAAAAATAAGATTGAAAGATCTAAAAAAACTCTAAAAGAAAGACAAGCTATTGTTGACAGTATACAAAGAACATTAGATAAGGCTGTTCCTGCAGTTGGTTCTGCTAGAAGCAAATACAATGCTGTAACTGCTAAGCTTGTTGATTGGCAGTCTAATGGTTTTGATGTTGATATTTTAGCTGACAAGCTTGTGGAAGGAAAAAAAGTGGCAAAGAAAACTACAAAGAAAAAAGTAGCTAAAAAAGCTACAAAGAAAAAAGTTACTAAAAAAGCTACAAAGAAAAAAGCTACAAAGAAAAAAGCTACTAAAAAAGCTACAAAGAAAAAATCTGGTAAAATGAGTGCTGCTGCTAAGAAAAAATTCCTAGCAAGAATGGCTGCTGGAAGAAAAAAAGCTGCTGCTAAGAAAAAACGTAAACCAGCTAAGAAGAAGGCTGTTAAGAAAGCTGTTAAGAAGAAGGTAGTTAAGAAAAAAGTCGCTAAAAAAGTTAAGCGTAAAGTTGCTAAAAAGGCTGTTAAGAAAACAGTTAAGAGTAAAACTAAGAAAAAAGTTTCAAGAAAACCTAAAAAATCACTAACAGTTTCTATAAAGCAAAAAGGTCGTAAACGTCAATCAATTACAGTAAAAAACCCAAAAAGGAAAAAGAGGAAAGTTATGAAGAGAAAAAGAAACCCAATGATAGGTGGCGCGAGTGTTCAAGCTCAGGTTGAAAAGTATTTAGGAATGGATCTTAAAGAAGCCGGAAGTTTGGCTCTTGGTGGAGCGACTTATGGTGCGGTTAATTCAGCTCTTGCTCGTTTTGCAGCTCCAGTACATAATATTCTTATAAAAGTTCCAGTAATTGGATCAGCAATGCCTACATTAATGGTTGGTGCTGTTCTTAATTTCTTTGGCGAACGTCAAAGCATGGATATTTTAAAGACTCTTGGAAAAGGACTTATTGGTTCTTCAGTAGTTGGAATGGGTGTAAACGCTTCTCAAATGGTTCCGGGTCTAAAACCTGCTGAACTTGCTGGTTATGATGCTCCTCAGCTTGGTTATGCTGCTCCTCAGCTTGGTTATGATGCTGATTTTGGTGGTGTTGATTATACTCCTGATATGTCTGGTGTTGATTATACTCCTGATATGTCTGGTGTTGATTATACTCCAGACATGGGTTCTGATGCTGATTTTGGTGAGTATGAAGAATCTGATGCTGATTTTGGCGGAATTCCAGAAGGAATGATGTAATATGAGTAAAGTTTTACTATGGAAATGAGTACATAGTTTAAAAAATTTGTTTATGGCGTGGAAGTCCGAACACGCCTTAAACTAAAATTTTCTCGGACATAATTTAGAAGGAGGCATTATGCCAATCGTAAGATTACCAAAAGGTCAGTTAAGAGATGAAATAAGACAGCCTATTTATGATACTATAAATATAGCTGCTGCTACAAGTCCTGTGGGAATCCACAATTTTTTCTCTGCTGTGCAAGGAAAAACAAAATCTCAATCAAATTTGAGACAAAACAATCTTCTTGAAACTGCTGTAAGTTACAGATGTCAGGGACTAGGAATTGATGCTCAAAACTATTTTGCTGCTAACATTTCTGCTTTAGCTGTTATCATGGAAAACTCTAGTTTATCATTAAAAGTTGGTGAGAAAATATATTGGGAAGGCCCACTTACATTTCTTGCTGGAAGAATGAACGCTTATTATGACAATAGTGCTGCTGCTGCTTGTTATGAACGCTATGGCGATGTTGCTGTTCAATCTGTTATTCTTAAAGGAAAACATGTTGTTGATATTAATCCACTTCAGTCTTTTAGAGGCGAATGGGTTGTTGATAATATGTCTGCTGCTAAAATAGCTCTTGCGACTCCTGCTGCTGATACAGATATTAATGTTATCCTTTCTCTAAAGGGTTTATTACGTCGTCCTGTTCAATAATATAAAGCTCCTTACGTTCAAGTTTTTATTAGTTTTAGAAAAAAACTAATTGGTCATCGGGCTCCGCCATTAAAGGAGCCCATTTTTAAATGCGAGTAGTTTCAAGCTGCTTTATAGTCCGGGGAGGCTGGCATTCATGGTTCAAAATCAAGATCAAATAGATAAAATATTAGAAGAGAGAAGGGTAATAAGGGCTAAGGAACGGTCTTTTAGACGCTCTCGCTTAAAAAAGGAGAATAATGTGAATATTGTTAATACATTACAGGAAAAACTAAAGGCAGTTTTGCCAAAGCATTTACTGCCCGGAAATGTTGGGGATCTTAAGGAAGTAACTTGGCCTTTTTATCATAAGACTACTTTTGATTTTGGAACAAACCCTACATGGCTCCCTACTACAAGGGCTACGCAGTCTTTCCAAGTTACTCAGGAGGCAGGACTTTTATTAATGGCTATATCAAGAAAGCCTTGGGATTCTACTGGAGCTGGAGACAGGGCTCCTCTACAAATATCAATTAGTGATAGGCAATCTAGTAGACAATTCAATAACTCTCCTATTCCTATTCAATCCATAGGTAAAAAAAGATGGCCTACAATTTTACCTACTTCGTATTTTTTTGTTCCAAATGCGTTTGTTGACATTACCATGACGAGTTTTATTCCTACTGGTGAGACAATGACAACGGTTGGAAATGGTAAGCATGAATTTTCATTTTTTGGTTATCGTATACGAGCTGAGGACACAGCTTCTATAATGGCTGCTATATATGGATAATAAGGATGTAATGTTGTTAAGTATTAATAAAGGATTTATAATATTTAAAAATGAAATTGCTACAGAAATTAACTACGGAAGCTGTATCGCATTCCGAGATGAAGGGTGTAGGTAAAAAATATGAAGTATGATATTGAAAGAGAAAAAGCAAGAAACAGGCGTATGAGGGCTGACTTAGATCGTAGAATGGGAGCGGCTAATCATCCCTTGTACAAAAAAGAGCGCGAGAAGGTTATGAATCAAAAGGTTGCGTATAACAATAAGTTGATAGGGTCTATAGGGGATCTTGGAAAAGTAATTTGGCCTTTTTGGTTTACATTCACTTCTCCAGAATTAGCTCCTAGTACTGGTGATAACGCTTTTGTTACGACTACTCTTGAGGCTGCATTTGTCTTAATGAAAATGACAAAAGTAGTATTTACAAAAGTTGACAATGGTGCTCCGAACTATACTTATGAAGCTATTGATACTAATTCTGCGAATGAAGCGTTAAATAGTGCTCATGACTTGCAGATGAGTTTAAGGGACGCTCAGAGTTCTAGGGTATTTTTTGGAACTGCTCAGGAGATAGATTTCATAGGTAATGGTCAGTTTCCTACGATATTCCCAACTCCTCAACTATTTTTACCCAATAGTACAATAGAGTGTGTTTACCAGAATAATCATGCTAGTAATGTTTACATACCATTTACGACTATGTTTGGGTATAGAGTAAGAATAGATGATGCTGATGAGCTTTTATCAACAATTACAGGTTAATTAAAGAAAGGACGTTCAAATGAACAATTTTGATAATAATAATCCTTTTAGTAACCGTTTTCCATCTGCTAATCCTATGCAACCTGCGAGTGAGAACAGTAAATTATTTACGAGTAGACCTGCAATCACAAAAAAAGAACTCATTAAGAAACAAAAAGCTCAGGCTAGGTTTACACCTCAAATTGAGCTTCCTTATCATTCTTATGTTCCACTTGGTGCTGAATCAATAGATGCAAGGCGAGTTATGAACATTCCTTCGCCTACAGTTTTATATCAGATTTTTAGGTTCCAAGCTCCTCCGGGTTCTGTGACTAGGTTTATAGCGTATGGTGTTTATAACGATGGTGACGACGCTGCTAATTATGAGTTAAGACCTCTTTTGGATGGTGCTAGAATTTTTAGGTATCATGGAGATCCATTAAATCATTTTGAGATTGACTTGGGTTTAGGGCCTGATTTATCAGCTAACGCTATGATTCCTTGTCAACTTGTATTACAGCCCGGACAAGTTTTAGAATGGTTAGTAACTAATACGAGTGGTGTTGATACTAGTATGGGTGTTAGGATGCGTGGTTATTTTGATACGCAACAACAAAGATCAACTCCGATGTTTGGATAGAAAGGGTATAATAGTATGATGGATAGTCAACAAATGCAGGATTTAGAGAATTGTGTTCCTGCTGGTAAGAGATATATTTATTCAGTTTCAAAAGATCCGCAGATAATAGCTTTACAAGCGGTTAAAGGGACTTTAGGACTTGGTGTTGGTGACGCTGTTGCAGGACGAGTGTGGGTTAAGCAGGATAATGGTAACACTACGAATTGGAAAGAGCTTCCTGAGAATGTTGCTTCAGCTATTATAAACGATTCGAGTGTTGCTGGTGCGACTGTAAAGGACGCTTTAAATAATTTGGGAACTCCTTTTAGCCGTAATGGTTTATATTATGATGTAGAGCCAGAAGACGGTCATGTGCTTCCAGTAGCGGCATCCAGAGCTTATTACACCGACGTTTTATATTCTGCGACTCCGGCATTTTTTGATGGTACGAGTTTAAGAAAATACATTGCTATGTACGGTGGAAGTGGTGCAGCGCAAACAGTAGCGTTTAGTGATGATGGTCAGACTTGGGATACTGAGACTGTTGTTACAGGGTTAACAGGGTTGGGTTATCATGGTAAGATGGTTTTAATTGGTACGACTCTTCATTTATTTTATTGGGATAGTACCCCCGCTTCTCTTTATACTCCGGGGGCAATAAGGCATGCGACTTTTGATGTTGCTACTGATTGCGTAAATGCTTTAACTGATGCGCCCTTGAGTGGGACATATCTTCATGGTGGAGCTGTTCTTGATTTAAGACGTGGAAGTTATGGTGCTGCTAAAGTCTTTTATAATGCGGTTCCTACGAATAACCCTGCTGATCCTTATTCATATGCTTGGTGTATGATTCATAATGGTACAGAAGGGGTAAATGAGGGGATTTTATTTGCTACAAGTAGTGATGGTTTTAATTTTAGCGCGTATAATGGGCTTACAGAAGTTATTCCAAGGGGCGTAGCGCCTGCGTGGGATCAGTGGGTAGGTGGTGTTGGTTTTTGGATTGATTCTCGTGGAATGTATCATATGATCTATAGTGGTGGTTTAGGAACTGTTGCTGGTGAGGACATTAACTATGGTGGTGGACTTGGATATGCTACTTCAATTGATGGTATAACTTGGGTTAAACACGACCGAAATCCATTTATTCGTAAGACAGATAGTTTCAAATCTTGGAAGAGGTGTTATAATCCTGTTGTAGTTCAAGATGACCAGGGTATGTGGGTTTATTATACTGCCAAAGGTTCTGATAGTGCTTATGTGACTTCAAGAGCTAAGATGTATGGGTTTATTTAAAATGAATATGAAAGCTCATAATTATATAATTGAAGAAAAAGGAGAATAAAGATGGGCGTATTATATGTTCAAGCTAGTTTTAAAAATTCGAGAATAGCTGCGAGAAAGCCGACAACAAGTGCTGTTACTTTTCCTGTGACTGTTCCTGCTGACGGTGCTAATCATCAAATCGTTCCTGCTGATACGACTCGTACATATATTACGACTCGTAACACTAGTGGGAACGATGATTTAAGGTATGGTTATACAAACGATCCAGCTCTTAATATTAACGGACAACTTTTAAAGCATAATGAGGCTGCTGATTTGGAGTCACCTACAGGGATTTGGGTTAGGAATATTGGTGCTGCTGCTATTTTAGTATTGAGTGATGAGGGTCATGGTTAATTTGAGTGGTATAATTGGTTTATCTCGGAGCACTTCGATTAATGGGGTGTTTCGAGATAAAAAAACAAAACTAAAATTAACTACGGAATCGGTGAGAGTTATAGCGTATTGCGTGACTAAGGGTTTATTAAATTCACAAGCATAGGGTTTGTGATAAATAACCCGAAGAAATACTTCCTCGAAGAGGTAAGTAGGAAAGAGTACATAGGTTAAAAAAACTACGGAACAACGGTTGATTAGGGAAGGGACCTTAAATGATCGTATTCCGAGAAAGAGTACATAGGTTAAAAAAACTACGGAACAACGGTTGATTAGGG
>Ga0180433_10006679_pt1 | contig 15011 bp, 15 predicted proteins | sample SS_ome_8_FD_132980 | JGI IMG/M metagenome (GOLD analysis project Ga0180433, IMG submission 132980) | Hypersaline lake sediment archaeal communities from the Salton Sea, California, USA - SS_1_D_1 metaG | ecosystem: Environmental > Aquatic > Non-marine Saline and Alkaline > Hypersaline >... | reverse complement strand
TTACAGTTTATAAAAATGGAGTAGCTCTTACTTCATCTGATTGGACTTATAATTCTACAAATAATACAGTAACTATTTCAGCGTCTTTAACAACGAATGATACTATTTTAATTACCTATCATTATTATGATAAATATTCTGATGGAGAAATTTTGGGGTATATAGAATCTTCTTTAGCTATTTTTGCTGAACATAATTATGAGAAATTATTTACTTTAAATTCTGATAGAAATGCGGTTATTACTTATAATGGAATAAATCCAACTTTGGCAGAATGCTATGCTATTTGTGTGGTCACAGCTATTAATATTGACCCAAGAAATATAGATATAAGAACAAAAGAATTTTCAATTAGTGCAGAAGAGAAGAAAAGTAAATCTGATTTAATTGATGAAGCATTTCAAAAATTTTCAGGTTCATTTTTGGGCGAATTTTCTTTTGATGAAATTTTACCAGAGGAATGTTAATAGGAGAATATAATGGCTAATTTTTCAATACCATATACTAATCCAGCAGAATACACATTTAATTCGGACAAAATAGAAGTTTCTGGTGGAATAGCTAAATTAAAATTACAAAATAGTTTACAATCTTTTGTAGAAGATTTTGCAGATGATACTGATTTTACTTATGATTCCGATAAAGCTGAATTTGTTGGTGGTAAGGTTCAACAGAAAAATCAACGCCCTACAGATGCCACTTTTTATGCAAGTTATAATTCAGATATAAATGGCGATTGGGGGAACGGAGCATTAACAGGTGTAGATTCTGGTGGAGCATCTGTTAGTAATGGTAAATTAGATTTAGCTCATAATGATAATCGATACGTTGATTATGATGCTGTTGGAAATGCAGATAATATTCAAACAGGATGTATTCGTTTTAAGTATATTCCTAATTATAATGGTTACCCAAGTTCTAATCAATTTTTATTTTCATTAACAAAATCAGAAATTGAAACTTCAAATGCTATTGTATTACACCATTCAATTGGCGGAAATTTTCATCTAAGAATGGATAAAAAAGATGGATATAGTATTATCGACATTAATTTTCCAACGAAATCTCTAACGAGTGGTCAAGAATATGAATTAGAAATAAATTTTGATTTGATTTCTCAAGAATTAAGATTTTTTATTGATGGTGTTCAGCAAAGCACAGTTAAAACTATATCTGGAGAAAGAGATAGTAATATAGGACTATTAAGAATTGGAAATAATTATAATGACAGTTACACCTCAAATTTTAAAATAAATGATTTTATTATTTTTTCAACAGTTCAACATACTTCCAATTATACTCCTGATTGGTCAAATATAGAAGAATATGATTATTTAGCTTCTACAGTTACTCTTCCAGAAATAGAACATACTTTACCAGGAGATTTAACAACATTTGATTCTTTTGTAACAGTAGAATCTGGTAATCCAAGATACACAATTCAAATCGGAAGAAGCGGAAATTATTTATATTGGAATGGTAGTGCTTGGGTTACTTCCGATGGGTCATATGCTCAGGCAAATGATGAAGCTACCTTTAATGCCAATGTTGGTTCTTTAGATGTTGAAGATGAAACCTATGGACAATTTAAAATTAATTTTGATAATTCTAATACACAAAGCTATGTAGATACATTAACCGCAAATTTATATATGGATACTGGTTATCCTACGGATAAGCCAAGCATTTATAAAACAAATGGAGATGGTGTAGCCGATATAGAAGAATGGATTTCTTTTGTTGAAATTTTAGGAGGAAGTAACGAAGGTTCTGTGGTTTATCAATTATCTGACGACGGAGTTACTTGGTTATATTGGGATGGCTCTATTTGGAATACAGCAGGAGTAAGTAATTATAATTCTTCAAATGTTTTAAATGCTCATATGTTAGATTTTGATGCTTCAGAAGATAAAATTTATGTTAAAGCTATTTTTATTTCAGATGGAGAACAACAAGTAGAATTAGATTTAAATGAAGTAGGATATGTTGTCAATACTGCACCATCTGTTTATGCAGGAACAAATAAAGTTGTGGTTTATAATGTGGCTACAACTCCTTTTTCAGATTGTTTATTCTCAGATGCAGAAGGAAATATTGTTAAAGCAGAATGGAAAGAAGAAGGCGGAGTATATGCAGAAATTTCTCAAGGAGTTTATTCTACTCTATTAGAGGCAGTTCAAGCACTTGAATATACACCTACTCATTCTGGAAATAAAACTTTATATTTAAAAATTACTGATTCTTATGATGCTTATACAGAAGATAATTTAATCGTAAATGTTAATAGAGTTATTGTACCAATAACAATTAAAGATGAAAATGGGCATAGTTTACCTAATGTAAATTTTAATCCTGGAGATGGTTCTGGTGCTAGTTTAAAAAGTAGTCCATTTAATCATACTTATTATATAGGAAGCTGGACTGCAACAGGTGTTAAAAATAGATTTAAAATTTTATCTGAATCAGTTACCATTTCAATTAGTACAACAGGTTTAGATTTTGAAATGGAAAAATCAGAATTGGATTATGAAATTAATATAACTTTACCAGTTCTTATTGCTAAAGGAGATTCCGCTTCGATAGATTGTCAAATTAATGCAGATATAACAGATTTTGAAGTAAGATGTCAAATTTATGATAACGATGGAAACATTTTAAAATTAGCCAATTCAGATTCAGGTGGAAGTGATAATCAAATTGAAATGGTAAATCCTTCTATTGGAGAATTTACAATTTATATAACGAAAGATACTACTGATAATTTTAAAACAAATTCTTACATAGAAATAGAAATAGAAGATACTGATGGAAAAGTTTCTACTCTTTATAAAGATAACTTTATTTTTATAGAAGAAGATTTAACTTGGGTAACTCCATGAAAAAATTAACTAAAAATTTTGCGAAAAAAATATATACCGAATTTAAAGATACAGTAGAAGTGTATTTAAAAGGAAGTAAAACTAAAGGGTCGAGCTACGATAAATACACAAATACAGGATATGTAACTACTCAACAAAATCCTATTTTTATTAAAGCTATTATTCGTGATGTTAAAGCAGAGGAATTGATTACTAAAAATATAGGGCTTACTTCTTATGGAGCTAAAAAAATTGTAATAAAAGAAAAAGATGTTTCTTTAATCAAAGATGCTTCAAAAATTATAATAAATGAAGAGGATTATTATGTTTACAATGACGCTGTGGGAAATAAGTTACAGATTGCTAACGATAAGTTTGGCTATTATACTGTATTATTATTTAAAAAGGAAATATAATTAATGGCAAGAGTCATTATTAAAAAATTAAATCCGAAATCTTTGGAATCTGAAGTAAGAGAATTTATTATTCCTTTATCTGAAAGACAAATGTTTCATATGTCTGAAGAAACTGTTAAAGAAATAAGAAATAAAATAGCTGAAAGTTTACAAAGACCTGGTTCAACTGGAAATTTAGCTTCTTCATTTTTTTCGGAGAAAACAGTAGATGGATATGGAATAGGCAATATAGATTATTTAAATACAAATGCAAAATATTGGCACTGGCAAAATTACGGAGTTGCTCAATCGGGAAGAAGAACACCTCCAATGTCCGTTGGTTATTTTGCACCAGGAGAAGCTAAACCTAATGTAAATTCTTTTAGACAAGGAAGATTTATTCAAGATTCAAGCGAAGCTGGTGGTTATTTAATGATACCAACCAAACCAATTGAAGCTAAAAATTATATTGAAAAAACAATCGCTAGAATTTCAGAAATAGCAAATAGCGTTTTATCTACGGTGAAATAATATGGGAATACTTTTATGGACAGAGCAGAGATGTATAGAAAATAGTATCATCGACTATCTGCAAGCTCAAATAACATCTGATTCTTTAAAATTATTAGATGAATCGGGTAGTCAGGTTACTCCAAATGTTTATCGTGGAAAACAATTAAAAGACGATTGGAATTTGCCACTGATTCAGCTTTATTGTGATGATAAATTGTTACCACGTTTAGAAATGGGAAGTAATTTGAGAATGAAATCTTTTTTAATTTTTGTTGAAATTAGAACATTACTTCCAGGACAAGAAGTAGATTTAGCAGATTGGGTAGAAGAAAAATTAAATGATGGATGTAATTATTACACTTATACACCAAGTGTTGACCCTGATAATCCTACTAAAACCTTTGCTGGACATATAAATATAGATTTTCAATCCAGCAATCCAGTAAATTTAGGGGATAATCTTGATAAATTTGATAAGTACCGCTATAGAGTGGTTCTGAAAATTTGGTTAAATACGAGAGGATAATAAAAAATGGAATTTTTAACAAATTGGAAGTTCTGGCTTTTTGTTGTTACGATTTTAGGAATCGCTTTTAATTTCTTTTCACATGTTAAAATTACAACAAATGATTTAAAACATGTGTCAATGGATTTAAAAGAAATCAAAGACGAACAAAAATGTATGAAAGAAAAAATTAATTCTTTAAGCGAAGATGTTGCTAATCTTAAAGGTAAAGTTTTATAATCGGTAAGATAAATATAAATATTTTTAAAATAAATAAGGAGAAATAAACAATGGCTCAAAGTATCAGACATGCAAAATCAGCAAAACCTAGAATGTATCCTTATAATGGAGATGTTGCTCCAGATGATATGGATAGAATTCAATCTTTTTCAGGCGGAGGTAATCAACCATTTGAAATGCTTTATGAATGGGGAAGAGAGGATAAAATGGCAGTTGATTTTGATATTTTAGAAGCAACTGCTACTGCAACTCAACTTGAATATGGAACAATGGATACTTATTTAAAATTGGCAAATTTATCTGCTGTACCTTCTGGCGGATTAGATTTAGACGATTTTAGTAGTTCTAAGGTTGATATAATTACAGTAGGAAAGGATGATTACGAAGGAAATGTAGAACAAACTTTATGGCTTCCAAAATTAGTAGTAGATTCTATTACCGTTAATATTGCTGATGCAGAAGCTAGATTAGAGCGTTCATTTGAATTAAGTGGAGATGCTATTCGCAGATTAAGAAATGATAATAAATATTTTATCTATAAAAGAGATGAAGTTGCTTCTGGTTATTCAGAAGATGCTTATGATATTGTTTTAAGTGACCCTGAACCAGTTGAAGACCCAAATAATTCAGGTGTTTATATTTTTAGAGTTTTAAGAGTAAGAAGCGGAGTAACTACTGAATTAGATTTGACAACTGATTATACTTATACAAGTGGAACAACTACTTTACAAGTTTTATCAGCTACAACTGGAGATGTTTATAAAATCTATTATTCTTCAGATTCTTGGGGAACAGCAGGAGACCCAACTTCTTTGAATGATGCAGATGATTATTTCCTTGATGCCGATAGCGTTACTGTTACACTTCAAAGTGGTTCTGGTTCTGAAATAGAAATGGATTTATTGACTTCATTAAATATAGTTGCTACTTTAAATCGTGTTGAAGAAGCAGTTATTGGTAGTGATGAAAAAATTATAAATGAAGTAGAAAGTAAAACTACTACAGTTACTTTAGGTGGTAGAGTTAAGAATTCTACTATTGAAGAAATTTTAATGGGTCAAGCAGGAAATGATTGGGGTATATTAGATGCTCAACTTTATAAAGATGATATAACTTTGAGAGTTAAAATTTATGAAGATGAAACTAAATCAACTTTCAAAATTGGATATAAAGTGATTAATTTATTTATGACTTCTACAACTCAAGACGAAGGAAATGCTAATGAATTTTTGACAAAAGGTGTCACGCTTCAAAGCGATAATCTTTTGATTTCTGATACTTTGAGTGATATTACGTCATAATCTTTTTTGGGGAAGATTAAATTCTTCCCCTCCAACTTATTAATTGGTAAGCTAAGGTAAGGAGAAAGTATGTTACAAATAACACCAAAACAATTGCAACGTGTAGAATTTCACTGTAGTAAGGTTCTTGCTGGTGAGGTTTGTAGAATCGTTGAAGAATTTCAGAAAACCCAAAAAGATTTAAATGATGAATCTATTATTAAATTATTAAAAGAGTTATTTAAGAATAAAATTTTTGAATCTGGTCGATATAGACAGCAGATGATTGAACAGTTTTCTCAAGGATTAACTTATTTTAATGTTGATTTTGCCAAGCCTACCAAAAAAGTGTAGGCTTTTTCTATTTAAAGGATAATCTAATGAATGACAGGCTTAAAAATTTAGAAATAGAAGTAGCTTATTTGAGAAAAGATATTTCACACTTGATTGATTTAATTGAAAATTGGGAAGTAGATAATCATATGCATTATATAAATATTTATTATAGTAAGGATTATTTAGATAGTTTAACCGAAGATTACAATTTAGGAGAATAGGTATGGATACTAAAGAAATTAATTTGGAAGAATTTAAAAATACTCTTTTTGACATTCAAAAATTATCTTATATGATACAAGATAATAAATTGCCTTTTACTTATAACAAAGAATCTTATAGAGCAAGGATGCCAAGTCAAGGAGAAAAAGCAGAAGCAGAAGATTATAGAAGCGAAAAACAAATTGAATTTATTCAAAGACCGAACTGTAAAACGAAAGCTGAATTAAGAAAAATTTTAAAAGAGAATAATGTTGTTGATATAGATAAATTAGAAGCACAATCTAGTCATATAAAAAAACAATTTAAAAATCTTTATTTAAAATTAGCCCCTAAATTTGATGAAGATAAAGAAGGAATTCAAACAGAAATAGATAAGATTAATGAATTGCAAAATGAGTTACAAGAAGTTAGTCAAGAAATTACAAAACATTTAGCTCCTTCTCTCGAAGATAGATTAGAAGGTGTTTATTTAGAATATTTAGTTTATTCATGCACAGAAAAATTAGTTGAACAAGATTGGATTAAAGTTTGGAATACATTCGAAGAATATAAAAAAGATAATTCTCTATTGGCAACTAGAGCTGTAGTTTGTATGACACATTTATTATTTAATGTAAGGCAATTTTAATGATAGAGGCTAAGTTACGACAATTAGCACGCTCATGTTATCATCAAAGTTTATATCGAGCATCTAAAGAAAATGGAATTCAACTTTTTGATAATGTTACAAATTTAAGTGGATTACAAGTTGTATTTTTATATTGGCTTGAGCTTTATAGTTTTCTTTATGATATTATTGCGAAAAAAGAATATCCTTTTTTGACGGATAAATATTTAGAAAATGACATTCGTGTAGATGCATTTCTTTATTATAGAAAAAGACAAAACGAATTAGAATTAGCGAAATCTAAGGAGGAGCAACTTCGACACAAAACTAAGTTTAAAGGGAAACCTGGAAATCAGACTTATTTTGATGTAGAATTTGCATAATCTATTATGCCTGGAAGCGAATATGTAATTAAATATATAAGCGATTTAACTGAAGCCACCTCTGGAGCGAAACAAGTTGAAAGAGTTAATGCTGATATGGCTAAAACTCTATCTAGTGATTTTAAACAAGCCACTAGAGTTATTGGAACAAGTTTAAATAAAGTTTCTGATACTCCTATTAAATTAAAAGGAGGAGAAAAAGCTATTAAAACTGTTTCTCAATTAGGAACGGTTATTCAAACATCTGACGGTTCTTTTAAAGAATTTACTAAAACTCAAACTTTTGTTAATGGACAGCTTACAAAAACTGCTGGTTCATTAAAAGACGTTACTGGTCAATTTGGAAGAACAAATGTTGAAACAGCTAAAGCTCAAAAGAATTTTGTTTCTTTGAGTGAAAATATAGGAAGATTAGCTAAAAGAGCGTTAATTACGATTCCTGTTTGGCTTGCTTTGCGTGGTGCTATTATGGGAACATTTAGAGTTATTAGAGATGGTTTAAAAACAATAGAAGAACAAGATAGAGCATTTCAGAAAGCTAAAAGAACTTTACAAGGAACGTCTTCAGAAATAGCAAGAAATTTTGATAAATTAAGAGAATCAGTTACTAAATTATCTATAGATACTGGTGAAAGTGTTGAAAAGATAACCAATGCTTTTTATAAATTTTCAACAGTAGGGTTTGATTTTGAAACAGCAATGCAAGGGGCGGAATATGCTACTAAAACAGCTATAATTATGTTTGGAGATGCAGAAGAAACAGCTAACGCCTTTGCAAGAGCAATGAAAGTTTTAGTTGATAGAAGTGCTGATGCAAAACCAGCAGGAGAACAAATTGCTGAAGCTATGGCATTAACTTCTGAATTATGGAAAACAAATGCATTTGAATTAAATGAATTTACTAATTCTTTAGAAAAATTTGCAGGAACAGCGAAAGCAACTAATTTTACAACACGACAAACAATTGCTTTATTATCAACATTAAGTTCTGCTGGTTTAAGGGAGCGAGGTGGCAGATTATTAAGAACTTCAATTCTTAAATTATTACAGAATTTAGATAAATTAGGGTCAACTTTAGGTGTAAAAGTTAATCCTCAATTAGATTCTACTTTTGATGTTTTAATGAAAGTTTTAGATGGTTTAGAAGGATTAGATGAAGGAAGCCAAGTTGCTCAACAAACTGCATCAGTGTTAAGTCAAATTTTTGGAGGAGCAAGAGGGTCTGAAGTAATATTAGCTTTAAAAGCATTAAGAGAAGAAATGTTAAAAAATGCTCAAGCTGTCGGAGGGATTGATAAATTAGACGAAAGCTTTGAAGAAGTTAATAAAACTATTTCAAGATTAATAACACAATTTCATAATTTAAACAAAGAAATAGGTAAAACTCTTCTTCAAGGAATTACTGGAACAGAAGAATTTGTAGATTCTATGGAAAAAATAGTTGAAATGTGGAAAATAATTCACCAAAACACAGAAATTTTTGGCAGAGGTTTAAGAACAGCTTTTAAAATAGGAACTTTGCAATTTGGTAATTTAAAAAATGAATTTCAAGCGATAGATAAAATTAAATTATCAAAATTTAAAAAAGAAATAGAAGATTTATTTAATCTTTCAGAAATAGTAGATGCAGGTATTATTGAAGATTTGCTTAAAAATATAGAAACAGCAATTCCTACTGGATTACTTGGATATACAAAACAATTCCAAGCAGAAGTTAAAAAAGCATTAGAAGAAAGACTTAAAATTTTAAATGAAATTGCTGAAAAAGAAAAAGAAATAGCACAGAAGGGTAAAACACAAGCACAAGAACCAAGAAAATTATCTCATCCTGAACAACAAGATATAGCTAAGTTAGTTTTAGATATAGAATTAGATAGATTAAAAGCTTTAGGTGCAACAAATTCTCAACTTTTAAAAGCAACAGATTTATATAAAAGACAAACAGATTTAGAAGACCAATCTTTAGATAAAGTCAAACGTAAATTAGAATATGAAAAGGCTGTTGCAGAAGAAAAAAGATTACAAAATAGATTATCAGAAGAATCATTACAATTATTTAGATTAGCGACAGGTCAAGTAGAAGCAGAAGAAAAACCTAAATCTGAATTTCAAAAAATTAGAGATGAAATGTCTAATACTTTTTCTCCTTCTATTCAAAAAGAAAATATTGGTCAAAAAATAGGAAGGGATGCTGGCTATGAAATGGCAAAAATGTTTGGTAAAGTTTTACAAGGTGAATTGTCTTTGGAGAATTTTTTTAGAAGGGCAACACAAGAACAAATTAAAACATTTGAAAAGTTATTTCCTGGAAAAATAGAATCTGCTCAAGCCGAACAATTTTTAAAAGGTGAAAGGATTTCTGGAAAACCCGAACTTAGAGGCGGATTAAGAATTCCAATAGAAGAAGAAGCTATTAGAGGAATAGATATTTCTAAAGCTATTCGAGAAAATTTAAAAGCTCAAAGAGAATTTATTAAATTAGAAACAAAGGATATGCAAATTGTTAGACCTGAAAAAGTTGAGATTATTGGATGGGATAGACCAGAAGAATTACGAGGAGCATTATCTAATGAAGATATAAACAGACAATTAAATATAGAAAATGTAGCTAGAAGAGTATCTCCAGGAAGACCAATTACTGAAGCTGATATACCACCAATCGAAAGTAAAATAGATATTAATTTTCCTCAAGGCACTTTTACTATTATTGGACAAACTAAAGAAGAACAATTAAAAGAAATAAATAAAGCATTTATTAATCTTGGTACTCCTGGCACAAAAGAGAATCAACAATTAAATAAAGCTATAACTGGAAATAAACAGAATCAAGTTTTGTAAGGAGAATAAACTATGTCATGGCATCCTACATTTAAATTATATAATTCAACAGATACATCTTTAATTTATTTTATAGAAAATGTGATTACTATTAATTATCCACAAGATAATCCTTCTTCTGTTCAATTAACGAATTTAAGAAGTTCAAAAGGAATTGTTATTCCTGGAGGATTAAAACCCTGGGAATTAACATTAAGAGGAATATTAACTGGAACTGATTACACTGATTTACAAGCTAAAATAGATGCTATGAAAACAGCTATAGTTTATAATACACCTTATATTTTAAAAATAGATATTTCTCAAATAGCAACAAATGATATAAATGTAATGAGAGTTAGTCCTATAATTTTTGAAGAGGGAAGAAGAACAAAGGTACAATATTTTAATATTACATTATTGGCTAACGCCTGGTGATTTTAAAGGAGAATAAATTATGACAGAATTAGATATTTATGTAAATACAGGAGAAGTAGATTCTCCATTAGGTGTTGGAGAATTTATAGAAATTGATACAGATAACGATGAAATCATCATTTCAGGTGGAAGTGACACTGTAAAAGACGGAGAAGCAATTTCATCTGAAACACAGTTAAATGATGCTGGATTATTGCTTATTCAGCCAAGAATTGAGCAAACTTATGATAAGTATTTCCTTGCTGATTCTGATGCAAACTTATTAAAACAGATTCATAATATGGGTGCAGGGAATTATCGCTATGTCATGGCTTTTGATTTTGATGGTTCTAGTGTTTCCGAACCTGTACTTGAATTATGGGATGATTCTGATTTAGATTCAATTGATAGTATTCCATTAGGCTCTGGAGTAGCTTCTTCTTCATGGTTTAGGGGAATAACTACCACAGATGCATTACCTGGGGCAAGCTGGACAGGAAGTAGATTAGCTGGGAGTGCTGATGGAAATTTCCTTTGGCTCAATAATGAAAACGGTGCATTATCAGGAGCAGATACGCTTTATGCACAATTGAAGTGCGTAATACCTTCTACTCAATTGGAAAGTGGAGCATCCGTTCCAGTAGTAGCTGTAAAATATGCAACAATTTGATTTTAAGGATATACAATAAATGCAAATTAAAAATTACAATTATTCTGAAAGCCAAGTAGAAACATTTATTACCGATTCTTATTCGGGTTTTTATCTTTGGCTTGGATTTAAAAAAGATGGAGATACTTGTACTTTAAAAAAAGTATCTGCAAATAATCCTCTTCAAACTTATTTTTATATAGATGTAACTATAGACGCTTTTAAAAAATTTGCAATTTATTCTAATTATCTTTATACTGCAATAAATGATGCAACTTATATTGGAAAAAAATATGCATTATTAAGTCCTAGTACATCATTCAATTTTACTAAACCTATTGGAGCTAATGAATCCCCGATTGATATACAAGTAACAAGTAGTTATGTTTTCTTTTTATTGCCAGGTAATATAAGCGGTGAAAATGCTAAAATTTATAAATTTACTTTATCAGGAACATATGTAGAAACTATTGATTTAGCAACTATTCAAAATGTTTCTTCATTTGTTGTTATAGACGATACAAATATATGGGCTGTAACCAATACAAGTCCTAGCGAGTTAATAAGAATTTATAATGATGGAACTTGGAATTATTCAAGTTTTTAAAAGGGGAAAAGATGAGAGATTTAAATAATTTAAATAAAGAACATGACAGGAGACCTATAATGAAAGCTGGAACTTTTGAGTTAAAAGAGAATTGGAAAATTCAAACTGTTGATAATTTAACAGGGGAAATCATTCAAGAAGAGGAAAAATGTAATCTTATTGTTAATGATGGTTTAGAAAGAGTAGCTAAACTTTTAAATGGAGTAAGTGCTACTTATTTTAGAGCTATTGCTATTGGAACTGGAACAACTGGTGCAACAAACAGTGATACTGAACTTGAAACAGAATATACAAGAGAATTAGCTACATTAAGTTATGAAGCTAGTTATAAAGCTAAATTTACAAAAACATTTACATTTGGTTCAGGGGTTGCAGAAGATATTACTGAAGCTGGAATTTTTGATAGCGATACTGTTTCTGGTTCATCTATGTTAGCTCGCACTACATTTACTGCAAAAGCTGTTGGTGCTGATGTAGATTTAATTGTAACTGCTGAAATAACTGTAAGCAGGGTGTAATAAAATAATTTGGAGATATAAATGGCTGGAATCGACCAATATACAAAATTAATGTTACATTGTGACGGAACTGACGGTTCTACTACTTTTACAGATGACTCTGAATCTGCTCATACTGTTACAGCTAACGGTAATGCACAAATAGACACTGCTCAATATAAATTTAATGGAGCTTCTGGTTTATTTGATGGGTTAGGAGACTATTTAGATATTAGTAATCATGCGGATTGGGATTTCGGGTCTGGAGATTTTACTGTAGATTGTTGGGTTAATTTTAAGGATAGAGTTGTTGATTCTCAAAATTTCTCTTTTATTTTATCTCGTTGGAAAGTTGGAAGTAGAGCATATGCTTGTAGTATTAAGAAAGATGGCTCAGATTATAAAATGTATTTTGGGTATTCAACTAATGGGTCAGGCGTATCTGAGCATGTTGGAGATTCTATTACAATTAATTTAGATACATGGTATCATTTTGCATGGGTTCGGTCTGGAGATACTTTAACTTTTTATTTTAATGGTACATCAGTAGGGACAGTTGATTTAACTGGAATTACTATTTATAATCCAGGAAGTTCAATATGGATAGCACAGCATGATAATGCAACACCTAATCATAATTTTAAAGGGCATTTGGATGAATTTAGATTATCTAAAGGAATTGCTCGCTGGACTACAAATTTTACTCCTCCAACAGAACCTTATTCAGAAGATAAAACATTAAACATAGATGATACTGTTACTTTAGATGATGATTGGTTAATTTTAACCAATCCTGAAATACAAAACATCGAAGATACTGTTACTTTAGATGATGATTGGTTAATTTTAACCAATCCTGAAATACAAAACATCGAAGACTCTATAATTTTAGATGATAATTGGAATATTTCTACAATCGAATATTCTAATTTTGCGTCTAAAATTATTTCATATAACCCTTTAATTTATGTAACGAATAGTAATCCAGCTAAAATTATAAAAGTTGATATTGATGACCCCGAAAATCCAATTAAATATACTTATGAAATTATTTCCAATAATTATGCCAAAGATGTTATTTTTAATTCTACTAATGATTATTTTTATGTAATTTGTGCCGATGGAAAAATAGTAAAAATTAATAAAAATGATTTAGAAGACCAAACTATTATTGACACATTAGATACTGATGTTCTTTTAAATATAGATGCAATAGATTCTTCTTTTTTAACTTTTTCATCTACTGATGATGAAGCTGGTGAAATTATTATGCTAGATGAAAGAGAAGTTAAAAAAATAAATACTGATATACGATGGACTCAACAAATTATAAAAATTATATCTACTCAAGTAAATTGGATTTTAGGAAAATTAATTAATTTGGATTTAAGATGGAAAGCTATAACATCTAAAATTATTAACATTGATTTAAGATGGTTAAAATCAAGTTATGATGATATTTTTAAATATCCTATTTCTTATACAGATTGGGAAGTTTATATAAATGGAACAGAATTAACAATTCTTGACGATGTTGATATGAATTCGATTCTTATTACTCATGATATAACACAAGAAGAAGAAAAAGCTAGTCAAGTTCAATTTATTTTAAATAGAAGACATGATAAATTAAATTATACAAATACAGATGTTGTTTCTGAAATTACAAATAATAATGAAGTTATTGTTAAAATAAAAGGAATTACAGAATTTACTGGAAAAATTTCTAATTTGACTTGTAATAGTGAAACTGAGACAGTTAATGTTATTGCGATTGGTGTTAGACCTTCTGATAAGCGACACACTATTAATATACCTATGGCAAGTTTAAATGAACCATTGCATCTTTATCATTGTTTAGTTAATAATATTCAAATAGATAATCCTTATATTGACCCTAACGATGAAAATCCTGAATATTTTAAAGGAATACAAGTTGATTTAGGTACAGAAATAAAACAAAATATTTTAAGATATAGTTCTTTTATTAATTCATCTACTTTGGCAAGTAAAATAGAAAACGGTACATTTAACCCAAAACAAAATTGGACTTATTTTTGGCTTGCCAAATTTGAAAATTTTATTACTGGTAGGAAACAAGGTACTATGAGATATTTAGGAACTTCATTAGGAGGTCTTTCAACAGACGCTTGGAAAATAAATGGATGTTCATATAAATATCAAAAAGAATTGGATGATACCGAAACCGAATTAGGTTTGTATCAAAAAGGTTCTGCTCCTTATGATGAAATTTCTGTAAAAAATGGCAAAAAAATAACTAAAGATAAATGGGTTGATAAAAATGATGGTTTGTATCGAGTTAAAGATGAAGGATATGATTATACCGAATATGCTAAAAGAGTTGCTGATTTAGAATATCAAAAACTTTTAAATATCAATGGACAAATTTTACCTAAAACAAGCACTGAAATTAATTTATCTATAGATGCATATTATTATTATAATATCGGATTATTAACAAGGATTAATGTAACAAATACTACAATTTCTAATATTTATAACAACCAAAATGGGTTTCCTGTTTCTGTTAAAAATATTAGAATACAATGTTCAATAGAAGGCGAAAATTCTATGATAGTATTATTATCATGTGATAATGCTAAATCTCAATTAGAATTAGAAGAAATAGATGTTCAGTATCCAGATGAAAATTCAGATGAATTT